>Ga0268252_1001943_pt1 | contig 10896 bp, 12 predicted proteins | sample AgamicMgSfrz_FD_200244 | JGI IMG/M metagenome (GOLD analysis project Ga0268252, IMG submission 200244) | Agave microbial communities from Guanajuato, Mexico - Mg.Sf.rz (v2) (version 3) | ecosystem: Host-associated > Plants > Phyllosphere > Phylloplane/Leaf | place: Guanajuato, Mexico | collected... | reverse complement strand
CTACAACTACGGTCGTTAAGGAATTGCTTATGCGTGAGAATCTTGAAAAAAGCTATTATGCTGCCATGAGAGAAATTCTGAAAGAACAACCAATTTTGGCTTATAAACAAATGCTTGAGGACAAGGTGGAAGAATTTAAAGTGCCTATTTATATCTCTTCTTTGAAGGATAAAGTTGAACTTGTAGTTTCAGAATTAACGTTAAATTACTATGGCCAACTCACGCAAAAAGGCGTTTCTTCTGACGGAGTAATTTTAAATAAACTAGCTGACTTCATGAGTAGTGAAGAAATTCAAGGAATTCGTTATAAAGCATTAAGAAATGCTGTAGTACGAATAGGGAATGAATTGGATTTAACAAAGGATCAACAAGAGGATATTCATTTAGATGGCGATTTAATTGAAGATTGTATCCAACATGGGCATATTGCTTATATTCAAATTGAAGAGGAGATTTGCTGATATGAAAAAGACATTATTAGTTGCAGGTTCTTGCTTGGTTTTATTGTCCGCATGTGGTAACAAAGGGGTTGCTTTAGAGGGCACTTGGAAAGAGCATCAACGCTACTTTAATAACAAGAAAAAGGATACAGGTCACTGTTTACCAGAATATGAAAAAGTTATTTTCACAGATGATAATAAGGTAGAAATGGATGATGTTACTTACGAATATAAAGCCGAACAAAAAGATGATAAAACTGAAATTACTACTGTAGATAATACGACAAATGAAACAAAGCACTATGAAATTAAAGAGTTGAAAAACGGAAATATTCTAATGGGTGAAAAGGATGGATTGTCTGCTTGCGAATTGAAAAAAACTGAATAGCAAAAGGGGATGAAATGTAGTGCAACATGTCTTAAAACGTATATCTAGAAGCATTATTTTCATTGATGAAAAAGGAAAAAGCATACTTAATTTTTTAATCGATAAGCCTATGACGAGTAGAAAAGAAGTTTATTTTGAAAAACACAGTAAGGAAATGACAAAGAGACAATATGAAGAAGAAAGATTTTTCTTAATGGGGTTTTACTGGATTATGTTACTCGTTGTTGTATTTGCAGTGAGGGGGCTATTTTCATGAACAACCCTGGCAGGTTTAGCAAAATAGCTATCGCCCTCACAGTTATTATTCTACTACAATCTGTGATTACAATGCATTATTCTTTTGCAGATGATAAGCAAAGTCTAATCCCTTCGGGAAGTGAGAATAAAGGTGTAGAAGATTCTTCAATCTTTAATCAGTCGATGAAAAATACTGAACTAAACGAAGAGCAGATGGACAAAGAACTAAAAGAAAGTGCTCAAAAGTTTTCTACTCAATCTAAAGAAATTGAAAAGGGTAAGGGGAAATTTTATGAAGCATATGAAAAAGAAATAGATAAATTAATTAAACAAGAAGAAAAATTAAATGGTAAAGGCAGTGCTGATCTTTACAGTGAACGTTTAGAATCATTAGATTACCAAAAAGGAACAATCGAATGCGGTAAATTTGATGTTATTTGTAATATTGATTCTGTAATGTTTCATATTTCAAAAAGTGCAATATCATATGCTCTTTCACCTTTATCAAAACTCGCTATTAAACCATCTGAAATTCTTGAGGATAGTGTCTTAACTAGGTTTAAAGATGGATTTGGTACACTTCCACAAGCCTTACTAAGCTTGATATTAATTTATCAAATTCTAAAAATGCTTGTTGTAAGATTTACGGATATGAGTGACGCACCAGCACTACTCAATGAAAAATTAGTCAAAACTGTAATGGCTGCGTTTCTCTTATTCGCTTATACACCATTTTTTAAATTGTTATTGGACTTACAATATGCGTTGAATGCACCTATTTTTTATCAACTAACAGGTAGCAGTACTCTACAAACAGATATTACAATAGCCTTTCTGATGGCTCCCAACGGTGCTATGATGTTTGTTTTCATGCTTATTTATGCACTCGTGGTATTAGCATTATTTTTACAAATGGTCTATTCATTCTGCTTGATTTCCGTTTTATTCGTAGTAGGACCGATAGCCGTTGTAACAATTCCAAATGATGAATATAATTTCTTTTCTCTTTGGTTAAAAACATACGCTTCTAGAGCTTTAACAATGTTTATACAGGGCTTATGTGTTGTTTTAAGTATTAGTTTTCTTACAAACTTTGATAATATCTTCAACTTATCAAAACAACCGTTTATCTTTGCTTCTGCGATTGGATTTCTAATCGTTGGTATTATGGCTCCAAGTATACTTCAAGCATTTGGTAGCAGTTCTGGAAGTGGCAGAATGATCATTTCAACAATTAAAACCGTAGCTAGAAGACGTTAATAATCCTTGCTTAATAGCAACATAGCCTTGAAGGCTAACAGGGTAGGCTTAAGCCTACCTTATTTCATTTCTTTTAAGTTTTTTACCTTTCCAGTTCCCCTTGTTTACAGGTTTTATAAATAGCTCTAATACATAGATAAAGCTTGTATTAACGCGGTAATATTAAAGAAGTATCTAATGATTATCTAATGATTATCTACCAAAGTAGCTATTCATTAGATACTTAGTAGCTACCAAAGTAATTAACAGTGTTTTTAAAGCCATTAAATGCCTCAAATGGAGCTTTAATTATCCAAAGGTAGTTTTGTATTAAAATGAAAATAGAAACGTTAGAAAGGGCATTTAAAGCCCTATAATAGAAAAAAGCTCACTACTTACTTTTTAGATTTAAGTAGTGGGCTTTTTTCACGTCGAAACGTCCAATGATATTGCAGAACTTCGGTCTAAAAAGCAAAAGGCAAGAGATGAATTAGTTCATCTCTTAATCCTTATTATAATATTCTATCCGCCTAGTTCAAATCCTTGCTCATGCTGTTTCTTTTTACTTCTGCCTTTATTTCTTGTAAGACTAGATTTAGGTTTATTTTCACGTGCTTGTTGGGCCTGCTGTGCCTGCTCAATTGCTGATACTAAACTGCTTAGTAGGTCTATTTCGCTTTTTTGATTATCAAGGGTCTTTTGCATTTCTGGAACCCTTGGTTCAACTTTCTGAATGGTTTTTACATCTTTTTCAAACTTATCTAAGTCCTCATAACCTAGAATTTTTATTTGTTCTTTATAGTGGGAAGCTTCCTTTTTCAACGCTTTATGGTCAGCATCATTATGATTCATCTTGTCTATTGTTGATGTTAATTTTCGATAATATAAGGTAGCTTCATTTACATTTTCTTTCATAGCAGTATACAAGCGATAGTTTTGTTGGCGTTTATTATATGTTTCATCTAATTTGCTGACGTCAGCTTTAAGTTCCGCAATGGTTCCGCCCTTCCCTCTGAGTTTATAAAACTCTTCTAACTCCAAAGCTTTGTTGTAAGTAATGGGTTCATCAAGGGTTTTAAGGTCAGGGAAATGAGAAGTAACCTCTCTGATCTTCACTTGTTTTAATGCCTTTTCAGCATTCTCTAAAATAGAACGTTGCTCTTTTATAACGCCCTTTTCTTTACTTACTTTTTCTCTAGCCTCTTCTTTCTCAACAAAAAGCTCCTTATGCTTCTGCTGGAAGTCTTGGTATGTGGTAAATCCTAAGCTAGAACGGTAATCATCAATTGCATCTTCATAACGTTTTAACTCTTTTTCTAACTTTAGAACACTAGATTCAATATCCCTTTTAAGGTCGTTATTTTTAAATCTGCTTAAAAAGCCCTTATTTAACTCATTAAGCTTCTGTTGTTTCTCAAGAATTTGATTTTGGATAGACTGCTGCTGTTTAAAGTTTCGGTCAACCAAATTGAATTGGTCCTGTTTTTCAAAGAAGCGTGGTTGCTCTTTTTCTAATTTAGCTTCCCAGTGGTTTAATTGCTGTAGGCGTTTCTCAACTTTTTCTAAAGTGACATATCCTTTTACAATTGGTACAGCTCTTTTAATTGCAACTTTTTCAACGTCTGTACTAAAGTCTTGAGATTTCTTTTTCTCTTGGATCTCTTTTTCAAGTCTTTGTTTTTCTTCACGAACCTTTTGTAAATCAATAACAGCAGCGTTATATTCTTGACGCTCTCTGTTAATGTCTCCACGTTCTGAACGTCTTCCCTCATTCTCCATCTTGCTAGCAACATGACCTAAGTGAACTGTTGGCAATGTTTCAAGTCCACGAGCTTCATTGGATAGATGAGAAATACGCTCATTAACTTGAGCCTTTTCTAAAGCTTTATTTGCATAATTCGCCCACTGTTCACGGACAGACAAACACTTGTCAACGGACTTTACGAAACCACGATTATTTTCTTTTGCATTCGCAAAATCTGCATTCCAATCCCGATTCTTTTTCCCAAAGCCTTTTTCGTCAATATTTCTCATAGTTAACATGATATGAGCATGAGGGTTTTCGTTATCGTCTCTATGGATAGCAATATCTGCAATCATGCCCTTATTAACAAATTCGTTTTGGGCAAAAGTTTGAATCAATTCTTTTTGTTGTTCATTAGATAATTCTCTAGGCAAAGCAATGTTTAATTCCCTTGCAAGTTGAGAATCTTTTCGTTTCTCAACTTTCTCAACTTCATTCCATAAACGATTGCGATCTTTAGCCCAACTTGGAGAATTAGAAGGAGTAAGAATCATAGTTTCAGGTTTCACTTCTCGATGATAGTATTTTGTTTCATTTGTACGTTCATCTGTTAATTTCTCACCAGAACGGTAACTTGCAGATGCAATAGATGATTGACCTTTTGAACGACTGATAATTTGCATCGATAAGTGATAGATAGCCATGATTCAATTCCCCCCTTCCTAATTTTATAAGTCGCTACACGTAAATTTTATAAATCGCGATGACCAATACCAAAGGTATGGTAATCGAGTTTTTATAATTTGCCGATAGGCAAACAGATTTTTTCATTCGCCGTTTTAGGTGAATGCTCTTTTGATTTTGTCTTTTCGTTCCGAAGGAACCGCACACATTGGAACAATGTATAAGTGCGCCCTTATCTCTTCGATATAAGGGAATTATACCACACACTGGAAAGAGATTCTATAAAATTGGATATCTTTTACTCTTTATTTTTGGTACAATAAAACAAACATTAGACGGATAGGAGATGGGGAATGTATGGCTAGAAAAACAGATGAAGAAAAACTACAAGAATTGGAACAAAAGATGGAGCAAATTAAAGCTCGTAAACAACAGGTAGAAGCAAGACTAAAAGAAAAAGAGCGTAAAGCACGAACAAAAAGATTAATTGAGGTAGGAGCAATTTTCGAAAAGTATTTCGAAATTGAGGGGCAGGAAGAAGCTGAAAAAATTGCAAAGTCTCTTCAGGCATATGTATCTAAACATAAAGACAAAATGTTAAATGCTGATTTGGGAGAAATAGAAATAAATAAGGCATCTAAAGAAATAGCATCAGCAAAAGAAGCCTAAGAAAAAAAACGCCTTGGGTCAGGCGGTTGAGGTACAAGAGACATGTTCGATTTGTCTCTCGACGAAGTCGGGGGACAAATCAGGACATGTCCGAAATATCCGTTGGATATTTCAGAGCCGACTCCCACAAAGGGAGGGTGATTTATCACCCTCCCTTTGTGGTTTCTGTTACTTCTTCTTCTTGCTTTCTTGAATCTTCTTCTGGGTCTCCTTGCTGACCTTAATCTTCATGTTCGAGCCGATGTCCTGCGGCTCCGGCTTACCGTCCTTCTTGCCCATTTGGGGTTCCTTCCTGTCTTCGGGGGGCTTTCCCCCTGACAAGAACAACTCTAGCAGACTCCTAACGCCCATCAAAGCCGAAATGGTGTGACGTGAGTCACACCACGGCGCGGGCGGGTTGATTGAAGCTGACATGTTCGATTTGTCTCTCAACGAAGTTGGGGGACAAATCAGGACATGTCGGATAAATCGTGATATGACTATATCACGATTTATCCCAAGGCTTCGGGCAACCCGCCCGCGCCAGCATGAAAAAATGTAAAGGTCACCTCATTTATTTTTTGGTGCTCTTTCTAGAACTTTGAGTACCTTTTTATATCGCTTTTGTGTTTCCTCAAATTCTTCTCGAAATACCTGCATTACTAACACACTTGCTAAACCATCTGCCGTAGGAACTAAAACAATATCTCCTTGTTGAATGGGCTTTTTTCTCAAATGTTTAGGTATATGCCAATGGTACATTTTCTTTGTACGCAATTTTATAATGCCGTCCTTTTTGCTCAAAATATGAAAGGCAGCTATCGTATTATTTTCCACCATTATCTCTCCTTTTTTAGAAGCTAGATAGCCTTTAGGCTATTTTGTTAGGCTTAAGCCTTTTATTTTTTAGATTTAATGTGTTGTTCTTTAACGATATTTAGTGCATCTCTAGTACGCTCAATACCCTTAAGACTTATGTATTCTGCCATATCCGAGAGAGAACTGTTAGGGTCTCTAAGCCACTTATAATAAACTAAGATATTAGTAACTCCTGGTGTTAATTTATATGTAGACATAACTTCTTCAATTTCCTCGACTTCTTCATTGCTCAAAGGTTTGTCACCTGTGCTAAATGCAAAAATCAATTCAAGAGGGGACTGATGATCTAGGTAGCATACCAACTGGTCCTCTTTTTTTTCTAGAACTTCACTAAGCTCTAGATGTGAATACTCTTTTAATTCAACAGGCTGAGTTTTAGTAATTAACATTTAACTTCAGACCCCTTTCGTATGTAAGAGTAGGGACTCTGCAACTCCAAGAGTTCTATTCTCATTAATTTTCATAAGTCTTTCTAACACATTTTCTTCAACTGCCGTTCTCTTTGCTTCTTTTGTGTCTTTACGTTCTGAAAGCTGATTATGAGCGATTTTATAAGCAATCTTATGCATTTCTTCAGTAGACAGATTACGCCCTTGTTTTATATAGTCTACAAGCTTATCAAAAGCAATATGAGCGATTTCTTGCATAATAGATTTATCAATCTCTACACCAAAACGCTTCATAGCAAGCCAAATACGTCCGTATAGAGACTTAATTTTGTTACCAAAGAACGCTTGGTATTGTTGGAGTCTTTTAGGAACCATTTTTATATACGGTTTACGTTTAGATGCTTTCGTGCTCATATTTAGATGTTTAATATTATGTAGTTGTTTTAAAAAGGTTTTGTTTTTTTGGTCAGACACTTCGGGCATTTGCTTGTCGGACTCTAATGAAATATTAGTCTCGTTTTCTTTACTTTCTAGTGGTTGAATCACGATTGCATTGCTTGTTTGACGCATATCACTGGCACGCTTCATTTCATGTTGTTTAATAATCCCCAATTCCTCTAGCCATAAACAAATACGAGTTACCGTTTTATCGCTCATGTTGAGATCCTTTGCAACTTTTCGTTTTCCTTTCCATGAGACACCTAAATACAAGCAAGAGTGACGCTTTAACCATTCTAAAATCGCTAATGCGCTGCGTTTCTTTTGAGCTCGAACGTTTGTCTCGTTAATCCGTTCTTTGTACATACGGACAGCTTTATTTAATTCCTCAACCTCGTTAAACGTTACTAGATTAGTATAAGTTTCTTCACTTGCGATAATTTCAATTTTTGCTTTTGCCATTTTAAATTCTCTCCCTTATTGCAGAAAACCAAAAAAGACGTGATACCGTTAATTCGGTAAACACGTCTTTTAAACAATAAAAGAGTATAGAACTTCCCCTTGTTTTTAATGGAATTCTATCGTAAAATGAACATAGAATTACACTAAAGAAAAGGTGAAGCAGGTGTTTACCGTATGTGCGTACGGTGGACGGTTGAAGAAGGGGCCTAATCCTTCGACAACACGCTTTGCCTTTTTCGATTCTCCGGACTATTTAATTGATTTAAGTTTAGCAAACTCTACCAACTTTAACAATGAAATTTTTAGATAATTTAAATATTCTACTGAAAAATAAAAAAAAACTACCTCATATCGTTAGATGAGATAGTAAAAATAAGGGAAACTCAAAATGGAATTTGCTCCAGCAAAAAAATAATAACATCAAATTGTAAAAAAAACCATTTTTAACCCTTTATTGCATATGTATAAAAGGTGCGCTTTTTATACATTCTTCTCGTCTACCGCCTAAGGGGAAACGTTGTTATATCAAGGATGTATAAAAAACTGCATAAGACGTAATAACTCATTTCCTGCAACCCCTTGTCTCCCAAGGGGTTCTTTTTTGTGTCTGGTTCCTAGAATCGTGCTTATGTAAACTAAAAATGTATATCTTATACAGACTAACGTTGAGGGATAAAGTACGTACAGCTTGTAACCTTAATTATCAAGAATAATATGTATTAATATATTCCTGTAATTGTTTAATACAATTCCTTGATTGCTCTTTAGCATGAACGATTCTACTTCTGACCAAGGTCTCATTATCATTAATTTCAGTGGCTATGTTATGATAAAAGCTTTGTATCTCAATTAGAAAGTTTAAGTTATCCAACATTTCAACTACATCACTATGTTTTTCCCACTTATCTTTTTTCAGGTTATGCTTTTCGTTAGGTCTCTTGATTTTGTGTTCATCAGTCTTGTAGTCATTTAAAATAACTTCAGAACGAAATAATTGATCTTTATTCCATTGAAATTCTCTCAATATTGAATTCAAAGCAATCTTCTCATCTTTCCTTTCTTTTGTTAACTCTCTCTCTGTTTGATTATTAAACTGTATTTCCAGATTGCGCTTAGTGATAAAGGCTGTAATACATCCCCCCACGATCGTACCTAATAATGCAGATACAATACTTCCAAGCTGTAATTCTGTATTCCAATTTGTGCTAGATAACAGCGTATATAATGCATAAAAAATTAACATTACTTTTACTCCCTTTTTATATAGTTATTTACATTCTAAGATATAAAGCCATTTTTGTACTTTTATTTTTAAAGGGATAATTAAATAATGGAGTTATATTCACAACAAAGACCGCCCATTATTTATAGTGTATAAGGCGGTCTTATCTGTATGTATGCTACATGTATATTAGTAATTTATCGACATTATCTCCTATTCATTATCTAGTTCCATATGTTCGTTTATAACTTCAATTATCTTACTAAATTCCTTAACTATAAACATATCAGTTAAAGGGTCTGTACTAAGAGCTAAAGTTACCAATACAGATAATACAAACCCCAAAACAGGTTTAAGTACTTTATCCCACATGTTTTTTTCTTCAGCTTGTGCTGGATTATTTACATTATTATGAACGTGATCTTCAGTGATATTAATATATATATTTAAGTTCACTGCAGCATTATAAAACGAGGGTCTAATGATACGTACTTCCTCTTCATCATTCTCAAATTCATCCGGTTCACTATCGTCCCAAATGGCCTTAATTTTTTCGTAAGTATCATCATCAATAGATTCAATTATGTCTTGATACAAGGTTAAATATGGTACAGAAGAGTCTAATTTTATTATTCCTTGTAAAGCACTCCTCATCTCTCTAAAATCTTTAGTTAGCTCAAATGCTGTAATTCTAGTAGCTCGGAATAACTCTCTAGAAACCGTTGTAGCTGCCATTAAATTTTTTCTTATTTCACGAGTTGCTTCTAGCATGGGGCTGAAATTTACAGATGACGCAAGTTGCCTCTTCCACATGTTCATTTCTCTTATTATTTGATAAATATCTTTTTCGTTATCCAAGCGAGTACCCCCATAAGTTTAATATATAAAATCAAAGCAAAAAATGGTCATTTCCAAAACTCCCACCACTTTTTGGGAGGCATTTCTTTTGCAGCAGCCGTTTGTTCTTCTATCTGCTTTACCTCTTGAAGTTGCCGAATATGTTCAAGTAAAAGTTTATCATGTCGTTGTAATTGAATATTAGAAACTTCTTTTTGTTCATGTACTTCTTGCCGTAATTCTTTAACCTCAGTTGTTAAGGATTCGATTACTTTAGTCATTTGCACCATATGGTGTTCAAGCGCGCTTACATCTGTATGTGAGCGCTCGACAATAGGGTTTTCATCGTGATCACTAAGTGATTGCGAGTCGTTTTCTTTCTCTGCGAATGTTGATACAACAGCATTTACGGCGCTTATGACATCATCACCACTATCTAAGCGCTTTTTAAAAGCTTTGAGCGCATCAACGTTTTGCTTAGAGTAAATACGCCGTTCATGTTTATCTCTATAAATCACAAGACCGTTGTTTTCTAATTGGTTAGCCCACCTACGTAAAGTGGGTTTAGATACTCCTAGTTGATCTGCAACATCTTGAGGATTGTAATAAACATCACTCATTGAAATCACCTCATTAACAGCAATTCCATGTTTTATAGGTAAACTCCTTTTTTACAATCGTGCTTAATCACTATATGTTTTTATAATTTTCTTGGTCAGGAAAGTACCATCTTGTAAAAATGTCCAAAAATAGGACCAAAACATCATTTTCAGATTTTTCCAAAAACTGCGTTGACTTTGGATATTTTTCCCTTTACAGTATATGTATAACCTATTTACCGAGGAACCGAGGGAAGGAGAGAAAGCCTTTCATGAGTAAGAGTAAAGTGAAGCCAGGATATAAAGCTTTAAATACTGAAATACCAGAGCAACTATTTAAGGATTTCGCTAAAAGATGTATTGAAGATGGGATAAGCAAAAAAGAATTCATAAAGCTTGTTTTAGAAGAAAAATTGTATGGAGAAAACCAAAAAAAATCTGAATAAGGGAGTCGGTTGATTATGTTAAATAAACAAGAAAACGACTATTCAAAACTTTTTCCCACTGCTTCTACAACTACGGTCGTTAAGGAATTGCTTATGCGTGAGAATCTTGAAAAAAGCTATTATGCTGCCATGAGAGAAATTCTGAAAGAACAACCAATTTTGGCTTATAAACAAATGCTTGAGGACAAGGTAGAAGAATTTAAAGTGCCTATTTATATCTCTTCTTTGAAGGATAAAGTTGAAC
>Ga0268252_1001937_pt1 | contig 10920 bp, 9 predicted proteins | sample AgamicMgSfrz_FD_200244 | JGI IMG/M metagenome (GOLD analysis project Ga0268252, IMG submission 200244) | Agave microbial communities from Guanajuato, Mexico - Mg.Sf.rz (v2) (version 3) | ecosystem: Host-associated > Plants > Phyllosphere > Phylloplane/Leaf | place: Guanajuato, Mexico | collected... | reverse complement strand
CGTTATTTTTTTTTGCACTGTTAACTGCTTTTTTGAATGCCCACTCCGCTTCTACAGAACCGTCTACTGCTACGAGGATGTTACGATAAGCCATATTCATCATAATCTCTCCTTTGTCTTTCGTTTATAAAGAACTTTCTTTGCTACACTTTTATTGTACTTCTTGCACAAGCGAAAATATGTGATTTTTATCACAAGTTAGAGAAATTAATCAAAAATAGAGCCGTGCACATCGTACACGGCTCCATTTTTATTGAACTTGAGAGTTAAAAGTCATGATCCAAATAGATCCTGCTACAATCGTAATAACAAAAACGATTCCAAGTATTAAAGCCAGCACATTATAACGAGGCTTTTCTCCGTCTTTAATATGCATAAAGAAAAACAATTGAACAAAAAATTGAAGCACGGCCATTCCTAGAATGCTAGCTAGTAATATATTTTTAGCAAGTACGTGGTTTAATACCAGCAGCAGAGGAATAACGGTTAAAATAATCGAGAAAATAAATCCTATTGTATAAGCTTTTAACGACCCGTGGTTCTCCATCTACATCACCCCCATTAAATACACAACCGTGTAAAGGAAGATCCAGACGGCATCAAGAAAATGCCAGTATAAGCTTATAATCGTCACTTTTCGTTTTGTTACAGAGGTAATTCCGTATCGTTTTAACTGGATTGTAATTGAAATCATCCAAATGATTCCAACAGAGACGTGCAGCCCGTGTGTACTAACCAGCGTGTAGAAAGCCGTAAAAAATGCGCTCGTAGAAATGGTTGCTCCTTCGTGAACCATTGTTTGAAATTCATGAATTTCAAGGCCAACAAAGCATACACCTAAAAGCAGAGTTACGATTAGCCAGCCAATTAAAGGCTTTATTTTTCCTTTGTGCATGCTTAACACGGCTAATCCGCTTGTAAAGCTGCTCGTTAATAAGATAAACGTTTCAGAAACAAATCCTGGGACTTCAAAAAATTCCTTTCCTGTAAGGCCTCCTGCAATATGATTAACAAGAACGGCATACGTAGCAAATAATGCTCCAAATAAGATGCAGTCCGTTACGAGGAAAAGCCAAAAACCCATAACTTTGATTTCTTCATCATGTTCATGATGATGTTCTCCGTGGTGTGCTGTCGCATATGCCATGTTATCCGACCCTCCCTACTGAATCTTCTGTATGTCGAACTTCATCCACGGGAATATAATAGTCCGAGTTGTATTGAAAAGAACGAGCTAGTAAACAAGCTCCTACTCCTGTCAAACCGAATATCGCTACCCATACCCAGTGGAACGTTAAACCAAAACCAGCAATGAACCAGAAAACCGACATGATAAATGGAATGCCTGAATTCTTAGGCATATGAATTGGAGAAAAAGCCGCTGTTTCCTTCGCTTTTTTCTTTTTTCTTTCTTCTTTTATCGTCCACCACGCATCTTGCCCAGTTACTGTTGGAATTACTGCAAAATTGTAGTGCGGCGGCGGTGAAGGGATGGACCATTCTAATGTACGTCCATTCCAAGGATCTCCTGTTACATCTCGTTCTCCGTACTTAATGCCATGAAGAATCTGCCATGCTTGAAAAATAAACCCTATGCCCATAAAGAAGGCTCCCACTGTAGAGATAACGTTCAGCGGTCCCCATCCCATGTCAAAATCGTACGTATAAATACGGCGTGTCATCCCCATAAATCCTAATGCATATTGAGGCATGAAGCATAAGTAAAAACCAATATTCCACGTCCAAAATGCCCATTTACCAAGACGGTCATTTAGTTTAAAGCCAAACATTTTTGGCCACCAATAGTACAAACCTGCAAAAAAGCCGAATACCACGCCTCCGATTAACACTTGGTGAAAGTGTGCAACTAAAAAGTAGCTATTGTGATACTGATAGTCTGCAGGAGCTGCTGAAAGCATAACACCCGTTGCTCCTCCCACAACAAAGCACGGGATAAAAGCAATTGTCCATAACATTGGCTGCGTCATTTGAATACGGCCGCGGAACATCGTAAATAACCAGTTGAACACTTTAACGCCCGTTGGAATTCCGATGGCCATCGTGGTAATAGCAAAAAACACCTTCACATTAGCGCCTGCACCCATCGTAAAGAAATGATGTACCCATGTAAAATACGATAGAACGCTAATAATCATCATTGAAAAAACCATAGATTTATAGCCAAATATTTTCTTTTGAGAAAACGTTGCAACGATTTCAGAAAAAATGCCGAATGCAGGAAGTACAACGATATACACTTCAGGATGTCCCCACATCCAAATTAAGTTAATGTACATCATTGGATTTCCTCCGCCGGTCATGGTAAATAAGTGTCCGTCAAAGAAGCGGTCAATAAACAATAAAGCAAGCGTTACGGTTAATACAGGAAACGCGAAAATGATAATAATACAGCTTGCTAGAACAGACCACGTAAATAGGGGCATATGCATAAGTTTCATACCGGGCGCACGCATTTTTAAAATGGTCATAATGAAATTAATTCCAGAAGCCAAGCTGCCAATACCTGATATTTGAATGCCCCAAATATAAAAATCTTGACCTGGTCCAGGACTGAACTGCATGCCAGAAAGCGGCGGATAACTTAGCCACCCTGCATCTGGCGAGCCTCCGATTACAAACGACAAATTGAAAAGCATGGCGCCAAAGAAAAATAGCCAAAAGCTTACCGCGTTTAAAAAAGGATAGGCGACATCTCTTGCTCCAATTTGAAGCGGCACAACGATATTAAAGAAAGCAAACATAAGCGGCATTGCCATAAATAGAATCATAATGGTTCCGTGCGTAGTGAAAATTTCATTGTAATGATTAGAATCTAGAAAATGCCACTGGGGAAATGCTAGCTGCATACGCATTAATAATGCATCTACTCCGCCTCGAAACAGCATTAACAATGAAGAAAGCATATACATGATTCCAATTTTTTTATGATCTACCGTTGTGAGCCACTCACGCCATAGCCACTTCCACTTTTTAAGATAAGTAAGAACAAAAATAATACCGGCTAGCGTTAACAAAATGGCGACATCTGCTCCGTAAATCATCGGCTCCCCTGTCACAAAAAAATGAGATGAAAAATCTTTTAATTTGTCTAACAACTTATTTTCCTCCTTCCTGGTGCTTGTGCTGTGTATGTGCTTGTTCATCAGAAGCCACATTCATGGTCTTCATATCTTCATTTTTCATATGGTGATGCTGACTATAATATTGACCACCATTTTTAATGACAATTTCTTGGAACAAACCTTTAGGAATGGTAGAATACGATTTCTCCAAAGAAAGACCTTGTTTTGCAAGACTGTTATAATCAGCTTTTGTTAAAGCTGGCGCTGTTTCTTTTACTTGTTTTACCCACTGATTAAATTCTTTTGTCGATGTAGACTTAACTTTAAAGTTCATATGGGCGAACCCTTCACCCGTAAAATTAGCCCCTGAACCAAAATATTCTCCCTTGTGATCAGCTTGCAGCCAAAGCCCCATGGCCATTCCCGGCATGGTATATAATTGTCCTCCCAGCTGGGGTACCCAAAAAGAATTCATAGGTGCATCTGACGTTAGCACGAATTGAACAGGCACATTCTTTGGAATTTCTACATAGTTGACTGTCGCAATATCTTGATCCGGATATTGAAATAGCCATTTCCAGTCAAGAGATGTTACTTCAATCGTTAGCGGCTTTACATCTTTTTTCGGCGGATCTACTAATTCATAAGTCGTCTTGGCCGTAGCGAAACCTAAAATGCCGATAATAATAATGGGGATGCCCCACCAAATAAATTCAAGACGCTTGCTATCGTCCCAGTCTGGTCGATACGGAGCCTTGTTTCCAGGCTTATCACGGTAGCGTAAAACGATATACACAAGCAGACCTAAAACAGGAATAACAACAATTGTGCATAAAATTATGGAAAAAATAATTAACTGGTATTCTTTTTGAGCCACCGCCCCCTGCGGATTTAAAATCAAATAACGACTATCACAGCCTGCTAAAAAAATTGTAATGAATACGGAGAGAATGATTAACTTGCCAATATGCATTGATTTTTGCTTTCTCACCTAAGCTCAGGCTCCCTTCCTTTAAATCTCTGTACATAATAATGGTATATAAACGTTCATATTAAAGATGCATCTCAACAGATCAAAAGGCTAAAAACCTCCTAACATATTGAAGTTTGTCATGACATATTGCTTGCTTCTAAAAAATTATCATGTTGCGTTGTTAAAGGGTGTGATATTTCTCACACTTAAAGCGGTTTTTATCTATTTTGAATACCTTTACCATAATTTCGTCACATATTTGGGTAAATGTGGGGGATAAAAGGTGCCTTGTGACTAGCCTAATAAAAGCAAAAAAACTCTTCCAGTTTTTATTAACTGGAAGAGTTTTTTCATAAGTACTAGATGAAGTATTGAGCTTTAACATTTACTGATTTGCTTATTTGACCTGCTGAAACATCCATTCAATCAGTTTCTGGTTTTGATACGCAGGAACCCATGAAGCATGGTCATACTTTAATTCTTTAGGATATTCCGTATATAGCGGATGTCCTCCAGCTTTTTTTATAGCACTTATTATATTCCTTGAATAGGTAACAGGAATGACAGAATCGTCTTCAGCATGAAAAGCCCATATTGGTTTGTTGATAAGAAAGTGCGCCTTAGCTGGATCGGCTCCTCCCGCTATCGGAACCATCGCAGCAAACAAATTAGGGTGTTCTATATTTAAGTTAAATGTGCCAAATCCTCCCTGAGATAGTCCTGTAGAATAAAGGCGATTACTATCTATATTGTAGGATTTTCTTACACTTTGTAGAATTTCATAAGCCGTTTTTAAATCTTCTGATGTTTCGAATACTTTTGCTAAATCGACTTGATTGTTATCATCTCTTGTAACGGTGAAGCCTCCGCTTGGTACATTACGAGCTTGGGGAGCTAAAACAAAAGCGGGATGCTTTCGTTGATTTTCTGGTGAAGCCCAAATGATGGCTCCGTCGTTGCCAAGAAGCTGTTTTGTATTATCATTTCCTCGTTCACCACCTCCGTGTAAAAATAGCACCAGAGGATATGATTTTGTAGAATCATAGTCTTTAGGCACATAAAGTCGGTAGGGCATTGTTTTATAAGTGAATGATAAAAATTGAGTAGCTATAGATTCTCTGCTTTCAAATGAATAAGTAAATATAGCTATATCACTATGATTTTTCTGATTTTTATTTTTCGCGTTTCCTTTTATGGAAATTGCTTTAAGCACCGTATCGTTATTAATAATAATTGGGTTCGAATACTGATTGCTTTGACTGGTCGGAGTGCTCCCGTCAAGTGTATAGTAAATTTTCGCACCTGGTGTGTTTGTCTTTAATTCAATCTTCTGCTCCAAATAATAGTTACCTGATAAAACTGAAGAGGTTGGTTTTTTTACGTTTTTATAATTATTTTCTTCTTTTGCCGCAACACTACTTAAAGGAAAGAAAGCTAGAATAAGAACTCCTACAGTAATAAAACTTAGAACTTTTTGTATTGACGTATTGTTCACTGATAAAGTACCTCCTTTATACTATTATTCAAATGTCTACTTCCATTTCCAGCAGGGCATAACTTAAGCTTTTTCCGTGCGTATCCATTCCTAAAGAAGTAGTCACTCCACCAAGTAACGCGCGGTGACATACAAATTGAAACGCTGATATATTAGGAACCTCATAGCGAACAATGTCTCCTTCTACAATATTTTTTAAGTGTTTTTTTACTTCCGAAGCAGTCACTTTTTCATGTAATAAAAAATAATCCTTTTCGTCATACGGAATTAGTGATAGCATAAGCGTGTTTCCCTTATCCCCAGCTCGACTGTGAGCAAGTTCATATAATTTCTTTTTCATTTGTTATGCTCTCCTTTAATGTAAAGTAGGTTTCTATTTTGTTACGTGAAATCAACGTAGAAACAATTCCTACTACTTCATTAACATACTTTCTTGCTCCGCCTCCACCTGCGGGCCCATTTGTATAAAGAGCCTCTACCTCTTCTCCAATTTTGGCTGCTTCCTTTAAAGTAAGACATTTCCCTGCTACTCTCAGCCTGATTTCATAAGGATCTGATTCTTGAAAAGAGACTCTATGAACGGAAGAAATACCGATATAATCAATTCTTAAGTCGACCACTTTATCTTTTAAACGACTATATAAAATTTCACCAGCTAGCTTAGCTCTTTCTAGAGCATTGGATCCAGCATAGGAAATTTCCCCTTCTCCAATAACACCTGCTTCGTAACCTACGCTGACTTTTAACGTTTCAGGCCTTGTTATACCTGTTCCGCCAGACACTTGAATTTGGTTCAATTTAATTTCCTGTAAATGAACGGAAGTAAAATCTGCAATAACATCCGGTGTTATATATTGATGAGGATTAGTTACTTCGTAAAGAAGCTGTTCTTTTACAGTAGCTAAGTTAATGACTCCTCCTGTCCCTTCTACTTTAGTAATGATGGCTGTCCCATCTTCTTTAACATCAGCAAATGGAAAACCTAATTCAGCAAGCTTTGGGACTTCTTTTTTTCCGGGATCAGCAAAATAACCACCAGCTACCTGTCCTCCACACTCCAATAAGTGTCCAATTACTGTTCCTTGAGCAATTTTACCTACGTCGTCTAAAGACCATCCAAAGTGGTGTACCATTGGAGCAACAAATAAAGACGGATCTGCTACTCTACCGGTAATAATAACTTGAGCCTCTGTCTCTAGAGCTGGCAATATTGTTTCTACACCAAGGTAAGCGTTTGCAGATATGACGTTACCAAAATGAGATATCGGTTCATTTGTTTCTAGAGTCAATCCATTTCTATCTATCAACTTTAGTACGTCATCTCCCAATACGGCCGCCACTTTTATCTCAATGTTCAATCGGTTAGCCATTTCCACAACTTTTTCAGCAGCACCTATTGGATTGGCTGCTCCCATATTTGTAATAATTCGCACTTTATTTTTCTTGATAATAGGCAAAAGAAGCTCTAGTCTTTTTTCCAATAAGGGATCATAACCCATTAAAGGATTTTGACTTTTTCTTTTTTGGGCAAGTGCGATTGTTCTTTCAGCTAAACATTCTAATACTAAATAATCTAAATTTCCTTTTTCAGCCAATATAACCGCCGGTTCTAATCGATCTCCTGAAAAACCCGCGCCTGATCCAATTCTTATCATTTTCATCACCTCAAATAGTAATTGCTCCCGTTATTAATGCCACAATCGTCATAACAATGGTGGTTCCAAATGCCCACTTAAAGATAAAACGCTGATGATCGCCTAAATTCACTCCCGCTAATCCTACAAGGATAAAGGTCGAGGCGGTTAAAGGACTTAATGGAAATCCAGTCGTCATCTGTCCTAAAATAGCTGCTCTGCCAATTTCAATTGGATCGATGCCAAAGTTAGAAGCCGTCTGGCTAATAATTGGCAATACCCCAAAATAGTAAGCATCCGGCGTAAACACTAAGCTAAGAGGCATGCTTGTAACCGCTACCAGTACAGGTAAGTAAGAAGCTAGTGATTCAGGGATAATGCTAACCATTGCAGAAGCCATTCCATCTATCATCTTTGTTCCTGTTAGGATACCCGTGAAAATGCCTGCGGCGAAAATCATCGTAGAAACAATTAACACGTTATTTGCATGACTTAGTAAGCGTTTTTGCTGTTCTTCTGGATTTGGATAATTCACCAAAAGAGCAATTACAAAAGCGACAATAAATAAAACCGGTAAAGGTAGCCATACTTTAATTAACGCGATAAGAAGCAAAATTGTTAAAGCAAGATTAAACCAAAAAAGCCGTGGTCCTTTTGCTTCTAGGGCAGCTGCATGTTCTGTAAACCCTTGTACATGTTCTTCTAGTTCAATGACTCCTAGTCTCTGCCTCTCCTTTTTCCCAAGCCAAAAAGCAGATGCTAACACCCATACAATCCCAGCAATCATTGCGGGGATAACAGGGTTAAATAATTGAGAAGAATCTGCATTAAATGTAGTCATGGCTCTAGCAGTAGGTCCTCCCCAAGGAGCTAAGTTCATAACTCCCGCTCCTAAAGCAACCACTCCTGATAAAATAAGAGGATTCATCTTTAATCTCTTATAAAGAGGTAGCAGCGCTGTAATGGTAATCATAAAAGTAGATGCACCGTCTCCGTCTAATGATACAAGCATTGTGACGATAGCTGTCCCTACGACTACTTTTAAAGGATCTCCTTTAACTAGACGAAGCATTTTAGAAATCATAGGATTAAATAAGCCTGTATCAATCATTAAGCCGAAGTACAAAACTGCAAAAACAATCATAATACCTGTAGGCGCTACTTTTATAATGCCTTCTAACATCATGTCTCCCATTTCTAGCCCAAATCCGCCTATTAACGCAAAAACAGTTGGTACGAGAACTAAGGCAATCAATACAGATAAACGATTGGTCATAATTAAAAATAAAAATACGCCAATAATTAAAAACCCTAAAAGTGCTAACATGTAATCCCTCCTGTCTCAAATTTATATATTCAAAAATCTCAGATGTAAAAAACTTCGGTACTTTTTGTTCTTGCAGGATTCATGCCAAAGATATGTAAAAATAGCAACAAACCGTTACTAAATCCTTTCAAAATGTGATAAAAGAAATTTAAGACACAACAAAAAAAGAAAGCGTTACCAATAAAGCTGCTTTCTTTCTCTGTTTTTGTTAATCTAAATTCTAATGTTTTAGAAATAACTGCTGTCCAGTATAGAAATACACTTCTTAATACATAGTCTTCAGTATTTCTAAAAATCTAGAAATCTTTCTAAAGACTTAGAAATGAATATGATATTTTTTCATTTTATTGTATAAAGTAGCTAAAGAAATATCTAAAACTTCTGCTGTTTTCTTTTTTCCCTCAATGTTATTTGGATATTTTCTTAATATTTCCTGAATAAATGCGCACTCTTTATCCTGTATAGCTTCTTGCAGTGTTTGACTAGATTTCTCTGTTTTACTTACAATATCTGAAAAGTTTTTTTCATTTTTAATCATAAATTCTGGAAGGTGACGAAATACAATATCTGTGTCTTCCGCCATACATGTTGCATAGTCAATTACATTTTTTAATTCCCTTACGTTGCCAGGCCAATGATAAGCTTGAAAAAAACCTAGTGTATATTCGTCAATTTTGTAAGAGGTGTTGGTGGTCGAGTATTCAATAAAAGAATAGACGAGTTCACGTATATCTTCTCTCCTTTTTCTTAAAGGAGGTATCTCTAATTGAATAACGTTAATTCTATAAAATAAATCTTCTCGAAACTGTTTTTTATTTACAAGCTGCTTTAGATTGCGGTGCGTAGCAGCAATGATCCTTACGTCAACTGCACGTTCAGTTGCTTCTCCTACCCTTCGAATCTTTTTCTCTTGCAGAACTCTTAACAACTTAGCTTGAAGATCATAGGACATATCTCCAATTTCATCTAAAAATATAGTTCCGTTGTTTGCTATTTCGAATAGTCCAGCCTTCCCGCCTTTTTTAGCATTTGTAAAAGCACCGTCTCCATATCCAAAAAGTTCACTTTCTAACAGAGACGAAGGAATAGCCGCACAATTTACAGGTATAAAAGGACCATGCTTGCGCTCACTTTTATTATGTATAGCTTGTGAAAATAATTCTTTTCCCGTGCCGCTTTCTCCCATCACAAGAATAGGGAATTGAGATTCTGCTACTTTTTCAGCTATATGAACGACGTGCCTTAACCCTCCGTCCCTACCAATTATTTGTTCAAATGTATACTTTGCTTCATAGATAGAATCCATTCGGTTTTCTAAATTCTTTAACTTTTCGGTTTGTCTTCTTAACTCTTTTGATAATTTGTCAACTTCATTGAGGCTTTTACAAACCGATACGGCTCCTGCAAGTTTACCTTCTATTATAATTGGAGCCATGTCCACCATATATTCCCGATTTTTTTCTTTTCGATATACGCCTACTCTGCATTGTTGATCTTTTAGGGTATTTGTTAACTGAGCGCCTGGGCGATATTCTATTAGTGGTTTTCCGATAATATCACTTTTTACTCCTGTAATCTTTGTATACTCTTGGTTAATAAATCTAACAATCCCTTCTTTGTCGATAACTAGAATACCATCATTTATCGATTTTATAACTGCATGCCACCAGTTAAACTTTTTAGAGGAGCAGTCGACTTCTATGTGTTCTTGAAATGTATTCTTCACAGTATTATGAGCTCCTTTCTATAATAACTTGAGAGTAGATTCTTGCTTTATTTATAATTATCAACTAATTTTCTCTTTTTTGAAACAGAGTCCACTCAACTAATTTGAATAATCTGATTTATATAAGTGGATATAAGCTCGCTTCCTCCATTATTAATGTGTAAATTCATTGCACCGTTATTTATATTTACGATGAAACACTCCTCATAAAAAAAACTATATTTCTATTTTTAAAGAGGCTTATCACTATAGCAATATCCTTTAAAAAAGCTATCCACTTTCTTCATAAAGGTTACATATTAAAAACACCTAAAGTTAGTTTAGGTGTTTTTGAAAGTTTTATATTCATCTTTCCTCTAAGCAAAAGCTCAATGGTTATATGGCCTTCTTACTCTTTGAAGCCTCTTGTTTTTTTCTCCACATACTTTCCATTTGTTCAAGGGTTCTACCTTTTGTTTCAGGAACAAATTTCCAAACGAATAAGGCAGAAAGTACACTCATTAAACCGTAGAAACCATATGTTAATCCTCCGCTATATTCCATCATCACAGGATACGTAGAGGAAATAAAATAGTTAGCCGCCCACTGAGCAGCTACGGCAATAGCTACAGCACGACCTCTAATTTTATTAGGAAAAATCTCTGAAATGAGCACCCAACAAATTGGTCCCCATGACATCATA
>Ga0268252_1001931_pt1 | contig 10944 bp, 10 predicted proteins | sample AgamicMgSfrz_FD_200244 | JGI IMG/M metagenome (GOLD analysis project Ga0268252, IMG submission 200244) | Agave microbial communities from Guanajuato, Mexico - Mg.Sf.rz (v2) (version 3) | ecosystem: Host-associated > Plants > Phyllosphere > Phylloplane/Leaf | place: Guanajuato, Mexico | collected... | reverse complement strand
AGCGACAAAAACCTGGGTCAGCAGCTTGCCGCCGTTAAACAGCACCGATTCAATACTGGCCGGAACGCCGATGCCCAGCACTTCCATCAGGATTTTGCTGTTCCATCGGCTGAAATAGCTGCGCAGCGAAATGCGTAACGCCGGATTAAAACCGACCATCAGCACCACGATAACGCCAATCGCGCCAATATAGCGGGAAATGGTCAGCCCCAGACCGGCACCGATGAAGCCCAGCCCTTCCCACGAGAAACAGCCGTAAATCAGCACGCCGCTGATAACGATATTGAGAATATTCATCCCGCCATTAATCAACATCGGGATTTTGGTATTGCCCGCGCCGCGCAGCGCGCCGCTGCCGATAAGCGCGATGGCCGCCGCCGGATAGCTCCAGGCCGAGGTTTGCAAATACTCCAGCGCCAGCTGTTTGACCTCTGGCGAGGCGCTGCCCGCGATGCCGTCAATAATCAGGTGACCGTAGAACTCAATCACGCCCACCAGCAGCAGCGACACCACTGTCATCAGCGCCAGCGACTGACGCGCCGCCGCGCGGGCGCGCTCCCCGTCACGCTTGCCAAGACTGAACGCCACCACCACTGTGGTACCGAGATCAACCGCCGCGAAAAAGGAGATGACCACCATATTGAAGCTGTCGGCCAGCCCGACGCCCGCCATCGCCTCTTTGCCCAGCCAGCTGACGAGGAAGGTACTCAGTACGCCCATCAGCAGCACGCAGAGGTTTTCAATAAAGATAGGCACCGCCAGCGGCGTGATTTCACGCCAGAACAGCACCCGATAAGAACGCCGTTTGGGATACCACGCCGTGCCCTCAATGGCGCGCCGCAGTTTGACGAGTAAAGTTTGCAAAATCGACCCGATGACTTGATAAAGATGAGAATAATGATCATGGGCAATGGCCAGCGAATATGCAAAATCTTTCCGATGCGGTTTAACGCTTTATTACAACTTCCTTTTTTCCGGCGTGCGGGCCAACCATGCGCCGCCGCCAGGCACGATTCACGCTGATTCCGGTGCGCCAGCCGGTTTGTTTATCGCTGTCATCAAAGTTTATTGCGATAAAAGCGCCAATAAATGAGAGGAAGCGCTGATTAATACGCCAGATTGTTTAAGCTTTCTGCAAACGGTACGCAACAATGAAAAAAGGGTTTTGACACGCGTTGGAAAATCAGTAATATGCGCCCCGTCCACACAATTCCTCTGTAGTTCAGTCGGTAGAACGGCGGACTGTTAATCCGTATGTCACTGGTTCGAGTCCAGTCAGAGGAGCCATATTCAGAGAAGCCCGCTCATCACCTGAGCGGGCTTTTTCGTTTTCTGCAACAGCGGTTATGCCACGATAACCTGCGCCTCATCCAGCGCGCTCATGGTTATGCCAACCAGGGTTACAGAGCTTGCGCCTAAATCCATGAACAGGCCCTCCTCCGTTTCGCTGATGACGTCGTGATAATCGATGCCCGTCGCCTCGGCATTGCCGGTAATCAGGATCTTATCGGTTGCGCTGAAGTTGTAAATGGCATCATGGCCAAACTCGCCGTTAAAGATAAAGGTATTATTGCCGCCATCGGCATAGAGCCGGTCGTTGCCCTCGCCGCCGACAAAGGTATTATTGCCGCCTGCGCCGATCAGCTCATCATTGCCGCCGTGACCAAACAGCCAGCTGTCCGCACCGCTTGCCTGCAGACTATTATCCTGCTGGTCACCATTGACGGACAGCGCGTACTGAGTAAGTTGATTATTAGCGAGCAGGCCTTCTTGCGTTACCTGATAGTTTTTCTCGCTGTTAAAGAGCCACAAAAAGGACTCTTTGCTGCTAAGCGTTTCCACGCTGTTTGCCTGGGTGATCCCGCCCTGCGCGTCACGTAACCAGAGCGTTTCGCCATCATAAGCAATGTCGTAATTATTTAAGGTTTGCTGCAGAGCCAGCTTGTCATTACCCTCGCCACCAGAAATCACGTTATAGCCACCATCATCCTGGAACGTATCATCTCCTGCGCGCCCTTCCAGATAATCATTGCCCTCGCCGCCTTTAATTAAATCATCTTTCTCGCTGCCGAGAATAAAGGTCGTTCCCGTATGTTTATTGGCGTACCTGTTTAAATCTTCAACCCAGGTATCAGAACGCGCGCCGTCTGATAAATTCGCCACGATAACCGTTGAGTCCCGTTCAGTGAGCGAATAAAACTCAGAATCGAGGATGCGCTGTATGCCATTCTCGTAAAAGAAAGGCATATGCGAAATCCAGCTGACAATATTCACCAATGATTGTGGCAGCGCATTCCACAGCGAGGAGGAATAGTAGTCATTGAAATTAACAATATTATCCGTGGTGGATTCATAATTACCATCGTGGGTAAAAAAGGTAGAGAGCGTTAAGTCGGCACCATCAAGCACGCGAAATACCGGATCGTTTTCGAAGCCAACATTAAGCACTTTACCGCCCTCGTCATACTGCGTCGGCGAGGCAAAAGCGATATAGTGCGCCTGTGAATAAAAGCCGTTCCAGTTATCTTCACTGAGTGAAGCCATACTGTTTGCCGCCAGGCCTCCCAGGCTATGGCCGCTGACCAAAACATCTTCGCCCGTTAACCCATTGGCCTCAGCATATTCAGCCACTTTACCTAACAGATCATTAAAGCTGCTTTTGGCGAAATCATTTGCAAAATCGGCAGGCAACAGGCCCGCCATAATATCGTGAATGGCATCACCTACCGTATCTAAAATAAGGTTTTCTCGGGGGCCGCTGGTACCGCGAAAAACAATACCGATTTGTGTTAAGTTGCCGTCGTCGTCATATTTCCCCATCACCTCAGCCTGCGCTGATGAATAGAAAAAGCTTTCGCCGTAATAGGTGCCACGCGCATCGGTCGTTCCTTCATAGCCGAGGCTGGCAGGATCGATGGTGTGCCAGCCAGCCTGATTCACCTTCTCCAGCGCCTGCTGTTCTGAATCAGGATTCCAGGGAATACCGGCGAAAACGCCCTGTGATTGCGAATTACCGAATAAGGCGGTCAGTAAAGTCAACGGCAGGCCCAAACCAAATCCATGATTGACATAACCATCCTGCAAGCCGTGATCTAAATTATGATAGCTGTAAACGGTAAGCGCCAACGCATCGCTAAGGTATTGCTGTGCTATTTCGTCTTGTTGTCCGGCAACAGAAAATATACCCATAATAATTCCCTCTATTTTGCAATTAAAATTACCTTGTCGGTCGAATTTATTATATGAGCAAATTTAAGAGAGCAGCTACATTTCTATATTAACCATATAGCATTTAGTTATTAAATACTATCTGCCAGCTAGCCCGAATAAAGATAGCATGCTACAGGAAAATAAAACCAACCGGCATTAACAATATTATTGTGCATGTGTTTTATTAAAGATTAATATAATAACTATATTTAGTTTTATCTTAATAAAAACACCTGAAATAAATTACGACTACGTTTATTGAGCGACTAATGAAATTAGCCGCTCCGGGTATGACGTTATTCCACTACTTTTAATTTAATCACCTGAAGCTCAGCGCGATCCTTAATCGTTTCCATCAGACGCAGGAAAGGCGCGGCCTCGCTGTGCTGTTGCAGATATGCCGCAGATTCCCAGCGCTCCAGCAGCACGAAACGATCCGGGCTAGCCAGATCCTGATGCAGCTGGTATTGCTGGCAGCCCGGCTCGCCCTGCACTTCACGCTCTGCTTTACGCAGCGCCTGCTCTACCACTTCCGCCTCGCCCGCTACCGGAATAATGGTGGCGACAATCGCGATAACTTCACTCATTCTGTTTCTCCTTCGATCGTTTTGATACATCGGTTCAGCTGAGAATAGACGATATTAGGCCCCCGGCGCACGCCGATCGCGCTCATGTGGCACAGAGCGCTTAGAATCGACGGTTAAGCGGTGGTTTTTTACCCTTGAAATTGGCAAATCGGCCAATATATAGCGCAGTGATTGTCTGGAAATTGTTTGTCAGGAGCCTCACTAATGAAAACGTGCGATGAAACCCTTTCTCAGCAGCCGCAGAAACTGGTAGCGGCAGCCAATCAGGATTCCGTTCAGGAGCTGCTTTCCCTGTTGCAGCAGCAAAATCTGCCGCCGGAAACGGCGCTGGCTAACCTGGCGGTAGCCATGTCGCAGCTGATGGCGCACACCGGCTGCCATCAGTTTGTGCTGACCAATCCGCTTTCCCAGCTGCTGGTGCTGTTGCAAACCGGCGCGCCCTCGCACAGCAATATGATTCATTAAGGCGCTCCTCACCCGTCAGCAGAAATTATTAGCAGACTCACCGCTGTTGACGGAAAGGTTCTAAGCTATAGTGCAACGCAAAGCTGAAAACCTGAGGAGAAAAAATGGCTCATCCCCATTTCGCACAAGGATTGAATACGGCACAGGCGCTGGAGCAGCTGGACGCGCTCTATTATCAGGCCGTTAACGCCCTGCGCGACGCCATTAAAGCCTTTGTTGAGGAGGGCAAATTGCCCGATCCGCAGGCGCGGGCCGACGGGCTGTTTGTTTATCCTGAGCTGCGCATCAACTGGGACGGCGCTTCGCCGCAGAAAAACCGCAGCCGCGCCTGGGGGCGTTTCAGCCATGCGGGCAGTTACGCGACGACCATCACCCGGCCGGAGCTGCTGCGCCACTATCTGCGCGAGCAGCTCACGGTGATTGAACGCGATTACGATGTCACGATTGAAGTGGGCCCGTCGCGCCAGGAGATCCCGTTTCCCTATGTGATTGACGGCTCCGATCTGGGACTGGATCGCACCATGAGCAGCGCGCTGGCGCAGCATTTCCCGACCACCGATCTGGCGAATATCGGCGACGAAACGGCGGACGGCATTTTTAATACCACCAGCATTTTCCCGCTCAGCCATTTCGACGCGTTGCGCACCGACTTCTCGCTGGCGCGCCTGCGCCACTACACCGGTACGCCGCCGGAACATTTCCAGCCGTTTGTGCTGTTTACCAATTACACACGCTACGTTGATGAGTTTGTGCGCTGGGCCTGTGAACAGATCCTGGATGATAGCAGTCCTTATACCGCCCTTTCCTGCGCCGGCGGCGCGCAGATCACCAAAGAGACGCAAAATGCAGAATCCGCGCTCTCCGATCTGGCATGGAAAAAGCACCAGATGCCCGCCTGGCATCTGATTTCGCCCAATCAGCGCGGCATTACGCTGGTGAACATCGGTGTCGGCCCCTCCAATGCCAAAACTATCTGCGATCACCTGGCGGTGCTGCGCCCGCACGCGTGGCTGATGATTGGTCACTGCGGCGGGCTGCGCGAAAGCCAGCAAATCGGCGACTACGTGCTGGCGCACGCCTATCTGCGCGACGATCACGTACTGGATGCGGTGTTGCCGCCGGATATTCCCATTCCCAGCATCGCCGAAGTACAGCGTGCCCTGTATGACGCGACTAAAGAGATCAGCGGCATGCCGGGCGAAGAGGTGAAAATGCGGCTGCGTACCGGCACGGTGGTGACCACCGACGATCGCAACTGGGAGCTGCGCTATTCCGCTTCGGCGCTGCGTTTTAATCTCAGTCGCGCGGTGGCGGTGGATATGGAAAGCGCGACCATTGCCGCGCAGGGCTATCGCTTCCGCGTGCCCTACGGCACCATGCTCTGCGTTTCAGATAAGCCGCTGCACGGCGAGATTAAGCTGCCCGGCCAGGCGAATCGTTTTTATGAAGGGGCGATTTCTGAACATCTGCAAATCGGTATTCGTGCGGTAGAACTGCTGCGCGCGGAAGGCGACAAGCTGCATTCACGTAAGCTGCGAACCTTTAATGAGCCGCCGTTCCGCTAGCGCCTCTTCAGAGGAAAGGGTTTAAACCTGACAGTAAAAAACCACCTGCATAGCAGGTGGCATTGAGTGCGCCCCATAGGGGCGTACTTAGCTCTGACTCTGAGAGCCTTCGCTTCACATCTCTTTTAACTGAAGCTGATTCTCTTCCATTTCATGCCTCTCTTGATACTTCACATATCGTCTGATCATCTCTTCATTGATACCTACGGTATCTACGCAATATCCTCGTGCCCAGAAGTGATTGCCCCATAATTTACTCTTCCTCAGGTATGGAAATTTACTGAACAGCCTTAAAGCCGTCTTACCTTTCAGGTGGCCAATTACGTGCGATATGGATAATTTAGGCGGGATTTTTACTAATAAATGCACATGATCCAACTGAACGTTCAGTTCCACTATTTCTATTCCGAGCTGTTCACTTGAAATCCTTATCTGTTTGTAAACTTCCTTACCAACGTTGTTCTTCAGGATGCGAAATCGACACTTGGGTGTCCAGACTATATGGTATTGACAACACCACAGCACATGAGATGCTTTCTTGAATCTACTCATGGTTAAATCCTTATCAGTTATGGGGATAACGGATTCGGATTTTCCCATGAGTAGCATTAATGGCAGAGCCTGCTTGCTGCTGACCACCTCCACAGGAGGTGGCATTAAGATAAGAGTAAAAAAGACGCCCGCGGGCGTCTTTTTCAGGCGTTGCGCAATCAGGCCAGCTTAATCATAACCATGCCGATCAGCAGCAGCGAAAGTCCTACCCAGCCGCGCAGGCGCAGACGCTGATTAAACAGAATCCAGCCCGCCACCAGCGTCGCTACCAGGCCAAAGCCCCCCCACAACGCATAGGCCACTGACAGATCGATGCCTTTTACCGCCTGCGCCAGGGCGCTGAAGGCTCCCATGACCATCGCCAGTGAGAGAAAACCGTACAGACGCTTGCGGAAGCCATCTGAGTATTTCAGGAAGATATTTGCGGCAATTTCCAACGCCACCGCCAGAATTAAAAAGGCGATATGCCATCCATTAAGCGGCTGCACGGACACCTCCCTTTTCCTGTTTCTGTTTGGCTTTTTCCGTGCCGCCGTTCAGTAAGACGATACCGGTTACTAACACCACCATCCCTACCACTTTTAACAACGGCAGCGACTCCGCAAACAGGGTTACGCTAAACAGCGTAATCAGCATGACGCCAAATCCTTCCCACAGCGCGTAGGCCACGCCCAACGCGATACGTTTTATCGCCATTGATAACGCAATATAAGAGAGCGGGATCATGACGTACATCACCAGATGCCCCAGCGGGTTGCCGTACATGCTGGCGTACTTCATAGAGAGTGTGCCCGTTACTTCTGTAACAATCGAAACAGCCAAAAATAACCAATATTTCATCTTAATTACCTCAAGACGATAAAAAAATAAATAATCACTGAGAATGCGGCTCAATAAGCGACCTGCAGTGAAACTTGCATAAAAAACAGGATTTGATGAATAGCTAACCAACTTTCCGGCTAACAGCCTGGGCTGATTTCCCGGCACGCCTGAGGCGTAGTGGTCACAGAAGAATAAGCGGGGCTACAGCTCGCTACACCAGTGGGTTTCGCAAGTGACAATCGGCGAGATAAAACCGGGGAAGGAGATATTTATTGCGTATTTCTTACTACCTGTCAGCATAATTTTTCACTGTGTCAGTAAGTAAAATGACCTGCTTCAGTGCCTCATTAAGTTAATAAATCACGGTTTAGGAAGAAATATAACACAAAACCGCCGTTTATGAAAATCTCTCATTTTACTGGCGGCTTTTTGCTGATTTAAATCAATTTTTTTCGGGTTACCGATGGGCGGTACGGTAAAAAGGTGAAGCTGCGCAAAATGATGCGTTGTGCAAAAGAGAGGGAGTACGCCTGTGCAATAGCGGACACGCAACGGCAGGAAAGCAGAAAATTTGGCCGCCCAGACAGGCGGCCAGCCAACTCAGGCGCTCAACCAGCCCAGTTTAATCACAAACAGCACCGACAGGACGATCAAGGCAGCATTCAGCTCATGACGACGACCGCTCAGCAGCTTCACCAGCGTCCAGGTAATAAAGCCGAAGGCGATGCCTGAACGCAGCGGCAGCGGAATGCTGGCAATAATCCATTCGCGGATTTTAAAGATCGACAGGGCGAAGAAGATCAGCGCAGACAGGAAGACGGCGCCCAGCGCGATTTGCCAGGTGTAGCCCATATGCAGCACGACGGTATAGGTGAAAAAGGCGTTCAGCCCCATGCCAGGCGCCAGCGCGATGGGATAGTTGGCGATCAATCCCATCAGCAGCGAGCCAATCGCCGCCGCCAGACAGGTGGCGACGAAAACCGAGCCTTTATCCATCCCGGTGGCGCTGAGGATGGTGGGGTTAACAAGCAGGATACAGGCCATAGCCAGGAAGGTGGTGATACCGGCAATGATTTCGGTACGCACCGTGGTGTTGTGTGCTTTTAATTGATTTTATGACGCACCGCTTAGCAGACGCCGACCTGCGCCGAACGCGGGATCACCATCATCATTTCGCCGCAGGTCAGCATTAAATTAATGCCCTGCCCGTTCAGCGGCCATTCCCGTAAAAAGGCGATCGCCTGCGGCGGCAGCTGCGGCGCCACGGCACGGCGTTCCTGAATGCCCGGCCCGCGCAGACGCAGCGTCAGCCCACCGTTAAGCGCGGGCACTTCCAGGATCACCGTCGCGCCTGGCGCCACGATATGGCTGAGGTCAGGATTGCTGTCGCTGTGCAATAACGCAAAGCTGGCCAGCTGATGACGGCTCAGCACCGCGCCACGCAGGCGCAGGCTGTCGCGCAGCGCTGGCGTATCCAGCTTTTCATCGAGCCACAGCGGGGTATTCGCCTCATTCAGGGTAGAAAGCAGCGCGGTCGCGGCAGGCGAAAGGCCAGCCCAGGGCTGGACGCAGGGCAGCGCGATGGTCACGCCTGCTTCATTCATCGCTTTTAAAATACGGCGCAGCACGGGCTGCGTTTCAACCACCGGGCGGTTTAAGCTCGCCAGTAAACTCATCTCATTTCTCCATTATTCATCGCCAGATGTTCAAGCGTTAATTCAGTCATATCGCCGCGCGTCAGCCCGATAGCGTATTCCGTCAGCTGGCCGTCGGCGGCCTGGCTCAGGGTACGCACGCACAGCAGCGGCGCCTGTAATGGGATTGCCAACAGGCGGCACTCTTTAGCCTGAGCGCGACGCGTACTGATCCGGGTTTTTATCAGGTTGAGCGGCTGATTATGCTGCTGCAAAAAATCGTACAGCGATCCGCTGTGATACTGCTGAAGCCGGGGCCACCAGCTAAGCTGAGGCAGGAAATGGTTGGTCACGCAGACCGGAACCCCTTCCAGCCGACGCAGCGTGCGCACGTGGATGACCTGTTCACCTTCCCGACAGGCCAGCGCGGCCGCCACTTCCTGGCTGGCCGGACGCAGTACCGCCAGTAATCTTTCACTGGTGGGATCGCTGCCCTGCTCCAGCAAATTATGGCTGAAGCAGGTACGGGTATATTGAGGATAGTTGACAGAATGCGTTAGCACCAGGATACCGATACCGGGACGGCGCAATAATAATCCTTTGCTTGCCAGCGCATCCAGCGCGCGCCGCAGCGTTTGGCGGTTCACCGCAAAGCGTGTCGCCAGCTGCTGCTCCGTCGGCAAATAATCGCCTGCACGGTAGCGGCTGCTCAGTTCCTGCTCCAGCTGAGCGGCCACTCTCTGATCGAGACCAAATAACGGGCTGATTGTCTCTGACATCGCGCTCTCCCATCGCTGTCGCACCGAAAATAGTGTTGTTGAAGCCCTACTTTGCCGCAGCAAAATGACAGTGGGGTGACGGGAGAGTGGCAGCGCAATGAATTTGCCTTAAGTTCAGCGCCGCGACGGGCGAATCCAATCAGATTATCTAATCAATATCGACAACGTTCACAATTTTGCATTCTTGCGGAACATGTGCCGCCTCGCCCGTAATGACGCGGAGCAAATTCTTTTTTTTCTGTCACACTTAAGCGATAACAGGCAGCCTGCGAGCGGTTAAATGTTCAATAAAGATCAACTACCGGACAATTTTCGACGTGAGTTTATTCGGGAAGTCATTTTTCCTTTGAGTGTGGTATTGCTGATTACCTGGTGCGCGGCCAGCTTTATTCTGCTGTGGTCAACGAAGCACAGCAATAGCGAGGCGATTGTTCAACAGGAAAATATTATTAAATCGTCATTCAGCCAGAATATGGCTGAACACTTACGTCAGCTTCATAGCCTGACGAACTGGTCCCCCCTTGCCGACCAGCTTAACGCCCCGTCCCCCGATTTGGTCTGGCTCGATAATAACGTGGGCAGCTGGCTGTATGAGATGTTCGGCCATCAGGAGATATTTATTCTCGATCCGCAAGACCAGATGCTGGTCAACTGGCAAAACGGCCAGCGTCACGATCGGCAGCGCTGGGACAGTATTAAGCAGCCGCTTGCGCCCTGGCTGGCGCGACAAACGCAGCTCCATGACGAACGCAGACAGGATTTAGTCGATTACACCTTAATCTATGGGCGAACGGCGCTACTCGCCGTGAGCGATATTAATCATGAAGGTTATGAAAGCGGATTCAGAATTGTCAGCCTGAAATATCTTGATGATGGATTCCTGAATACGCTGGCCCATCGTAGCCACATTAGTCATTTACATTATCTCGGCCCCAATCCGCCGCCGTCCGGCGATGCCCGCTTTCGCCTGAATTCGCAGCTGGGCATTCCGACCGGCTATTTCGCCTGGCAGCCGATTCAGCCCGGTACGCAAATGTTAATGCTGCTGGGGCCGCTGGTTGCGACGGTGCTGCTGGTCACCACGCTGGTCTGCATCGTGATGATGTATCGCCTCTGGCGGCTGCGGCTGCGGCTGGCGCAGTCGATGCTGCGGCTGGGCGCCAGCGAAGCGCAGGCGCAGCATCTGGCGTTTCACGATGTGCTGACCGGTCTGCCAAACCGCGCCCTGATTGATGAACGCCTGACGCAGGCACTGGCGCGCACCACGCGCCTGCGCAGCCAGGCGGCGCTGCTGCTGCTCGATCTCGATCGCTTTAAAAATATCAACGAT
>Ga0268252_1001930_pt1 | contig 10950 bp, 11 predicted proteins | sample AgamicMgSfrz_FD_200244 | JGI IMG/M metagenome (GOLD analysis project Ga0268252, IMG submission 200244) | Agave microbial communities from Guanajuato, Mexico - Mg.Sf.rz (v2) (version 3) | ecosystem: Host-associated > Plants > Phyllosphere > Phylloplane/Leaf | place: Guanajuato, Mexico | collected... | reverse complement strand
TTTTAAACATATTCAAATGATTGCTGGCGGTAACCCGCCGTCGGCCATCGCTATCAGTAAGGAGAGAGACAGTGAAGCTCTATATTTACGATCATTGTCCATATTGCGTGAAAGCGCGCATGATTTTCGGTCTGAAAAACCTGCCGGTAGAACTGGTGGTAATGCTCAACGATGATGAGGAAATCCCTAAGCGGCTGATCGGCCAGAAGATGGCGCCCATTTTGCAAAAAGAGGATGGCAGCGCGATGCCGGAGAGTCTGGATATTGTGCGCTATGTCGATAAATCTGACGGCGAGCCGCTGTTAACCGGCAAAACCAATCCTGCAATCAATGACTGGCTGCGCAATGTAAACGGCTACGTGAACAAACTGCTGTTGCCGCGCGTTGCCGAAGCGGGTTTCGCCGAATTCGCCACGCCGGAAGCGCGCGCTTATTTTAAGCATAGAAAAGAAGCCAATATGGGCAGCTTTAGCGAGCTGAAACAGCACGCTGACGGACTGATTAAAAAGATCTCACAGGATTTGCGCGATCTCGACAAGCTGATCGTCAAGCCGAATGCGGTTAATGGCGAACTGAGCCTTGATGATATCAACCTGTTTCCCCTGCTGCGCTCGCTGACGCTGGTATCAGGTATCAGCTGGCCCAGCCGCGTAACGGAATATCGCGATAATATGGCGAAACAAACGCAGGTTAATTTGTTAAGTTCTATTGCTGGCTAAGAATTCAGGGCGGCTTTTCGCCGCCTGTTGCCCGCTTTTTGCTCGTTTTTCCCCTTTTTTTACCGATTCTCCTGGTGACTCCCGGCAGTGATTGCGGCAAGCTTAGCCTCCTTAAAGGAGACTTTCTCCGCATTACTTTCGAGGATTGTCATGAACAAGGCGTTTTTGGCGCTCTGCGCCCTGCTGGTAGCCGGTCTGTTGACCGCCTGTAATCAGCTTACCCAATACACCATTTCCGAGCAGGAAGTGAATCAGGCCCTGCAAAAGCATAATAATTACGAGAAAGATATTGGCGTTTCCGGCCTGGTTAACGCCCATATCGTGCTGAGCAACCTCAGCAGCCAGATTGGCCGCGAGGAGCCAGGCAAGGTCACGCTCTCCGGCGATGCGAAAGTGAATATTACTTCGCTGCTCGGCCCGCAACAGGCGAATATGCAACTGAAGATGAAAGCGCTGCCGTTCTTCGATAAAGAGAAAGGCGCGATCTTTTTGAAAGATCTGGAAATTGTCGATGCCAGGGTGCAGCCGGAGAAAATGCAACCGATCCTGCACACGCTGACGCCCTATCTGAATCAGTCGCTGAAGAGCTATTTCGATCGCGAACCGGCGTATGTGTTAAGCGAAGATCGCAGCAAAGCCGAAGCGATGGCGAAAAAACTGGCGAAAGGTATTGAGGTGAAACCGGGCGAGCTGGTGATCCCTTTTACTGACTGATGAACTTCTCCGTCAGTCAGCCATTTTCCGGTGGGCTGACGGGAAAACGAGCAAAATCCCGCTGTTCTCCCTGCGCCCGCGCACTTTTTTAATCGCCCCGACATAAAGCAAGTGCAATCGGTTGCCTTTATCCTTATGCTTGTTCCCCGGCTAAAAACTGTCTTTCTTTCCTTACCGCCGGAGCCTAATCAATGACACAACCTCAGCAATTGATCATTCGCCGCCCTGACGACTGGCATATCCATCTGCGTGACGATGAGATGCTGCGTGCCGTATTGCCTTATACCAGCGCCGTTAATGGTCGTGCCATTGTTATGCCTAACCTGGTGCCGCCGGTAACCAGCGTCGAAGCAGCGATCGCCTATCGTGAACGCATTCTGGCCGCGCTGCCGGAAGGCCACCGCTTCCAGCCGTTAATGACCTGCTATCTCACCGATTCGCTGGATGCTGATGAAGTGGAAAAAGGGTTCCAGAGCGGCGTATTTACCGCCGCCAAGCTTTATCCCGCCCATGCCACCACCAATTCCAGCCACGGCGTTACCCATATTGATGCCATCGCCCGCGTACTGGAGCGCATGCAAGATATTGGCATGCCACTGCTGATTCATGGTGAAGTGACCGATGCGCATATCGATATTTTCGATCGCGAAGCACGCTTTATCGAAACGGTGATGGAGCCGCTGCGTCAACGCTATCCGGCGTTAAAAGTGGTGTTTGAACACATCACGACCCGTGAAGCGGCGCAGTATGTGGAAGCGGGCAACGACCTGCTGGCAGCGACCATTACGCCGCAGCATCTGATGTTCAACCGCAACCATATGCTGGTGGGCGGCATCCGCCCTCACCTCTACTGTCTGCCGATTTTGAAACGCAACGTTCATCAGGAAGCGCTGCGTAATGTTATCGCCAGCGGTAACCCGCGCTTTTTCCTCGGCACCGATACCGCTCCGCATCTGCGTCACCGTAAAGAGACCAGCTGCGGCTGTGCTGGCGTCTTCAATGCGCCCACCTCGCTGCCCGCCTACGCTACCGTCTTTGAAGAGATGGATGCGCTGCAATACTTTGAGGCGTTCTGCTCAGAAAACGGCCCGAAATTTTACGGCTTGCCGCTGAATGAAGGGACTATCCGTCTGGTGCGCGAGCCCTGGACCGTACCTGAAAGCTTTGCAGCGGCAGCGGATACGCTGACGCCTTTCCTCGCCGGTGAAACGCTGAACTGGCGTATCGCCTGACGCTTCTCTGCGGCCAATCTTCCCGGATCGGCCGCATCTGCGATCGTTCCCGCTTTTCCCTGCAGCTTTTCGTTGCTTTGCCTCTGCATTAACTGTATAAATACACAGTACTCACAGCGGAGGCAGATATGCGTGTTGAAGTCACTATAGCGAAAACTACTCAGCTCCCTGCCGGCGCTATCGATGCGCTGACGCAGGAATTGTCAAAACGAATCGATAAAGAATTTCCCGAAATGGCGAACCATATTTCAGTGCGTTACGCCAGCGGGAATAACCTGACCGTGATGGGCAGTGGTAAAGAAACCAAAGATCGCGTCACCGAAATCCTGCAGGAAACCTGGGAGAGCGCGGACGACTGGTTTATCACTGACTAACCTTCTCTTTGTGCCGTTGTTTGCCGGATATGCCATCCGGCTTTTTTTATCTTTGCCGCCTCGCCGCCGCCCCAACACGGTTATAGACTGTTGTAAGCCGATGACATATTCTGGCGTCCGTCATGCTTACAGGAGGTGTTACCCATGACCGCTGAAAAACCCGAAGAGGCGATGACCTTTGGTGAACTGCTGGCGCTGATTGGCGAACAGCAGCGTCGTCTTACCGTACTGGAAAACGCATTTTCTTATCTTGCTTTTTGTCTGGACGATAAATCTAATCAGCTATTGATTCATAGCCTGCGGCTGGAAGCGCAAAATCAAAATCATGACGAGGGAATGCAGCAGCATTTTGCCCGCCTTGCCGCCGAGCTGGAAAAACGCCACGCGCCGATAAAAATCCAGGCTGAGCCTGGGGTTTAATTTTATAAACTCCTGCCCTTAGCAGGAGTTTTCTCGTTGACCGGCATTATCAGAATTTTGCTTAAATATTATTCTCCCGCCGTTTAATTACGCTCTCTGAACATTTTTCGTGCCGCTTAATTCTGTAACGCTGTTATAATCACTTTTGCTCTGTGAAAAAAAGCCGCATTGGAACCTCAAATAATCACTTCGTTCTACGAGTAATAAGGGGGTTATAATGGACAGTAATAAAGAGATCATTCAGACACATCCCCTCGTTGGATGGGATATTAGTACCGTGGACTCGTATGATGCGATGATGATTCGTCTGCATTCGCTTTCATCTAATGAGCAGCAGCCCGATGAAGCCGACGTAGGGCCGACTTACTGGTTGACTACGGACGTTGCAAGACAATTTATCTCAATTCTGGAAGCAGGTATCGCTAAAATAGAAGCCAGCGAAATCCTTGCCAGAGACTACAAAAAGCATTAACCAGATCCTTTGGTCTACAAGGCATCCTTCGGGGTGCCTTTTTATTGTCTGCACGCTTTTGCTATGCTGCTAACCCTTTGCAGGGTCAGGAGAAGTTGAATGGTTTATGATCTTATCGTTGTGGGCAGTGGCTCGGTCGGCGCCGCGGCAGGCTGGTACGCCACGCGCGCCGGATTAAAGGTGCTGATGATTGACAGCGCGCACCCGCCGCATCAGGAAGGAAGCCATCATGGCGCGACGCGACTGATTCGTCATGCTTATGGCGAAGGTGCGCGCTACGTTCCGCTGGTGTTGCGCGCGCAGCAGCTTTGGGATGAGCTGGAGCAGCAAAGCGGCGAGCAGATCATGCATCGCAGCGGCATTATCAATCTTTCCCCTTCTCGCTCCCCTTTTATTCAAAACGTCATCGAAAGCGCCCGCCAGTTTCAGCTTGAGGTTGAAGTGCTGTCGGCAGAGCAGGTGCGCGCCCGCTGGCCTGCGTTTAGCGTACCCGACGGCTATACCGGCGTTTTTGAGCCGCGCTCCGGCTACCTGAAATCAGAAATGGCGATTCGAAGCTTTATCCGCCTGGCGCGCGAAGCGGGCTGCGCTCAGCTGTTTAACTGCCCGGTTTCCGCCATTGAGCGCGAAGGCGAGCTACAGCGCGTCACCACGCCTGACGGTGATTACTATGGCCGCAAGCTGCTGATTAGCGCCGGCACCGCCGTCGGGCAGTTTTGCCCGCAACTGCCGGTAACGCCGGTACGTAAAGTCTTCGCCTGGTATCAGGCCGATGGCCGCTACAGCGAGAACAATAAGTTCCCCGGCTTTGCCGTGGAGATGGAAGATGGCAGCCAATATTATGGTTTCCCTGCTGATAATAACGAGCTAAAAACAGGCCGCCACGACGGCGGACAACGAATGACCGGCGCGCAAGATCGAAAATCTTTCGGCGCTTATGCCAGTGATGGCAGTGAAGTTTTTAATTTTTTACGAGGTTTCTTACCGGGCGTTGGCGTTTGCTTACATGGCGCCGCCTGCGCTTACGATAATTCTCCCGATGAGGATTTTATTATCGATACGCTGCCGGAAGATAAAGATCAGATGGTCATTACCGGATTAAGCGGTCACGGTTTTAAATTTGCCAGCGTATTAGGTGAAATAGCCTGCGCCTTTGCCAGCAATAAAAAGTTTGAATTTGACTTATCGCCATTTTCACTGGCGCGTTTTAAATAAAATTAAAGGCACAATAAATTTGTGCCTTGTTATTTTTACGTTAATTAATACCGTTATGATTGTTTAATTATTTGGCACCGGTAAATTGCCATTATTATTGCGTCTGCATTGTTTCTTTCTGACGACGCAGCTTCAGTTTTTTTACCAGCTTAATGGCTTCGGCCTCTGACGCCACCGCAGGCGCGGAACCGTACAGCGGTTTACGCGCCGTTTCGCGCATAAAGAACACCGTAATCAGACCAATCACCGCCGCGCCCATCAGATAGTAAGCCGGCATCAGCAGGTTTTGCGATTTCTCGACCAGCCAGGCGGTCATCAGCGGCGTAGTGCCGCCGAACAGAGAAACGGAAATATTAAAGCCGATAGCCAGCGCGCTGTAACGAATATCGGTGGCGAACAGCGCCGGTAACGCCGAAGGCATAGTGCCGCTAAAGCAGCTGTGCAGAACGCCGAGGATCATCAGGCCGATAAACACAAACACCAGGTTACCGGTTGCGACCAGCATCAGGCAGGGAATGGCCAGTACAATCAGCCCTACCGAGCCCAGCGCAATAACCGGACGGCGGCCCAGACGATCGTTCCAGTGGCCCCAGAACAGCGTCAGCGGCATCATGACAAACATCACCACCAGCACCAGCATCAGGCCGCTCAGCTCGCTTAAGCCCAGAACGCCGGTCAGGTAGCTGGGCATATAGGAAGTGAGCATGTAGTTAGAGACGTTAAACAACAGCACCAGACCGATACATTTTAGCATCTGCGCGCGATACTTTTTCAGCATCTGCCACAGGCTCAGCTGCGGTTTGCTGTGTTCCAGCGCGTCCTGTTTTTCCATATGTTTCTGAAAAGCGGGCGTTTCTTCCAGTTTCAGACGAATATAAAGACCAAACAGTCCCAGCGGGGCAGCAATAAAGAACGGAATGCGCCAGCCCCAGTCAAGCAGCCGATCGGCAGAGAGCATCGCTGTTAGCGCAGTTACCAGCCCGGCGCCAAGCAAATAGCCGCCCAGTGTACCGAACTCCAGCCAGCTGCCCATAAAGCCGCGGCGCTTATCGGTCGAATATTCCGCGATAAAGGTGGCGGCGCCGCCATATTCCCCACCGGTGGAGAAACCCTGCACCAGACGCGCCAGCAGCAGCAGCAGCGGCGCGGCAATGCCGATGGCGTTATAACCCGGAATCAAACCGATACAGAAGGTACCGATCGCCATCATGATCATAGTAATCGCCAGCACTTTTTGGCGTCCAATACGGTCGCCCAGCGGACCGAAGAACAGGCCGCCGATGGGACGCACCAGGAAGGCAGCGGCGAATGCGCCGAACGTGGCGATAAGCTGCGCCGCCGGACTGCCGCCGGGGAAGAAAACTTTACCAATGGTGACGGCCAGATAGCTGTAGACGCCGAAGTCAAACCACTCCATGGCGTTGCCCAGCGCGGCCGCGCCGACGGCGCGTTTTAACAGGGCATTATCGACGATAGTAATATCGTCAACGGTAAGTTCAGGTTGGCTTTTTTTCTGCCAGAAATGTTTTTTAGCGGATGAGCCTGTAGTGACGTGCATATCGTTTCCTCACGGTTACGCGATGACGGTAGGCAGCACCATAGCTTTCATAGCCAGCAGTGGCTGATGGTAAGGAAAGCTATAACGCAGCATGAATATGTTCAACAAAATGAGATCTAAATCACGTTTGTTGACACAGATTTACTTTATAGATTGCGCGAACAAAATGCAACCTTTCCGAAATAATCAGCTACCCCGTCACATTTCAATAGCGAAGAATTCCATCCTTAATCAGAAACACAGCACAAATAATCACAAAAAGTTAAAGATTATTTTCCCTTTATCCAGCCATTTGGGTAGCACCCTTCAATTTCCTTAAATTGAAAGTAAACGAAATGTTATATAAATAATGTCAAGCTGTCGGCTTTTGCGCAGGCAAAATATGCAGTTGCGATTGACAAAAACTGACATAAAGCCCACAAAAAAACCATAACAAGCTCAAATTTATTGAAAATAGTTCCTGCGATTCCGCCATACTTTCCGCAACTTTTGCCGCTTTTCCTGCTGCCTGATATATGGCTGTTTACTGAGACGCGCGTTTTATTTTTGCGCAATATAAAACGCTTCGCTTAGCCACCCCTCTCCTGATAAAGCGAGAAAACTGACAGTCAGCCAGCAAAAACAATCAGTTTTATCGAACAAAATAAAAAACAGGTGCCAGTCCCGCTTTTTTTGTTGATTTTATGTTTCATCTTGTTCAGTCTCTTAACAAAACATTGAAGAGATACGGCAATGAGATGGAAAAATGGCGGCGACGAATATGGTCATTTGTCGGTACTGCTTCACTGGCTGGTAGCGCTGGCCGTTTATGGCATGTTCGCGCTGGGGCTATGGATGGTTTCTCTCGGTTATTACGATACCTGGTACCATAAAGCGCCGGAACTGCATAAAAGCATCGGCATGGTGCTGTTTGCCGTAATGATTTTACGGGTTATCTGGCGTTTTATCTCGCCGCCTCCTGCTCCCCTTGCCAGCTACTCGCCGCTGGTGCGTTATAGCGCCATCGCCGCGCACCTGCTGCTCTATTTACTGCTGTTCGCTATTTTTATCAGCGGTTATCTGATCTCTACCGCCGAAGGCAAACCTGTTGAGGTCTTTGGCGTACTGTCTGTTCCCGCCACGTTCAGCGGCTACGGCGCACAGGCCGATCTGGCCGGCGATATTCACTTATGGCTCGCCTGGGCGGTGATGGTACTATCGCTGCTGCATGGGCTGGCAGCGCTGAAACATCATTTTATCGATCGCGATATAACGCTAAAACGCATGCTGGGTTATCGCCTCACTTCATCTGTTAAAACGGAGAAATAGTATGTTGAAAAAAACACTTTGCGCGCTGACCGCAGCAACACTTCTGCTCGGCGCTCAGGCGGCCACCGCCGCAGACTATAAAATAGATAAAGAGGGACAGCATGCTTTTGTCCAGTTCCGTATCAAACACTTAGGCTACAGCTGGCTGTATGGCTCTTTTAAAGATTTTGACGGCAGCTTTACCTTTGATGAAAAGAACCCGACGGCAGATAAGGTTAACGTCACCATTAATACCAACAGCGTGGATACTAACCATGCCGAGCGCGATAAACATCTGCGCAGCGCCGATTTCCTGAACGTAAGCAAATTCCCGCAGGCGACCTTCGTTTCAACCGGCGTGAAAAAAGATGGCGATGAGCTGGATATTACCGGCAACCTGACGCTGAACGGTGTGACCAAACCCATTACGCTGGAAGCCAAACTGCTGGGTCAGGGTGACGATCCCTGGGGCGGCTACCGCGCGGGTTTTGAAGCGGAAGGCAAGCTGGCGCTGAAAGATTTCAATATCACCAAAGATCTCGGCCCCGCTTCGCAGGAAGTGGAGCTGATTATTTCGGTGGAAGGCGTTCGCCAGAAGTAGACCAGGGCGGTACAAAAAGGCTAACGCTAAACGCGGACCTCTCCCAGGCTGAGCGCAAGGCGTGAAGTGCCCGGCAGAGGAGTAAAGCGTCCCACGGCATCGGACGGCGCAGGCCGAGCCGTCAGGGATGACGCTTTTTGCGTCTTTAGATCGGACGGGCTTCTCCACGCAGGCACGTCTTAGGCCTTCACGCTCGTTCCCGAACGGACGTTGTTTACCATCGCTCCTGAGCGACAGTTATTCGTTATCGCCAGGCGCCGGGATCATCAGCGTGGCGTTCAACAGTCCGCGCGACTTATTAAAAATTTTGTTGCTGGTTTCACGTCCGGCGCGGCGCGCGCGCTGCTCTTCCGGTGGTAACGCCGCCTCTTCCATGCACATCGGGCTACAACAGTGCTGATACTTTTCCGCGCAGGAAGGGCACTGGATAAACAGCAGATGGCAGCCATCATTGACACAGTTAACGTGCGTATCGCACGGCGCGCCGCACTGATGGCAATGCGCGATCACATCATCAGAGATGCGCTCGCCCATGCGCTCGTCAAACACAAAGTTTTTGCCTTTGAAACGCACCGGCAGGCCCTGCTCACGCGCCCGACGCGCATATTCAATAATGCCGCCTTCCACATGGTAAACCTGCTCAAAACCGTTATGCAGCATCCAGGCGCTGGCCTTTTCACAGCGAATTCCGCCGGTGCAGTACATCACAATCTTTTTATCTTTTTTATCCTGCAACATCTCAACCGCCATCGGCAGCTGATCGCGGAAGGTGTCGGCAGGAATTTCCAGCGCTTTATCAAAGTGTCCCACTTCATATTCGTAGTGGTTGCGCATATCGACAAATACCGCGTCAGGATCGTCCAGCATGGCGTTGACTTCATCCGCTTTCAGATAGGCACCCACCTGACTGGCATCAAAGCTTTCATCCTCAATGCCATCGGCAACGATGCGATCGCGCACTTTCAGGCGCAGCACCCAAAACGATTTGCCGTCATCGTCCAGCGCAATATTCATGCGCAGATTATTCAGCGCCGGATCGAAGCGATAGAGCGTTTCCTGCAGGCGCGGATAGAGACTGGCCGGCACGCTAACCTGTGCATTAATGCCTTCGTGAGCCACATAGATACGACCAAATACTTTCAGCTCGGTCAGCGCCTGGTAAAGCGCGTCACGGAAGGCTTTAGGATCGTTAATGGTGAAATATTTATAGAACGAGACTGTGGTGCGCGGCTCGGTTTCAGCCAGCATGCGCGCCTTCAGCTCTTTATTCGAAACAAGGTTATGTAACACTGGCATGGTGTTCTTTCCCGGTAGTGAGCTTTTTTTGCGGGCGCCATAATACCTGATTTAACAGTGAAGCAAAGCTTTGCAGCATTTTTTCTACATTTGACGAGGCAGGTTAACCGCACATACTGACAATTGACCACGCTCCCCATAGCGTTAAGCATAAGCACTTCATTAGCACCCTGGCTGGTACCAGGGTGACAACCGACGGAGAATAAGATGAGTCAGCTATTTACGCCAGTGCAGTTAGGTAAGCTCTCACTCAGCAACCGCATCATTATTGCCCCTATGTGCCAGTACTCGGCGGAACAGGGTAAAGCCACGCCCTGGCATCGTATTCATTTGGGACACTTATCCCTTTCTGGCGCCGGACTGCTGATCATCGAAGCGACCGCTGTGGAAGCGGCTGGCCGCATTACACCGCAGGATCTTGGCCTGTGGGATGATGAAACCGAGCAGGCGCTGGCGGAAACCATCAATGATGTAAAACGCTACGCGACCATGCCGCTGGGGATCCAGCTGGGCCACGCCGGGCGTAAAGCTTCCTGCGACGTGCCCTGGCGCGGCGGCGGCTTTTTAACGCCGCAGCAGGGCGGCTGGCAGACCTCTGCCCCTTCGGCGCTGCCTTACAGCGAAAACGACGGCACCCCGCTGGCGCTGACCAAAGCGCGCATTGCCGAGATCAAACAGGCCTTTATCGACAGCGCCATCCGCGCCGATCGGCTGGGCTTTGAGCTGGTGGAAATCCATGCCGCGCACGGCTACCTGCTGCATCAGTTCCTTTCTCCGCTGTCCAACCAGCGTGACGATGAATATGGCGGCTCGCTCGAAAACCGCATGCGCCTGGTGCTGGAAATTTATGATGAAGTGCGTCGTGTTTTCCCGCGTGATAAAGCAGTGGGCGTGCGTATTTCCGCCTCCGACTGGGTGGAAGGCGGCTGGGATGAAGCACAATCCATCGCGCTGAGCAAGGCGCTGGAGGCAGCCGGCTGCGACTATATTCACGTCTCCAGCGGCGGCCTGTCGCCGCAGCAGCAGATCAGCGTCGGCCCGAACTACCAGGTGCCCTTTGCG
>Ga0268252_1001924_pt1 | contig 10971 bp, 10 predicted proteins | sample AgamicMgSfrz_FD_200244 | JGI IMG/M metagenome (GOLD analysis project Ga0268252, IMG submission 200244) | Agave microbial communities from Guanajuato, Mexico - Mg.Sf.rz (v2) (version 3) | ecosystem: Host-associated > Plants > Phyllosphere > Phylloplane/Leaf | place: Guanajuato, Mexico | collected... | reverse complement strand
TGCAGCAGGCACGTGTGCTGGCCCGGCTGCTTCAAATCCGGCCGCTTCGTTTTGTTATGAACCCTGCGACGGGGTTTGTTTTAAACATTGGTGGCCTTTGGCTGCTTTATACAACTAATTTATACGGCCTTATGCACGAAAGCCTTTTTGTTCATGTTCTCGTTCACGCTCATGTGTTTCTGGCCGGCTACGTTTTTACCGCTTCGATTCTTTGCATTGATCCTGCTCCTTACCGTAAACATTTTCCATTTCGTGCTGCCGTGCTTGGGCTCGCACTGGCTGGGCACAGCATTTTATCCAAATTTCTTTATGCCCATCCGCCTGCCGGTGTTTCTGCCGTACAAGCAGAAACAGGTAGCATGCTGATGTATTACGGCGGGGACGCGGTTGATCTTGTGCTCATTATTCTTTTTTGCTCGCAATGGTATCATGCTGCCCGGCCTAGAATAGTTACCAGCTAGAAAACTCCACCTTTAACAGGCAATCCAAAAACCGCCTTCACATCATGAAGGCGGTTTTTTTACAGCTTTACTTTTTGGAGTCGCAGCAACAGCTATAGAAACTAAAAGCCAGTACTGCACCAGCAAGCCACTTGGCTGCGGGACTTCTATGGAACAAGCGGGCAGCTGAAATCGGTGAAGCTGCCTGAACGCTGCCGATCCATCCCATTCATGTACGCACGGTCATCATTTATTGCCTACAGTCTGAAAGGAGCTCCCATAAAAAATCTCCTTTTTTCTGCCTTGAGCCGAGATTTATTTGGCACCAGATTCACTATATTACTGACGCGGCGCCCCCAGCATGACCAGCACCCCGACAAGACAAATGCCGGCACCTATCCAGTCATACAAATCAGGTGCTTTTTTATCAACCCCCCAGCCCCATAGCACGGAGAGAATAATAAAAATCCCTCCATAAGCTGCGTATACTCGGCCGAACGAAGGAAAAGCTTGAAACGCTGCAATGACTCCATATAGAGCTAGAGCAATTCCGCCTGCAATTCCCCAAAAAAAGGGCTTTCCTTCCCTAATCCAAAGCCAGATCAAATACCCTCCACCGATTTCAGCCAGGCCGGCCAGTAAAAACATAACGATCGCATACAGCATCTTTATCCCTTGCTTTCTGTTTTTTATTTATCTTCCTTCCATATCAGCACTTTTAGCTGCAACAATGGTCTGCTGAACACTTTTCAAATCTTCTTTATCAATTTGGATGGAAATATGGTGTAAATCAAATTCATCACGAAGCAGCTTTTTTGCTTTTGATAAGCTGGTTTGATCATCCTGCGCTTGTCCACTGACTATTTGTGTGTACTCCCTGTTTTTTATTTTAATATGTGCTTCTCTTTATTCATACCTTTGTAAGAGGATTAGGAAGGAGGCAAAACAAGTGGAATCACATGAAAAAGCATATCAAGTTTCCCTGTTAAACTGGTGTAAAGAAGTGGAAAAACAATGGACCTCCATTCGGGAAAAAACAGGCCAGGCTGATGAAGCTGCCTTGCAGCAATGGGAGAAATCGTTTTTTTCGTTAAAAAAAGAAGTGGAAAAAGATCAACAATTCGATTATCCGCTACTGAGCCAGCAAGCATCTTCTCTGTACAGCCAGCTGAATGCCTTACTGCGCCCGTCTCAACCAGCGCCTTCTCCAAAAGACCGAAGTGTTCCAATTGGCGGGCATCGCTTGCCTCCGCTCCCTTACCGCTATAATGCCTTGGAGCCTGTTATTTCAGAGGAAATCATGCGGCTGCACCATGATAAGCATCATCAAACTTACGTAGACGGGCTGAATAAGGCGGAGCTTGAAATGCAAAAAGCACGGCAAAGCGGTGATTTCAGCTTAATCAAACATTGGGAACGGGAAGCGGCGTTTCACGGTGCCGGCCATTACCTGCACACGATTTTTTGGAACATAATGAGTCCAAATGGCGGCGGCCGTCCGGCTGGAGAGCTTAACCAAGCCATTATAAACGCTTTTGGCAGTTTCGATTCGTTTAAACAGCATTTTTCGGCAGCAGCTAAAGACGTAGAAGGAGTAGGCTGGGCCATTCTAGTTTGGTCCCCCCGCTCACGTCGTTTGGAGATTTTAACAGCCGAAAAGCATCAGAATTTAACGCAATGGGATGTCATCCCGCTCCTTGTCTTAGATGTGTGGGAGCATGCCTACTACCTGCAATACAAAAATGAGCGGGCAAAATATGTGGATGCATGGTGGAAGGTTGTGAATTGGAGGGAAGTCGAACGTCGGTTCAATCAAGCAAAACTGATTGCCTGGACACCCTATTAATATGAACAAAAAACCAGCCTGTTTTGCTTCTCGGCTGGTTTTCGATTTTTTTATTTAAGAAACAAAAATCATGGTATTCTTTCTTTTTATTAACGTACTATTTTTTGCATAATCTTCTTGTTTTTTTCCTTGAATACATCATTGTGAGAAGAAACCATGGCGCTGCTCCTCGAATCCGGGTCAATAAACTGCTTGGCCCTATTGACTGCATTGGCTGCATCCTGGAATGCTCCGGCAATTAAATGAAGCTTTCCCTCATGCTTTAACACGTCTCCTGCTGCAAAAAATCCGGGCACTGAGGATTCACCTGAAGGCTGGCTCGCTACGTAAAAATCATCTTCAAGCTCTACATTCAACGTACTGTTTTGCAAAAGAACAGAATCCCGGTCAAAGCCATGATTAATGATGACTTCATCTGCGGCTAAAATGGTTTTTTCCCTCGTGAGGCTATTTGTTAATTCGATTTCACCAATCCGATCTCCATCGGATGCAGCAATTAATTTAGTAATCGATTCATTTAGCAGGCAGATCGCTGAACTGTCCCTTAGCTGCTGGACTTGTGCTTCATGGCCTTTCAAGGCGCTGCCCCGGTACACCACATATACTTTTTCTGCTACAGCTGTAAGCTCATTGGCCCAATCCACTGCTGAATTGCCTCCGCCTGAGACGACGACCGTTTTTCCTTTGAATTTTTTCAGTGACTGCACAACATAATGCAGGTTCGTCACTTCAAACCGCTCTGCTCCTTCAATGGGCAGCTTTTGCGGATTTAATATACCGCTTCCAACAGCCGCAATGACTGTTTTAGAAAAGTGGGGAGTACCTGATGCTGTTGAAAGCTCAAATAAGCCGTCATTATGTTTGTGTATGGCTTCTACCTTTTCATTTAACACTACGTCCGGGTCGAATGTCATAGCCTGCTCAACTAATTGCTCTATCAGGCGCTCACCTGTGGTCGGTGTTAAGCCGCCAATATCCCAAATCAACTTTTCAGGGTAGACATGGATCTTGCCGCCCAGCTTCGGCTGATACTCAACGATTTTCGTTTTCATTCCTCTTAACCCACTGTAAAAAGCGGCATATAACCCCGCCGGACCTCCGCCAATGATCGTCACGTCGTACACATCAAGTTGAGACATAATGACCCTCCTTTAATTAATAATGATTCTCATTATTAATTAAAGGATACACTATTTTTACTTATACAACAATTCTTTTTTACTTTCTTCTCCTCCCCTAAAGACGACAATCTCGTGAACAGAAAGAAAAAAGAATGAAATCTTCTTATGTATCCGTTATCTTTAAAGAAAGGATCTTTATACACAGGAGGCTTTTATGTTAAAAACAACCGTTGGCAAGCTGAGATTCGCAGGGTATTTTGAAGGAATTTCACTGCTTGTTCTTTTGTTTATTGCTATGCCGATGAAATATTGGTTTGACATCCCCGAGGCGGTCAGTATTGTCGGTTCGATTCACGGCGCTTTGTTTGTTACCTATTGTTTAATTATTGGGTATGTGACACTGAAAACCCGCTGGAAACTAATCTGGCCGATTCTTTCAGTGATTGTCGCCTTCATTCCATTTGGCAACTTTGTCTTGGACAGAAAGCTGCATGATTTAGAAAAAGTATATGGATAAAAAGAAAACCAGCCTGGATTTACCCGGGCTGGTTTTCTTTTTATAAGGCAAACACCAATACAAATGAGGAAGCTTTTATTCTTAAAAATCAAAGTGATCAGGATCCGGCCCTACCCGCTGGTGCTGATCCAGTTCATTGATTGCTTTTAGGTGAGCTTCATTCAACTCAAAATCATATAAATCCGCGTTTTCACGAATACGGTCCCCTTTAACAGACTTTGGAATGGTCGCCCAGCCAGTTTGAAGATGCCACTTCAGGACGACTTGTGCGATAGATTGGCCAAGGCTGTCCGCTATGTTTTTTAAAACGGGCTCGTCAAAAATACCGCCCTGCATTAACGGTGCCCAGGCTACTGGCTGAATGTTTTTCTTCATTAAATAGCTGTACAAATCTGCTTGTACAAGCCTTGGATGGCGTTCGACCTGATTAATAGCTGGAATGATTTCTGCCGTTTGCATTAGCGTTTCTAGATGATGAATTTGAAAGTTGCTGACTCCAATGGCGCCGACCTGGTCGTTTTTATATAACTCTTCAAGCGCCTGCCAGCTCTCCCTGAATTTCCCCTCAACCGGCCAGTGAATCAAGTATAAATCAAGCTGGTCCAGTCCTAAGCGCGTTACACTTTCCCGGTACGCTTGGAAAGCACGTTCATATCCTTGATCTGCATTCCACAGCTTAGAGGTAATAAATAATTCATCCCGGGTAACTCCAGCACGCTCCATGCCTCGGCGGATCCCCTCTCCAACCCCTTCCTCGTTTTCATAAACAGCTGCTGTATCGATGTGGTGGTAGCCTTGCGCGATGGCTTCTTCAACCGAAGCCGCGACAGTTTCTCCATCTTCTACCTGGAAAACGCCAAGACCGAGCCATGGCATTGCTTTTTTTCCGTGATTTAATGTAAGGGTACTTTGTAAATTCATTTATTTTTTCCTCCGTTATTGTTTTTTAGTAAATACGTTATGGCCTTTCAAGCCGCAATGAAACAGCCGTTAAAAAAACAGCCAGCATGACCATCACACCGCCAACCCATGGTGTGTGAACGAGGCCGATTGTATTAACGACAAAACCGCCTATTGTGGCGCCGACTGCAATGCCGATATTAAAAGCAGCAATGTTTAATGCAGATGCTACATCTACCGCGGAAGGTACATATTTTTCTGCGAGCTGAACGATGAACAGCTGCAGGCCTGGTACGTTCATAAAAGCGAGCAGCCCCATCAACACTACTCCAATCAGTCCGGCAATTTGGAATGGAATCATGAACGACATGGCGACAAGAATAGCTGCCTGGACAATAAACATCCAGAACAATGCGTTCACCGGATTTTGATTAGCAAAGCGCCCGCCAGCCGCATTTCCAATGGCGACAGCTGCCCCGTATACAAGAAGAATGATACTGGTGAGGCCTGGCTTTAACCCGGTCACATCCTGCAGGATTGGTGTTAAATACGTAAAAGCAACAAACGTGCCGCCGTATCCGAGCGCCGTAATAGAAAGACCCAGCAAAATTCTTTTATTAGTGACGAGACGCAGCATATCTGAAAACTTGGCCGGCTGCGGCTGTTTTAAATTTTTCGGAATTAATAATGCCGTCGCCGCAATGGCCACGATACCAAGCACAGCGACTCCCCAAAACGTTGCCCGCCAGCCGAACGACTGGCCAATAAACGTGCCAAGCGGTACACCTGTTACTGTAGCGACTGTTAATCCGGTAAACATAAGAGCAATTGCACTCGCTTTTTTATGAGGCGGCACGAGCTGAACGGCAATGGTTGACCCAATTGAAAAAAAGACGCCGTGTGAAAACGCGGTAATAAAACGAGCAACAATCAATATTTCAAATGAAGCGGATGTGGCTGCGACAACATTCCCTATGATAAACACGGCCATTAATAACATAAGCAATGACTTCCGGCTTAGCCGGTTCGTTAGCGCAGTCAGAATAGGTGCACCGACTGCAACGCCTATTGCATAACCGGAAATTAATAATCCAGCCAGCGTAATCCCGATATTTAAATCGTCCGCAATAGACGCAAGCAGCCCGACCGGAACAAATTCAGTGGTCCCAATTCCAAATGCACTGATGGCCAATGCCCATAAAGCAAGTGTATTCGTTTGTGCAGCGGTTTTCCCTTTGGATTCCGCATAAAGTGTATGACTCATATTTTCCCTCCTAATAATAAGAGAGGCGGGCCCTGCCAGCTCTTAGTAAAGATCACTGTAAAGTACAGCCTTCTAAAAGACAGGTACTCTCACTTTTAAACTATAGGAACTTTTCAGCACCTATGGTCATTATTGATCTTTTGTTTCATTCCTGTATATGCTATTATGAGAGCACAAAACCAAAAAGAAAAGTACGCACTTTAAAGTAATGTAGGTACTTTTTAGTGCCTATAAGGAGGAGCCCGCATGGCTTACAACATTCCTGTTGAAGCAACACTTAATGTGATCGGCGGAAAGTGGAAAGTGGTCATTATGTGCCACTTGATTAAAGGAGAAAAGCGGACAAGTGAATTAAAGAAATTGATGCCGGGCATTACACAAAAAATGCTCACGCAGCAGCTGCGCGAGCTTGAATCAGACGGTGTGTTGAATCGGACCGTATTTGAGCAGGTGCCGCCAAAGGTCGTCTATTCATTAACAGATTATGGCTGGTCGCTTCGTCCAATCCTGGATGCAATGTGCGCCTGGGGTGAAGGACACATTGAACTAACCGGTGAAGAACTTGTTCAATAGCTCTTTACGTTAAAAACAGTCTCCGTCCGTATGATTTATACGGACGGAGACTGTTTTTGTTTTATTTAACAGATTCACTTCTTTTAAACCGGAGAATATATTTGTCTGCTTCTTCCTGAGACAAAACATGCGCCCATTGGACACGGTTTTTCATTTTCCCGCCCGGCCCGGTACTGTTATATTCGGCATAAAAGGTCGTCGTTTCAGCCCTCTTTTTATCCCAATTATGCCAGCCTTCTTTTTTAATATGCGCGTCCATCCAGCAGTTGATGAAGACGGTTTTCGCATAGTCCCGCCATGGCCTGCCCAAATAAACGGTTTCAGGAGCCGCTTCGCTTTTTAAGCGGCAGTCAATAAATACATAACCGAACGGCTGTCCTTCTGGTGTAGACGCTGCGGTAATGAACCCATTCGTTTCTTCCTTCCGGTCCAGGCTAAAAATGTCACACGATTGAAAAACAGCGGTGGCCGAACCGAAAATAAAATCGATATCGCCTTCCAGGTAGCAGTCATAAAAGAAGGTTTCACATGGTTTTTTTTCTTTGCCCTCCATTGGACCGCCAAACGTATTGCCTTCGATTGGCTTCGGCGGAAGCGGTCCTGTAAATAATGTATCCTGCCTGCCTAAAAACCGGCAGTGATGAAACTCCACTTGGGTGCCTCCTGCATAAACCGCAACCGCCTGTCCAACAACCGTTCCGTATCCCGCACTGTTTTCAAAGGTTATATTTTTTGCGGCAAAATCATCGGCTCCAATAAATACACTGTAAGAAGCAAAGGTTCCCATCTCTTCACCGCCTGGCAGCTGTTTTCTTGCGTAGTCATCATACGTAATCACTACATTTTCCGGCGACATCCCGATTAATGAAATGAATGGCTTTGTAATGACCAGCTTTTCTTTGTATATGCCTTCTTTAATATAAATGGTTACCCGCTCTTTATTGTTTTCAGGGATGCTGTCGACCGCTTCTTGTATGGTCGTAAAGGCTCCGCTCCCGTCTTTTGCTACAATCACCTTTTTCACCTCCTACAAGTAGCGCATTAAAAATTCACGCAGCTCATGACGCATGCCGGCTGTTTCTTTATGCCCGCATGGGTAACGGCTCATTTGCCATTGTTCCGGTTTTCCGGCTTCCGCATAAAGCGTTTTTAATCGTTCCTCAATTATTCCTAATCCTTCATACGGTGTCATCCGGTCCTGGTCTCCTACAAGGCTTAAATGCGGGCGCGGCACGATCAATGACTGTATATCAGCTGTTTCAAATGCTTTTAACAGACCCGGCACATATGAATAAAAGCCGTGATGGTCAAGACCGCGCTGGCGGATGAGCGTCTTCGCCTCCACCTGACCGGCAATATCGATACAAACACAAATGCGTTCATCTAGTGCAGCCAGCCACCAGGCCATTAAGCCGCCCATCGACATGCCCAATGTTGCAATACGGGACTCGTCTACATCTTCTCTTGCCGTTACATAATCGATACCGCATATGCTGTCATACAGCATCATGCCCCACATGACTTTTCCATTCCACAGCATTTCTTTGAACAGTTCACTTTCTGTTTTGCCCTGTCGCTCACCAAATCCCCACATATCCATGCACAGCACGTTGTAGCCCATTCGAGTCAGCTCTTCGGCAAAGGAGGGTTTTTGAAGATACGGGCTGCTTTCAAGCAACTCCGCTTTGCCCCGGTCGTATTGTCCGCCATGTGAATGGTTAAACAAAACAACCGGACGCTTTCTTTCCTCATTTTTCGGGCGGACAAAATAAGCCGGCACCTTCTCTGTTTCCCCAAGGTCCATAAGCAGATATTCCAGAATGTAGTGCTCTCGTTCTTCTTCCTTCAGCTTTGTCGCCGATACACCCCTGCGCTGGGGCAAATCTCCAAGCAGCGACAAAAGCTGTTCCCGTTCCTTTTCCCTACTCATTTTTCTCTACAACCATCGGGTCTTCGGATTTCGGTTCCCTTACGCGGCAGTCGGTTACAGAAACATCGATTCCATTCTCTACGTAAAAAGCCGGACCATCATGATTACTGACGGTTACTCGGTGGAACGAGACATCACGCACATTGCCGCAGTAAAACCCGCTCTGCTTCATCGGTTCCAGCTGTGACATCATTGCAGGCATGCCAGGTTCCGCATCTTCAGCCATCGCGATCGAAACATTGCTAAACGTCACATCCTCCACATACATTTCAGGTAATCCGTATAAAAATCCGGCCGCTGCGCTTACTTCCCGTGCTGTAATGTTCGAGAAATGAATGCGCCGAAATGCTGGGGTTTCTTTTGTGACCGGATACGGTGATTTATCCCATACATATTTTTCTTTTCCGCGCGGTCCGCAAAAATAGTAGGCATTTACGATAAATGGGCAAATCACGTTTTTCATGACAATATTACTGACGCGAATGTCTTCGACGACGCCGCCGCGCCCCCGCCGTGACTTGAGCCGAATCCCCCGGTCGGTTCCTTCAAACACACAGTTGCTTACGGTCACATTGCGAATGTCTCCGCTCATTTCGCTTCCGAGCACGACACCGCCGTGGCCGTGGATCATTGTGCAATTTGTAATCGTAATGTTTTCGCACGGAATCCGCTCCGGTGAATCCTCTGTTCCCGACTTGATCGCAATGCAGTCGTCACCCACATCAATATGGCAGTCTGAGATGCGTACGTTGCGGCATGATTCAGGATCAATGCCATCTGTGTTCGGCGAGTCGCTCGGATTCACAATCGAAATGTTATGAATCGTTACGTTTTCGCACCGAATCGGATTAACCGTCCAGCTCGGGGAATCAACCATCTTTACACCGGAGATAAGTACGCGCTGGCAGCGGTCAAAGCTGACCAGCTTCGGGCGCGGGTATTTGTTTTCTTTTTTTGAAAAAAGATCCCACCAAAATGCGCCGTTTCCGTTCAACGTTCCCTGTCCTGTCACCGATACATTCTCAATGTCTTCCCCGTAAATACACGAAGCATATACATCGCGGTTCACACCTTCCCAGCGAGACTGCACAACCGGGTAATCCTCCGGGTTCGTACTGAATGAAAGAACCGCTCCCGAGTCCAAGTAAAGTGTTATATTGCTTTTTAACAGAATGGCTCCTGTTAAAAAGCGTCCGGCTGGCACATAAACTGTGCCGCCTCCCGCTTTTGTGCATGCCTCTACTGCTTGCTTGATAGCTTCTGTGTTTAACGTCTGTCCGTCTCCTTTTGCACCGAAACTTTCAATATTAAATGCATAAGCTGCCGCAGTCGTTTCCATCTCTTCTTCCCCCTCCGTTATTGGTTTTCCATTTCTGCCGCAGCTAAAATAAATGCCCCCACACCTTTTAAATCATTCGTCACAATCGGCTCACTAATGTAATACTCAAAAGTGCCGTCACGCTGGTCCGGTCCGCCGAGTCCCGCTACCTGGCAGTTTTTATTTAAATTCACTAGCCCTTCCGCTGTGACCGTAATAAATTCACTGATAATGCCTTCATAAGCCCGGTTCGCCGTCTCTAGCCATGCCTGATCCAGGTAGCCAAGCCGCACACCTTTGGCAATCGCATAAACAATCATGCAGGAGCAGGAAGCTTCTAAGTAATTTCCTTTTCGCTCCGGCTGATCAAGCACCTGGTACCAGACACCGCTCTCACTCTGCACGCTTTTGAGCGCCTGCAGCGTTTCCTCAAGAATACGTACGAGCTCGTTGCGGTCCTCATGCTTTCCTGGCAGAATAGCCAGCGTATCAACAAGCCCCATCACAAACCAGCCCATTGAACGCCCCCAGAAGTTCGGAGAAAGACCCGTTTCCTTGTCGCACCATGGCTGCACTTTTTTCTCATCAAACGCATGATACAGCAGGCCTGTTTCATCATGCTTTGTATTTTTCACACAAAGAATAAACTGCTTGGTAATGTCATCAAATTCGCTCTCTTCACCAAATTCTCTAACATATTCCGCATAAAACGGTGCGCCCATGTATAAACCATCGAGCCAAATTTGGTACGGGTACACCTTTTTATGCCAAAAGACATCCTCCGACGTCCGCGGGTGCCCTTCAAGCTGCTGGCGCAGCAGATCTGCTGCTTTTTTGTATTTCGCTTCATTCGTTTCCTTAAATAGTGTCAATAGGACTTTGCCGTTGTTAATATGGTCAATATTAAACGCTTCCATTTCGTAATGGCGAATGCTTCCATCTTCATCCACGAACGCATCCATATTTTTTTTCATATATTCTAAGTATTTTGGATCGCCGGTTTTTCTCCAAACGAGTTCGATGCCTTTTAATACAACTCCATAATCATATGACCACTTATCA
>Ga0268252_1001922_pt1 | contig 10979 bp, 9 predicted proteins | sample AgamicMgSfrz_FD_200244 | JGI IMG/M metagenome (GOLD analysis project Ga0268252, IMG submission 200244) | Agave microbial communities from Guanajuato, Mexico - Mg.Sf.rz (v2) (version 3) | ecosystem: Host-associated > Plants > Phyllosphere > Phylloplane/Leaf | place: Guanajuato, Mexico | collected... | reverse complement strand
ATGTTTAATTTATGAGCATATATCCTCTTTTTCTTATACATATTAGATTAGTAATACAGATATTGAAAATCATGATAATGATACACGTAGTTATATATAACTGAAGCAACTCCTTTATAAAAAAGTATCCATTTTCATGTCTTTCTACATCCTTGTTGTAGAAAGACATGAATCTCTAAACTTTTTGAAAATAAGACAAGAAACTCTAAACTACTTAGCTAGTAATAATAAAAATATTTATATGAATGAGTCATTATTCAATCTAAAGTATATGTAAGTTGTTAATATTTTAGGGAATCATGTCTTTGTAAAGCAAAAGTAAGAGGTAAACTTGAAATATACATTTATTATATTTTTTTATTTTCGATATATAGTTTATATTGAAATAATAGTAAGTTGATGATTTTAGTAAATAGTATGTTGATTTCGATATTGTTTTGGAGTAACCTCTGTGTATTTTTTGAAAATCTTAGTAAAATAACTTTGATTATTAAAATTGAGAAAAGTACTGATTTCTAATAAAGAATAGTTAGTTAAAGTTAAAAGTTTTTTCGCCTCTTCCACTTTTTCTCGATGAATATATTCACCTAGAGTCATCCCCACCTCATTTTTAAATAGTGTAGATAAATACATAGAATTCTTATTAGTAATACATGCAAGTTGTTTAAGGGATATTTCTTGATATATGTTTTTGGAAATAAAATTCTGGCAAGTAATAATAGGTTTCGAATAATTTTTTCCTCTATGTGTTTTTACATGTTCAGTGAAGGCACAAAAAGCCTCTTGTATTAAATCCAATATAGCGTTAATATCATTTAATTTTTCAAGATTCTGTATGTATAAATCTCCAAGAGCAAAAGCAACCTCTGAAGGGAGACCTCCCTCTATTGCATATCTAGAAGCTATAGCAATTCCAGTAATTGCTTGATTTTTTCGATTGCGTAATTCACTCGTTAAGCATAAAACTCCAACCTTTTCATAGGGAAATGTCCTCAAATGTTTTAATAATTCTTCTTTATTCCCAGCTTTAATTGCTTCAAACATTTTGGTTGATACTGATACCTCATAACGCGCATGATCATTTTGATGACAGGCTGAAATAAATAAATCAGGATTCTCTACTTCACGGGTCGTATTTTTGAGAAATTTATTTCTTATCTCAACGGTTTTAACGTCTATTTTTTTAAAATAAATCATGTAATACAGTAAAGTACTGACATGAATTAGGGTTGATTTTTTTATGATTGGTATTGAATGATAATAATTCATTACCATATGTTTATTTGCAATAACATGGCTATCATTTATGATTCTATTTATCATTTTTTCTAATGGTTTTGAGTATATACTAGGTCCAATGATAAAAGTTCCTTCAGTGTTCTCCTGATTACTTAAGTGTATTAAAATGAAACTTTCAAGATGATTATTTGTTCGAATAATCGGAACATTAAAAGGGTCATCATCCAAATAAAGTCCATTTAGATGTTCTTTCTTAGAGGAATAAAAGGGGTTAGGGATATCACTAGATATATATTCATGAAGGATATTTTTACTCTTATCTAAAAAACGAACAGGTATTTCAAACGTTTGAAATACCAACTGGCAAATATATTTCGTATCAGTTAAATGAAATGATTTATCCATAACAAGCACCTCATAGTTTAAGAATGAAATTAGACGATAAGTATAATTAGTAAATATCTAATCAATTTCATTACTAATTTATTATCGGATAATTACTAAATTAAAGTAAAAATTGTTACATTTTTCTATGTATTTTAACAAAAATTAACTAAAATATCATGTAATATATGCAATAGACAGCATGTAATAATGCATATTTAGCAGTACTAATTTTAATACATGCTGATTTAGTTAAGGAAACCCAGTAATTATTTTATTAGGAGTGATAAATATGAGTAGTAATACTATGGTACCTTATAATGTTTTGAGAAATTTAGACATGCCTACTATTTCCGGTACAAGATGGAATAAAGAGATGTTTACCAATGCACTTGATAATACATCATCCCTTTTAACTCTTATCGAAAAAGGTATTAATGATGGTGATGATGTTTTAGGGTTGTTAAGTTTTATTGGATTAACAGCCTTAGAAGCTATTCCAATTGTGGGAGGAATGCTTTCCAGCTTAGTTTCTATAATATTTTTCCCTAAAAAGCAAAGTATAGATTTCGAAAAAATTTGGGTGGAATTAGAAAAAGCTATAGAGCAAATAGTCGACCGAAAAATGGAAGAATCTTTGATGTCTCAATTAATTCAAGAAATAAGTGGCTTCGCTAATGTGCTGGATGAATATAGAGAAGCATATGATATATACAATGGTAACAAAGTTTTTGACGTACCAGTTAAGCAGACACCCGGAGAATACTTATTAAGTGTATTTACTTCAGCAAATCTACTATTCAAACAAAGAATACCGACATTTCAAAATCCTAAATATGATGTATTATTTCTTCCATTCTTTGTTCACGTTGCAGAAATGCACATTCTTCTAATTAGGGATGCAGTAATTCATGGATTAGAATGGGGAATGGATGAAGAAATACATCAGAAATTCAAAGAGAATTTTAAAGAATTGATAGATGAATATACTGGTTATTTGTTAAACACATATAAAAAAGGATTAAAAGAAGTATCGGAAAGAGAACTGAATGATAAAGATTTTCCAACAACTAACAACAAAGATCACTATATTAACACAGTTAGATGGAATGTAATCAATCAATATAAAAGAGGAATGACTTTAACTGTCTTTGACTTTGCTTACAAATGGAAGTATTATCAGGAAATTTATCAAAATAACATAGCATTAAATCCATTCAGAACAATTTATTCAGATATAGCAGGTTCAGTATATCCTTATGAAAGAGCTACAAATGAAATTGATACTATTATTAAAGAACATAATCTTAAATATCGTGGAATCTTTAAAAGATTGCAAGTTAATCATGCAGAGAGAATTGATAGTATTCAAAGTACCTATATCCAAAATAATGAAATAATTAGTAGTGAAAGAACTGGAGGAACTGGTGGAAGAGAATCTGTTCTTGATTTAGAATCTCCGGTGAAAAATCCTCTTATCCAAGTGAATATGTGGTCCGAATTAGTACCTATTTCTTTAGGGTTCAAATTTTATAATGAAAAAGAGGGGAATATTGGAGGAGGATCATGGTGGCCTAATCCACACAAATTTGGTGCGTATCAATATGTAGGGAATAAGGTATCTTCCATCATGGGATTTGGTAAAAATGCAACTGGTGGATTCAACTCTTTAGATGCAATGGTAGTCGCTTTTAAAAGAGATGATTATACACAAGAAAATAGAATTGTTGGTGTAAATGAAAAGAATGAATTAATCACTAAGGTAATTGATGCAGGGAATTTCTATCAAAATAAGTTTGGAACAAACGTAACAATGATTGATGAACCTATATTTGGGGATGGTGTTTTACAATTCGAAAATTATTCTAATAACCTTAAACAAGATAGCTATGTGACATATCAAATTCATACAGAGATAGCGGGTACTTACGAAATACATGCAGTTATTGGTGCTGAAAAACAAAAAGATAAAGTAGCATTAAAGATATCCATCAATGGAAATCAACCTGAAAATATTACTACTGATCCCTTTGATAACGATGATATATGGGATAGAATGTCCTTGAATAATAGCTTCGTTTATAAAAGAGTACTACTTGGAAAGTTTAAATTTAAAAAGGGGTTAAATAATATTACTATTTATAATGATGTTATTCAAACTTCAACCAGTATAAAAACCTGGAATTTAGCTGCACTCGAGTTAACACTTCCAGATTATACTGAGTGGAAGATTCAAAATGGTGATTTTTCGAAGGAATTAGAAGGTTGGAAGGTTGAAAAGGGGAGCCCAAGTGTTCATAATCAATATTTAGTTATGCCTCAGTTTGACAATAAGGTTTCCCAAACAATAAGGATTCATCCAAATACTACTTATGAGTTATCGTATGATAGTAGCACAGCAAGCTCAAATAATTTTGGGGGCTATGGTACTCTTTACTTAGACTTTTTATCTATGGACGGATCCAAACAATCAGGCATATCCTACCCAATTGAACAGGGTGGGTGGGCTAGAAAAACGTATAAATTCACGGCCCCATCTGATATTAAAGAATTGAAATTGACTATTGCTACTGAAGCATCTAACCAAGGCTTTAATATTGATAATATAGATGTAAAAGAAGTATAAAAATATATATATTAGAATTAACACTCATTACTAATAGTTTAAAAGACCAAGATATAACACCCTTATACGATTAATATAATTTTATTGAGGAAAGAAAATTTATTTTTGAGAACACAACTCTCTTAGAAGATTTTCATAATAGAGCAAATTAAATGAAAGCTACTTCATATCCTTTATAAGCTGTTGTATATGGAAAAACCACTGGTGGTTCAGAGCTGAAATTTGATATGTAGCTTGCACAATCAAAAATAAAAAAACATCATTTGATAGTGATGTTTTTTTATTTTTGAAATCATTTTTCTACACAGCTATAAAGAAATAAAGTTCTTTGTTAATCAATAAATTTACTATTGAAGATCATGATAAAGATGTACGTAGGTATATATGAATTATTTTTTAATGTATTTAAATTATATATAACTGAAGCAATCCCTTTATAAAAAAGTACCCACTTTCTTGTCTAAAAAGTACCCATTTTCATGTCTTTGTACAATAGCATAAAAGAAGAGGAGAGAACCTATACCTTAAACTGTTCGTTAAATTCTCATTTAACGTAAACAAAAATTGTAGGAATCTAAAATTTTCATTTATCTATAATCTAAAGAGAGAGGTTTTTATATACCAATTAAAGTAGAATTTTAACTATGTATTTTTTATATAATAAAATTAAATATATAATGAATAATGCATGACATTTAAAAACACTAACTCTAGCAGGGAAAATAATAAAAGTTCAGCAATTTTGTATTGCTAAACTTTTATTATTTATTCTTTCCTATTCTTCCTAAGCTATCTTTGATAGTTGTTTCTCCAAGCTGTGTATATAATAAGGCCGTATCCTGGCTGGTATGTCCAAGTTGTTGCATCACTTGTAACGAGTCTTTTTCTTCCATATATAACTTATTTGCCAATGTATGTCTTAATTTATGAGGAGACATTTTTTTGCCAAAGGCTTTAGTATATTTTTCTACTATATCTTGGATAGCCCTAACAGAAAGAGGCTGTGCAGTATGTTTATACTTCGATAAGAATACATTTTGTAATTCTTTCCCGGGAGCATATTTGTTATCTCTAATCTCCATATATTTTTCAAGATCATTTAATGCAATTGGGGTAATCCAAACGGAATCTTCTTTGTTTCCTTTTCGGATTACATCAATTAGTCTTTCTTTTAAGTTTATATCTTCTATGCGGAGATCGGCCAATTCACTTACACGAATACCACTACCAAGAAAGAGGGAGAGGATAGCTACATCACGCTCCTTATCTCTTAGGAAATAGAATAACTGATGTTTTGTTAAAGATTTTTCATGTTCGTACTTAACATAATCCAGAAATTCTTGATCATCATCATTATGGAATATTTTAGACCTCATACGTTTTGCACGAGCATTTAATGTTTCTTTATCTTTATGTATTTCAATTTTAGCCATTACATTTCTATAAAAATAGCATTCTCCATCTTCATTCTCTGATAGGGAGGTGAGGTACTTAAATAAAGACTTTAAGGCTGAAATTTTTCTGTTAACAGAGGAATTCTGCATGTTTTGTTGTAGTTTTAAAAATCTCATAAAGTTCTCAACATCTTTTTTCTTTAAATTCTCCAAATCAGAGAAGGATATGTCTTTAATGGGCTTAAATTCAATAATTTGTTCAGATAATAGCCAATTAAAGAAGACTCTAAAATCATATACATAATTCAGTAGGGTGGAGGGGGAGGCATCATGCAATTCTTTGTACTCCACAAATTCTTCTATGTAAAAGGGCATTTCATTTAAATTCTCGTATAATTTCTTACGATGTACGGATTTTTGACGTTGTTTGCTGTAATCCATAAAAATCACCTCATATATACTATAACAGAAAAGGCACACGAACACAAGTTCGCGTTAAATTCAATTTTTACACAAACTTATTTACATAATTATATTATTAAATACAAAAATATGCTCAAAATTGAATGGTATAGTGTAGTTAGTCAAATGAAAATTATAGCTAACTAAGTGATAAATTTGTATTAAGCTATAAAACTTAGTAAAAAAATCATATTAACAGGTGTGCAAAATAAAAAATTTTTCATATATAAATTCATACAAAATAAATACATGTTAATCATAATTATTAGGAGTTAAATAGATCAACATAAGAAAAACTTTTATAAATTGAAATGTAATTTACTATAAAAATTTTCAATGAGTAGTTTAGTATTTGTTAATTTTTATATAAAATATGAATTATATGGACACATACCAATATTCGGAGATTCATGCTAACGAGATCGAAATCCCTAAATACTGTATAGATTTTTATTTACATATCTTATTGTTCGTAAAAACGGTATTTCGTGCAAACTTATAATTATTAGAAAAATAGTAGCTTTACTATTATCTTCCTATTGTTGATTAGCCCTTATTTGTTTTCTAGCTAGTGCTTCAATTACATCTTTAATAAATTTCTTAAGGGATCTTACTAAATATGATGAAATCATACTCTCACCCTGTCATATATCAATTATGTTTAGGATATATACTCAAAAAATATAAAGTGATATTGTAAGCAGAATGAAAAATATCAAAAAGTTGATTTAGAAAAAGCACTGCCAAAGTCTTCAGCAATGCATTTCGATTAGACGTACTACGATAATGAACGTCTACTTTCTTCTATACGTTTGCTCATGAATAGAATACAAATTTGTATTTAACACGAGTTCTGTATGTTCTTTTTTAACATAATAACGATATACTTCTATCTCTCAATCAAATTTAAAGTTTCACTTCGAAGTGTACTATTATCTTTAAATATTCCTTTATAAGACGAAGTTATAGTCATTGAACCAGGTTTTTTCACACCTCTCATTGTCATACACATATGCTCAGCTTCAATTACTACAATTACTCCTTTTGGCTCTAAAGTTTCAAAAATTACATTAGCTAATTCATTGGTTATTCTTTCCTGCAATTGTGGTCTTTTGCATATAGTTTCTAAAGCTCTAGCTAACTTGCTTAACCCAGTTACTTTTCCATTATTAGGAATATAACCTATATGAGCGCTTCCAAAAAAAGGTACTAAATGATGTTCACACATAGAATAGAATGGAATTTCTTTAACTAATACCAATTCTTCATGATTTTCATTAAATATTTTCAACAAGTGTTCAGAAGGGTTTTGACCTAAACCTTGAAAAACTTCCTTATACATTTTTGCTACTCGCTTTGGGGTTTCCAAAATACCTTCCCTATTAATATCTTCTCCAATTGCTTCAAGAATCATTTTTACTGCTACTTCAATTTTGTCAGTATCTATTTCTACACTTTGGATTGTTTTTAAGCTCATATATTATCTCCACCTTATTAATTTATTGATTATATGCTCCTATTTATACGCCTCGTTTATTTCCCCATACTAACGCGTGAAGTTGAGGTAATACTTTTGCATCATTCATTTCTTTACACTGTACAGTTTTTTCAATCAACCGTTCATATTTCTGTAATAAGTTTTTAATAAGCGCTGCATCATCCATCGTTTTCGTATCATCGTTACCAACTTGTAAAAAAAATGGTACATGCGGATATCGCTTGTGTACCTTTACTGCATATTCAAAATCGTAATCTTCAAATACAACTACTTTTAAACTAAAATCTTTTCTTTCTAATTTACGAATAATAGAATCTAGCATTATAAAATCTGTTTTCATCTTTGAACTTGGTGGTTTAGGCGAAATTGTCACTTCTTCAATTTGAAGTAACCATTCTTGCCACTTACTCCCTTGCGTCTCAATCGCTGTACGAATTCCATTCTCTTTTAATACAGTAAGAAGAAACTGAATATTTTTCAGCAAAACAGGATTCCCACCTGAAATTGTAACGTGAGAAAAATTTTCTCCGCCAATTTCAACAAGTTCATTCCAAATTTCTTCTGGCGCCATTTGTCTAACTTGTTGTTTTGCTGAGCCATCCCATGTAAAGGCTGAATCGCACCAAGAGCAGCTATAGTCACAACCTGCTGTGCGAATGAACATCGTTTTTTGTCCGATAACCATTCCTTCTCCTTGAATGGTTGGGCCAAATATCTCCAACACAGGAATCTTACTCATCAAGTATCCACTCCTGTCTTACTTCTGCATAACTCGTTGGTGTTTCAAAAAGACGTACGAATTCGACACGAGCTCCTTTATATTCTTCTGCTCGATACCCTTTTGTTAATGCTTCCGCCATCTTTTCATAAATCCAGACAACCATATTTTCCGCAGTCGTATTCATCACTGGTAATGTCTCATTTAAATAGCGATGATCTAAATAAATTTCGATTTCATTTTTCCAAATTTCTTTTATATCTCCAAAGTCAATTGCAATTCCAATATCATTTACATATCCACTAATCCCAAATACAACTTTATATGTATGACCATGTAAATTTTTGCATTTTCCTTCATAACAGTGCAAATGGTGTGCTGCATCAAATGTAAATTCCTTGCTGACCATTACTCTTTTATTATGGTATTTTAATTGCTCAAGCTGAATATCCTTGTCCATTTTTTGCAAATTTTCTACAATGCGAAACCCGAAAAAGTTTTCCATTATTTATTCCCCCCTTTGCGTTCTTGTAGATACGTATCTAACCCTGCTTTACGAAGTTGACATGCTGGACATTCACCGCAACCATCACCTATGATTCCGTTATAACATGTTAATGTTTTTTCTCTAATAAACTCGAATGCGCCAAGTTCATCAGATAATTTCCATGTGTCTGCTTTATCAATCCACATAAGTGGTGTATGAATGACAAATGGATAATCCATAGATAAATTTAATGTAACATTTAACGATTTCACAAACACGTCACGGCAATCTGGATAACCACTAAAATCAGTTTCACATACACCCGTTACAATATGACGAGCTCCAACTTGTTTTGCTAATACAGCAGCAAATGATAAGAAGAGTAAATTCCGCCCATCTACAAATGTCGATGGTAATTCACCTTCTTCGTGTGTAATCTCCATATCTATTCTTGTTAACGCACTTGGAGCTAGCTGATTTAGTAGGCTCATATCTATCACTGTATGTTTAATGCCAAGCTCGTTCGCAATTTCCGCTGCACAATCAATTTCTAACTTATGACGTTGATTGTAGTTAAATGTTACAGCTTCCACCTCCGCAAACTGTTGCATTGCCCAAAATAAACATGTTGTACTATCTTGTCCACCACTAAAAACAACTATTGCTTTATCATTAGAGTACATTTTATTCTCCCCTTAACTACTTGCACTGTTATAATATCTTAAGGCAAACTTCCAAAAATAAATTGAAATAATAAAAAATCCAATAGAATAACCTATTAACATGAATACATCGTTTAGTTCTAATCGATTAATTAAAGCATAAGTTGGAATATTACTAACAATAACAATAGGAAAAATAAATAAAAAGACAAATCGACTTATTCCTTTATATAAGGAAGATGGGTATCTAAGTAATGTCATAGTACCAAGAAATAACTCATGCATACCTTCAACTTTGGTTAACCATATAGATAAAGTCATTAAAATAAACCACATAGAATACGAGAGTATAATCCCTAAAAACAATAGAACCAAGAAAGAAAATCCATTTACAATACTAACACTCTCTCCCTTTTGTAATAATGCATAACTAATTAACAATATGGCTGGTAAACAGTTCCCTAAATTCCCTAAATCAAGCTTTCTTAATGAAACTAGAAATTGACTATTAATAGGTTTAAACAATATCTGATCTAAACTTCCTTGGTTCACTAAACTCGGTATATACGGTAGATTATTAATAAAAAGAGTAAACATCAAAGATTTTATCAACTCACTTGTTCCAATTAACAAATAAATATCATTTGTATTCCAACCATTAATATTACCAAAACTATCAAATATACTATTAAAGAATACTAATGTAACAATGAACCAAACAACGCTATCTACTATATTTAAAAAAAAGTTAACTCTATACATCATAATATTACTTAAATTAATTTTAAGAATTGCTTTTAACATTTTTAAATATCTAATCATATTTATGCACCAACAGATTCATATTTATTTAACCCCTTCTTCCAAAGTACTCTAATAAGGACATAGAAAACTAAAGACCATATCACTTGTGAAATTAATCCATTTACAATTTCAGCGCTACTTAAATTTCCTAAATATACATTTACCGGAAAGTGAATTAAGTATGAAAAAGGTAAAAACTGAGTTATTGTATTTAACGGAGCTGGTAAAAATTCAAGTGGAATAAGCGATCCAGATAATAATTCTAATACTATATCTACAGTAAAGAAAAAGGATGATATCTCTACAAAGTAAAATGAGAAGAGTGATATCAAATAATAAATCATATAATATAGTATTAATGCTCCTACTATTGAAAGAATGAACAAGAAAGTATATTTTAAGGTTGGCAAAAGGAAATAATCCCTGTTCAGGAATATTATCGGTATTATTGGTATTACTGACATCACTAAATGAATAATTTTGTTACCTAAATTATGACTAAACCAATATCCAAAATATGAAAATGGTTTTATAAGATATTTTGATAATTCACCGGATTGTATTTCATCATTTATCGACCAGTGCATTTCAGGAATTAGCAAAAGTTCAATTAACTTAGCAATTATTACATAAGTAATCATCATTTCAAGAGTATAACCTTGAATATTGCTTTGTGTTTCAAAGAGGGAATGCCACAATAGTATT
>Ga0268252_1001919_pt1 | contig 10990 bp, 11 predicted proteins | sample AgamicMgSfrz_FD_200244 | JGI IMG/M metagenome (GOLD analysis project Ga0268252, IMG submission 200244) | Agave microbial communities from Guanajuato, Mexico - Mg.Sf.rz (v2) (version 3) | ecosystem: Host-associated > Plants > Phyllosphere > Phylloplane/Leaf | place: Guanajuato, Mexico | collected... | reverse complement strand
TTAAGTAATCCTTTAAAAAATCACGTTTCTTTTTTCGTCTTTTATCCCTGTTTTTCAGAAGAACTCGCCACCTTTAGGTTACTTAATAGATACAATTTATCCTTATTATTATAATTATGTTGAAAAATCCACTCTTTATGCTAAATCTATAAGCAATAAGTAGTTCATCTTACTACTAAAAGGTATACTTTTACGGACGCCTCATTCCTATATTTTCTAAAAATATTAAAGGAATAAAGTCGAAAATTTTCTTTAGATTATTTTAACGCGGACAAAATTAAAAGTAAATTAAACCTTTTTATGAATTAGTTTCCTGGATTTGAGTCAATAATTTGGACACAAAAAAGTTAAGTCTTAAGCTGTTTTTCTCATTTGCTCCTCAATCGCTTGAGGGGTTTGATAGCCGAGGCTACTATGGATTCTGTTTCGGTTATACCATCCTTCTATAAACTGAAACATAGCTAATTTTGCAGCTGAATAGTCTGTGTATTGCGTATGATACACTTCTTCTTTCTTTAATATGGCATGAAACGACTCTATACAGGCATTATCATAAGGGCAGCCTTTCTGGCTGAAAGACTGCTTCATCTCGTATTTGTGGACATGCTGAGTAAACTCACTACTGGTGTATTGTGAGCCAAGATCCGTATGAAGAAGTAAGCCCTTTCGGGGCTTTTGGGCAGTGTAAGCGTTTTGAAGTGCTTCAATGACCAGTTCAGATGTCATTGAACGAGAAAAAGAATAGCCAACGATTTTTTTAGAATGTAAATCTAATACCGACGCTAAATAGCACCAACCATCTCTTACCGTAGGAATATACGTAATATCTGCCACCCATTTCTCATTAATCGTCTGTGTAGAGAAATCTCGTTTTAACAGATTATTCAGTTGTACAACCTTTTCTTTTGACGGATAGGGAAGGTATTTTTTCTTCGTAATCGAACGAATTCCTGCCCGTTTCATTAAGCGCTGAACACGCTTTAGACTTAGATAACACCCATTGTTTACTAAGGTCTTATGAATTTTCGGAGCACCATAACGCTCTCTACTTTTCAAATGAATTCGTTGGATTTCTTTCGTCAGCTTCTGATTTTCCTGTTCGCGGTTTGATACCGTCTTTTTGAACGAGTGGTAGTAGCTACTTCTTGGAATCGTTAACACTTCGCACATTTTCTGAACGCTGTATTGCTCTTTATATTTTTCGATAAAATGGTTAAGCTCTGCTTCTGTTACTTTTTCGCGAATATGGCCATAGCCTTTTTTAGAATATCCAATTCTTGTTTTAACCGAAGGTTTTCCTTCTGAATCTCAGCTAATTCTTTCGGTGTTAGAGAGCCTTCTTCTGAACTGATAGGCGTAAATGCCTTCACCCATTTATAGATTGTTACTTCTGATACGCCATATTCGCTGCTTAAATCTTTAACCGAGTTTCCCGCATGATATAAATCCACAATGGTTTTCTTAAAATCATCATTGTATTTTTTTCCTGCACGTTTACGTTCCATTTTGGACACATCCTCTCAAAAATAATTGTAAGGACTTAATTAAATGGTGTCCATGAAACTATACTAACTCCATTTACATACGTTATTTAATACCTTGAAGAAATAAGAGTAAGTATATGAGCAACTTTGTAAGCTAGGGCAGTTTCTAAAAATAAATGAAATTAGAGCGCTAAATTAATTATTACTAATAAGAATACAAAAGTATTAATAACCCTACTATTCGAATATTTATAATCATTACCATTTTATAATGGAGGTTAATTTATATCATGAAAGATATTCGGGTCTTTTTACTAAGCTACTCAAATACAAGGGCACTGCAGCAGGCTATTACTTCTTTACAACTTATTATCCAGCGAGTAGAAGGTATTACGGTTATAGATGTTCCCGACTTTTTGTTTGATGTATTCGATTCTGTTACTACCCAACCAGAAGCTGAATATGTAAAACTGAATAATAATAATTTAGGTAAGACATTAAACGACTATATTAAAGAACAATCATGTGAATATGTTTTATTTCTTTATGACCAAGATTATTTAAACAAAAATATAACAGAGGAACAATTAGGGCTAAATAATGAAAAAAATGTAATGACCTACCAATATACGATTAAAGATAAAACAATTCAACGGCCTTTTTTTGTAAGAACGTGCTTCTTAAAACAAAACATGTTTTTTCAGAACAATGAAGTTCCCTTTAAAGAAGCCATAATGCCTTCATGGTTATCTCAGGTTGATCCCTCTTATGTCGTACCAGAGGGCAGAAGTGTTATTGGCCAGTTATCTAAGGATACTACGACGAGTAACTTTGAAAAAATAAAATTTATAGAAAAGTACCAGACTAACGTATCTAATCCAATAATAAATCCCTCCGTAGCAGTGATGATATCGAATTACAATATGGCTGACTATGTAGGAATTGCGATTAATTCATGTTTTCTACAAAGTAGTCCACCGGAACAGGTGTTAGTAGTTGATGATGGTTCAACCGATGAGTCTTATAAGATGTTAGAAAGGTGGATTTATCACCCTAGATTTAAGCTTTTAAGCAAAGAGAATGGTGGAAAGGCCAAGGCGCTGAATGAATTACTCCCATACATTGAGACAGAATTTATAGTTGAATTAGATGCTGATGATTGGCTGGATCCTGATGCTCTTTTAATTATTAGAAAGTACTTAAGGGACTTAAACGATGATGTTGCCGTTCTTTACGGAAATCTAAGAACTTGGAAGCAATTGAGATCAGGAGATGTAAAATATAAAGGTATTCAAAAAGGAAAACAAGTCCTTAATCAAAAGGAATTGCTTTCGTATACATTTCCTCTAGGGCCTCGTATTTATCGGACTTTCGCTTTAAGGGATAATAATGGGTTTCCCATTACAGACTTTGAAGGTGGACGTATGTATGAAGACGTTAGTATCTTGAATGATTTGCTGAAAAAAAATTCATTATTATATAAAGATTTTACTGTTTATAATGTCAGGGAACACGAATTAAGTATTACAAAAAAAAACCACTCCAATTGGAGCGATTTTATAAAGTATCTTAACTAATTAAGCAACTTGAGGAAATGTTATAGAATTAATAGATTGAATTGAGATGGCTACTGCAACACCAGGACCATACCCACCAGAAATCTGGATGACTATAATTAAATCAGTTGAAACTGATGAGAGAACGCCTTCAATTAAACGGTCATCAAGAGAAATTTCAACGCTTGAACCGACGCGTGTTGCTAGTTCTGCTACTAAAAGGTTTTCAAACATGTCATAACTCCCTTCTTAAAGTTCTGTAACGGTTTCGATTTGAGAAATGGGTACAAAAACTAATGATCCGTCACCCTGTACCAAAACTACATAATCTGATTGAACAGCAATTAAAGTCCCTTCTAGGCTGTCAAAAGATGTTGAGATTTGAACTTGTTCATTCAGTAGAGTTAATAGATAACTTCTAAGAGTAGGTGTCGTAGGCGAGGGTGAAGAACCTATTCCCGGAATAGGCAAATCGATATTAACTCCTGGGAGATCAACAGAAACATTGCCTACATTAGTTACCGGGGCTGTTGGATTTTGTAGTAATTGAAGTAAGTTTTGTAATATTGCTGCTCTAGCTGTGCTTGATAGTGCCAATAAACTCATCCTTTCATAAGACGTAATTTGTGCATTTCTATCTATGTTTTTATAATATGCTTATCCAGGTCTTTGCGTACTCGGCGTTTTAATTATTTTAGCTGAAAATCTGCAATTGATGTATTTGAATATGCAGATAGAAAGAAAACAATAAATTATTACAATTTATTGTTTTCTTAGTTGTTCCAATAATAATTGTTTCATCATAGCCTTATGGCGATTAACAACGTGCTTAGTTTCTTTTTTGATGATAGCTGCATGTTTCTTGGTACCCATGTTTTTATGAACTCTGTATAGTAAGAGGGGTTGAGATATATAATGAACATCAAATTTTTGGATTATTCGTATCCATAAATCATAATCATGAGTATAAGGAAGAGTTTCATCAAAAACGCCTACATGATTTAATACAGTCTTATCTATCATAATGGAACAGCCATTAATAATATTTCCTCTACTCATTCTTTTAATGAGTTCAAGTGGACTTGAGGGATGTATACCTAAAGGGGGGGTAATAATACGGCCTTTTTCATTAATAGAATAATAATTTGTATGACTAAACAGAGCATTTTTCTCTTTCATAAAGGTTAATTGAACTTCTATTTTTTCATGATAATAGATATCATCTGAACTGAGCCAACAAAAATAATCTCCAGTTGCATGTTGGATACCTAAATTTAGAGCACTTGCCGTTCCGCCGTTTTCCTTTGTGATGTACTTAATTTTATCTAAGTATGGAATGATTTTTTCTGAATGTTGTGTAGAACCGTCATTTACCACAATGATTTCAATATCTTTATAGGTTTGATTTACCAAACTGTCCAGTGCTTGATTAATATATGGACAATTATAGAATGGAACAACAATGGAAACCTTTGACATTCGGGATCTTCCTTTCTGAAAATCTGGATTAGTACCTCTATTTCAGTGGCCAGCTTATTTACTCTCAATGTAATATTACATTTTACGTTTACTAAGATATGTAACCAACTCTTTATATGGCATATTCATAAATTTAAAACTGCTATTACTGCGTGGATATCTTAACAAAACTCCTTTATGAAACATACATATACTATATATGTTTCAAAATCACTCAAAATAGACTAATTCTTTGGTTAGTTAAGAAACTTGCTGGATATATATGCTGGAAATCGCCCTATATCATTCTTGTGAGAGAAAATGATCTTTAAAAACGACATTTTCTCTTTAAGTCATAAGATATACATCGTTCGTTTATAGAACTTATTTTGATTAATTATGTATTAGGAGGGGAAATATGAATATATTATTTGTATTTTATGTTCCAAGTGGTGGCGTAGAGACGTTAAATCGTCAAAGATGCAAAGCTCTTAAAAAGTACAATATAAATGCCCACTGTCTCTATTATGAAAATAGAAAGAAGACAATAAATGATCATGGTACTCAAACGTTTGTAACAAATGAAGACAGTGAGATAAAAAAGATATTAGATGATGGAAATTACAGTCTCATTGTGATCGTTTCAGATTTCCAAGCTTTATCTAGATTTAGATCATTAGGTTACCAAGGAAAGATGATTATAGAAATACAAGGATATGGCCCGAAAAACACGGCAAGGGCTGCTCTTACAAATGCTGTACCTCTTGTAACTAAATATGCTTCAGGTTTTCTTAATCCAAAAACTCCCCATATTATGCAGCTATTAGATGAACTTTATCCTTCATTCCCTGTTTTTAGTTTTAACAACTGTTTTGATACTAATCAGTTTTCATACCGATCCGTAGCCGTAAGTCATACTCCACATATTGCATGGATTGGACGAATTGAAGATAATAAGAATTGGAGAGAATTTTTGAAAATAGGTAGTGAATTAGTTCATAATTATAATTCAGACATACAATTACATATGTTTGAAGACCCTACTATAAGTGAACCAAAAGAAAGAGCTGAATTTGAAAATTTAATTAAAGAATTAAATTTAGAAGCGAACCTTCTGCTTCACGCCAATGTCCCTAATAATGAAATGGCTAATTACTTTTCACTGACCGGTGACTCCGGTGGCTTTTTATGCTCTACTTCAAAAGTGGAGGGAGCACCTTATTCGCTTCTTGAAGCAATGAGCTGTAAGTGTCCCGTCCTGACGACAGACTCTGATGGTGTAAGGAGTTCAATCATTCATAATGACACAGGGAAATATTATACGTTAGGTAATGTTGATGAAGCTGTTAAAGAAGCAAAAGAGTTGATGACGGATTCTCAATTAAGAGAATACATACGTACAAATGCTCTTCAACATGTAAAGATAAACTTTAGTCCGGAATTATACTGTGCAAATTTTATTGCTATGATGAAGTCTCTTGGAATATGATAATAAGTAAAGAAAATACCAGAGCCTTTATATGCTCTGGTATTTTCTTTAAGTTGGATTTTCTGTTTCCAAACCTTTAGCCTGCTTATACAGTGACAGAACATTATTAACCATGATATCAAGAGACCATCGCTCTTTTGCCCATTCTTTAGTACATACAGCCAGTTGTTTGCGAAGAATATCATTTTTAAGTAAATATCTTAACTGGTCATATAGTTCATGGATGTTTCCAACAGAGGAAACTAACCCGCTTCTCCCGACTTCAACCATTTCAGGTAAACCTGCTGTATTGCTTACAAGAACCGGTAAACCTGTGAGTTGAGCTTCCATGACAGAATAAGGTTGGGTATCATGTATACTAGGATGAACAAAAATATCTGCCTCTCTGAGAAAATGAGCAACATCATTAGAAATCCCCAAAAATCTAATGTGATTACTAAGCTCTAAATTTTGGCATTGTTCTTTCAACTCCTCTTTTAATTCTCCTTCTCCGAGTATCCAGCATTCCCAATCATCTCTATCCTCTTTTAAAAGCGCAAGTGCATCAAGTAGATGATGAACACCCTTTAAATAAACGAGCCTTCCCATATACAGGATAATTTTTTTCCCCTTTTTTGGTCCAATAATAGGGTATTCCATAGAATCTTCGTGAAAATTTTTAATATCTAATCCGTATGAAAAAGTCATTATTTTATCCGGAGAAATAGAAAAGTTATCTATAATATTATTACGCATCCAAAGCGTAGGACTATGAATTAAATTACTAGATTGATATCCTAGGCGTTCAAGGTTTTTATGATATTGATATTCAAATGTATCTTGCAGTTGTTGATCAGTTTTTTTACGATGCATAGTTTTAAGGGTAAAGAAAATATCCCTTGATAGGTTACCTAGTGCACTCGTAACAAGTGGAACATGTGAAGGTTTAACTCTACTTATGGCTCTTGCTGCTGTTACATCGAGCGCATGAATAATATCGTATTGTTGGAGATCGTAATATACTGCTGATAGTTCTAAGCTATAACGAAATATTTCAACATTATATATCCAGCTGTTTATAGGTAATGAAGGCATCTCTGTTACGATCTTTTCTTTAATATAAGGAGAAATATCATCAATTTCTATTTCTGGTTCTTGCCCTATAATTCGATATTTGGTTGTATCAGGAGTATGGCTGAGTACATCGACAGAATGTCCCAAATCTTCAAGAGATTTTTTGAGTAATGACACAAACGTCCAAACTCCCCCGGTATAGGGGAGTGGATAGTAGGAAACCAATAAAATCTTCATTTTATAATCATCCCTTAATTGTTTTGCATATATTTTGGTGTTGAGTGTGTAAGCTTATAACAATCTTGTAGAAAGCTAGACTAGCTTACTGAGTATATTTAAGAATTATATTTATAACCTGAGGATCAGGAATTTTATAGTCTGGATGCAATTTAGTTTTTATCTCATCTAAGAAATCAGTAAGGTTTTTATCAAATGATGAAGTAGTCTCGTCTTTCATTTATTATTAATTCCCTTCTTTCTTAATATCCGATTAGGTACATCTATATGAGATTAAATAAATTTATCTTAGTTAGATAGGCTTCCATTAATGTATAATATGTCAGAAATTTTTAATTGACATAGAGGGGGGATTATTCTTTTAATATTTCGATTAGAGAGGTATGTAATAAGATTTACATGTATATAGGTGTAAAGAGACCAAGAATAAAGAGTAGCACTACTTGTAAGGGGGAATTTTAGTCATTTGGTTGGAATTCAAAATGCGAACAAGTAGTGGAGTGGCTCATTAAATATAAATTAAAAAGCAGGATGAGGATTAATAAATGAGATTGAGATAGGTATGTGTGAGTATAGAGAATTATAAACTTATACACACTTTACGGCTGATCTAACTGTAATGATTTTATATATTCTTTTAAAAGAGGACGGTAATGATATTCAATAATTTTCATTTCTTTTTGCATTTCGGATTGGTATTTACGTGTTCCTGAATTCTCATGTGAGCGAAATTTTGTAAGGGATTCATCTAAGTAATGAATTTCATAGCCATTTACAAGCATGCGGAACCACATTTCATAATCGTGTGTATAACGAAAGTCTGGAGAAAAAACCCCCATTTTATCAAAAACTTTCTTTTTTATAAGGATCGTACAGCCATTAATAGCATTATAAGTTAGAAAAGCATTATATACATCTTCAAGATTCGTAAAGCGTTTAGTACACCAAGGAACTAAAACTTGATTATCTTTGTCAATATAATCAAAATTTGTAAAACTGGCATCTATTTTCTTTTCAGCCATGAATTCTATTTGTTTAGAAACTTTTTCAGGAACAAAATAATCATCTGAACTTAACCAGGCAATATACTCGCCTGTAGCAACAAATAAGCCAGTGTTAAGTGCAGTAGCAGTTCCTCCGTTCTCTTTCTTTATATAAATAATCTTGTCTTTAAATGGACTTATTTTTTCCGTACAGCTTGTAGAACCATCATCTATTACAACTACCTCTATATTTTTATATGTCTGATTTAAGACACTTTTAATTGCCTGATCTACATAAGGACAGTTATAAAAAGGAATGATTATTGATACTTTTGGATCCATTATTTACCCTCCAAAAAATAAATTGCGTTCCACTGTAAATGTCAGGGTATATGACTTGCTTATTATCCATACTTAAGCCAAAACCTTATGAAATGATAACTTTAATTTAAGTAATGGAAATTATAAGTTATATACTTGATGGAATATTGAGGAACCCATTAGTCTGGAATTACCTTATATAATTCCTTAATTAGGATATGCAAAGAACTTGTTAAATGATATGAAAACTCTCTAAAAAACACCTTTCATATGCCAACCTCTACTGGGAATAAGGGAAAAGGTTCGATTAAAGTAAATCTTAATTGATTTCACACAAGAGATTTTATAAGAATAAGCAAAGAATAATTAATAAAGTAGGCATTTTTTCTTCTCTAGTTATTAAGATCATCTACTTGTTGACGATAAAAATCAACAATGTCCTTTATAGTAGTTTCCAGAGGGATTGTTGGTTGCCACCCCAATTCAATTAAAGATACAGGGTGCAGATCAACATGATTAACTATAGGACTTTGATTATCTAATTTTGTTTGAAACGGAATATTCGTTGTTTTCCTAAATATGTTTATAATTTCACCTAAGGAATGGCTCTTACCAGAAGAAACATCATATATGTCACCGGACTTCCCTTTCTTGAGAAGACAATCATAAGCTTTCACTGCATCTCGTACATCTAAAAAATCTAGGCGATTATTTAAATTACTCACGTTTAAGAATTTTTCTTCTTTCCCTCTTTCCATGTTTACGATCCTCTGAGCAAAAATTGAACAGACTCCTGTAGAGAATCCCGGTCCTATTAAATTTGATGGTCTAGCAATGACAATATGCATATTATATAAGGCAGCCCAAAATTGAGAAAAAATAGATTGTATCGTTTTGCTTAGGCCATAGGGATGGTTAAAAGTGGGGATAGAGGTTGGATTAAATTGGAGAGCTGAACTCACAATAACTGTCTTAGAGGCTGGTGCTTCTTGTCGGAGAGCCTCAATAAGATATGCTGTACCCATTGCATTCACTTCAAGGGAATTAAGAGGGTCTTCCCATGAACGACCTACCGCATTTTGTCCTGCTAAATGGAGAACATAATCAGGCTTTATTTGTTTAATAAGGTCTTTTATTCCCTTTTTATTAAGTAAATCGCATTGTTTTGTTCTAACTTTTTTATAACAAAAGTTTCTCTTGTTAGTTATGGCTATAATATCCAAGTCTAATTTTGAAAAATATTCACACGCATGTTGTCCAGTAAAGCCGCTTGCTCCGGTAATTAATAATTTATGTTTTGCGTTCATTAGTTTCACATCCCACCCAGTGTATTTAAACTTTCCATTAAATTAAGCTTAATATTAGATGTATGCTAAAAAAAACAAATCTTTCATTTAGAGCCTTTATGCTACTGGATTAAAATATTGTTTTTTAAATAAAAATGGTAGTTTATAACATTAATTAGCTGCATGAATACCTATATATAAGGGGATTTGGGAGCGCTGATGTTATAAAAAGAGGAGAGAAATTTATGAAAATATTACTTGCTACATTTTGGGAAGTCCCTCATGTAGGTGGCGTTTGGAATTATATGCAACAGTTAAAAAAAGAACTTGAAGCATTGGGACATGAAGTAGACTTGCTTGGTCATGGAGCAGGGAATGAATCAGTTCATATTGTTAATAAAAATCAAGAATTTATTAAAGATGAGCTTTCATTAGTCACAAAGTTAGCTCAAAAAGAGAAAAATCAACCTCTCCTATATAAAGATGAAGTAGTTAAATTTTATGAGAAGCAGCGTCTGGGTTATATGGAAGGAGTTACGCATCTAGGCATAGATCAATACGATATAATTCATACACAAGATGTAGTGTCAACTGCCTGTATTAGCCCGCTAAAACCTGAAAAAACAGCATTAGTAGCAACTATACACGGTTGTGTGGCTCACGAATTAAATCACTACGTTAAAAATACTTTGAAATCCTCTACTGCCGATATAGCATGTAAGTATTTTAATGAGCTTGAGCATACAGGTGCTATGTCTGCTGATTGTACAGTGGTCGCAAATAACTGGCTTAAGAATATTTTAATAAAGGAATTTCAGGTTCAAGAGCAAAAGCTTACAGTATTTCATTATGGATATGATATTAATTCTTTTCTTCAGCGGATGCAGAATCCCTCAACTCTTCGTTCACGCGTTGGTCAACAAGTAATTATTTATACGGGAAGGCTGGTTGAGATTAAGGGAATTCATCATTTATTATCTGCCCTCAGTGAACTAAAAAAGTTAAAAAAAGGATGGGTATGTTGGATAGTTGGGGATGGGGATAAAAAAGCTGAGTTAAAAGCTCAGAGCAGAGCACTAGGGCTAGGAAAAAGAGTTGTTTTTTTAGGCAACAGAAATGATGT
>Ga0268252_1001918_pt1 | contig 11010 bp, 4 predicted proteins | sample AgamicMgSfrz_FD_200244 | JGI IMG/M metagenome (GOLD analysis project Ga0268252, IMG submission 200244) | Agave microbial communities from Guanajuato, Mexico - Mg.Sf.rz (v2) (version 3) | ecosystem: Host-associated > Plants > Phyllosphere > Phylloplane/Leaf | place: Guanajuato, Mexico | collected... | reverse complement strand
GCCTTTCACTTGCACCTGAGCAGCCGGAACGGACCATTCATATGATCGATGTAAACGAACGAGCACTTGCGCTTGCGCATGGAAATGCACAAAAAAACAAAGTAAATAACGTTCAGATTTACAAAAGTGACCGTCTTCAGAATGTATCAGAAGAAGGATTTGCGGCTGTATTGACAAATCCGCCGATCCGAGCAGGTAAAGAAGTAGTGTTTGATATGATTCAAACAGGATTTGCGAAACTGGCAAATGGCGGCGAACTATGGGTTGTCATTCAAAAGAAACAAGGAGCCGCGTCCGCTATGAAAGAAATGGAGCGTCTCGCTGGCTTATGTGATGTAGCAGCGAAGTCAAAAGGCTATTTTATTTTGCGAGTGAAAAAATAATTGACCCTAAAAAAACCGTATGCTATTATTGTAAAATGCCAATATAATATTTGTGCCCGTTTGTCAATGAGAATATTTTTTTGTAAAAATGGGAACAATGACAACAAAATAGGGCCAATTGTGATAAAATGAGGTTTTTTTCGATAAAACCTTTTTCTTTTTGTCTTGTTGAGTATGAAAATACTCTGCTTGAAGATAAAGTATAGGCAATAATAACGCTTGATTTGAGGGGTGAATCAGTTGACAGGTCAACTAGTTCAGTATGGACGACACCGCCAGCGCAGAAGCTATGCGCGCATTAGTGAAGTATTAGAATTACCGAATTTGATTGAAATTCAAACAGCCTCCTATCAATGGTTTCTTGATGAGGGTCTGCGTGAAATGTTCCAGGACATTTCTCCGATTGAAGATTTCACAGGTAATCTGGCACTGGAATTTATCGATTACAGTCTGGCAGAACCAAAATATCCCGTGGATGAGTCGAAAGAGCGTGATGTTACGTATTCTGCGCCGCTTCGCGTGAAAGTCCGTCTTTTAAATAAAGACACGGGCGAAGTGAAAGATCAAGAAGTTTTCATGGGCGATTTTCCGCTTATGACTGAAACAGGAACATTTATTATTAATGGTGCAGAGCGCGTTATCGTTTCCCAGCTTGTTCGTTCTCCGAGTGTTTATTACAACGGTAAACTGGATAAAAACGGCAAGCGCGGATTTACTGCTACCGTTATTCCAAACCGCGGTGCGTGGCTTGAATACGAAACAGACGCCAAAGATATTGTGTATGTCCGTATTGACCGGACTCGTAAATTGCCGATCACGGTATTACTCCGTGCATTAGGGTTTGGCACTGATCAAGAAATCATCGACTTGCTTGGTGATAACGAATACTTGCGCAATACGCTTGAAAAAGACAATACCGAAACGACAGAAAAAGCGCTGATCGAAATTTATGAGCGTCTTCGTCCAGGTGAGCCGCCTACAGTTGAAAATGCGAAAAGCCTCTTGGTTTCCCGCTTCTTTGACCCGAAACGGTATGACCTTGCAAGCGTTGGCCGTTACAAAATGAACAAAAAGCTTCATACGAAAAACCGTTTGTTTGGACAACGTCTGGCAGAATCACTTGCCGATCCGGAAACGGGTGAGATTATTGCGGAAGCAGGCACTTTGCTTGACCGTCGTACTCTGGATAAAGTCATCCCGTACCTTGAAAAAGGTGTTTCTTTTAAATCATACCGTCAAAGCGGCGGTGTAGTAGAAGATGATATGACTGTTCAAACAATTAAAGTATATGCACCAAACAGCGAAGAAGAGCAGGTTATCAATATTATCGGAAATGGCTTCCCAGAAATGACGGTTAAGAATATTACGCCGGCAGACATTATTGCGTCCATCGGCTACTTCTTTAACCTTCTTTACGGAGTAGGCGACACGGATGATATTGACCACCTTGGCAACCGCCGTCTTCGTTCGGTAGGTGAGCTTCTGCAAAACCAATTCCGTATCGGTTTATCCCGGATGGAGCGTGTGGTTCGCGAGCGTATGTCTATTCAAGACACGCAAACAATTACGCCTCAGCAGCTTATTAATATTCGTCCGGTTATTGCGTCTATCAAAGAGTTTTTCGGAAGCTCTCAGCTTTCGCAGTTTATGGATCAGACAAATCCGCTTGGCGAATTAACGCATAAACGCCGTTTGTCTGCACTAGGTCCAGGTGGTTTGACGCGTGAGCGTGCCGGCTTTGAAGTCCGTGACGTTCATTACTCTCACTATGGCCGTATGTGTCCGATTGAAACGCCAGAGGGTCCGAATATCGGGCTGATCAACTCATTGTCTTCTTTTGCGAAAGTAAATCGCTTCGGTTTCATTGAAACGCCTTACCGCCGTGTTGATCCAGATACAGGACGTGTAACTGGGCGAATTGATTACTTGACTGCAGATGAAGAAGATAACTATGTTGTCGCACAGGCGAATGTTCCATTGAATGATGATGGCTCGTTTGCAGAAGAAGAAGTCGTTGCCCGTTTCCGCGGTGAAAACACCGTTGTTAAACGCGAGCGTGTGGATTACATGGATGTATCGCCGAAGCAGGTTGTATCGGCTGCAACAGCGTGTATTCCGTTCTTGGAAAACGATGACTCCAACCGTGCCCTTATGGGAGCGAACATGCAGCGGCAGGCTGTGCCGTTGATGCAGCCGGAAGCACCAATTGTCGGGACAGGTATGGAATATGTATCTGCCAAAGACTCTGGGGCTGCTGTAATTTGTAAGCATGAAGGGATCGTTGAACGTGTAGAAGCACGTCAAATCCTTGTCCGCCGCATTCAAGAAGTGGATGGTCAGGAAGTTAAAGGCGATCTTGATAAATATAAATTGCAAAAATTCATTCGTTCCAACCAAGGAACATGCTATAACCAGCGTCCGATCGTTGCAGTTGGCAACCGTGTAACAAAAGGTGAAATTTTAGCCGATGGTCCTTCTATGGAACTTGGTGAACTTGCACTTGGCCGTAACGTTCTTGTTGGATTTATGACATGGGATGGCTACAACTATGAAGATGCAATCATCATGAGTGAGCGTCTTGTGAAAGATGACGTGTATACATCGATTCATATCGAAGAGTACGAGTCAGAATCACGTGATACAAAGCTTGGGCCTGAAGAAATCACACGCGATATTCCAAATGTTGGTGAAGATGCGCTTCGCAATCTTGACGACCGTGGAATTATCCGTGTGGGCGCAGAAGTAAAAGACGGTGATTTGCTTGTCGGAAAAGTAACGCCTAAAGGTGTAACAGAGCTGACAGCGGAAGAACGTCTTCTTCACGCAATCTTTGGTGAAAAAGCACGTGAAGTCCGTGATACGTCACTTCGTGTACCGCATGGCGGAAGCGGAATTGTGCTTGACGTTAAAGTCTTCAACCGTGAAGATGGAGATGAATTGCCACCAGGTGTTAACCAGCTTGTGCGTGTTTACATTGTTCAAAAACGTAAAATCTCTGAAGGGGATAAAATGGCCGGTCGTCATGGTAACAAAGGGGTAATTTCCCGCATCTTGCCTGAAGAAGACATGCCATTCCTTCCAGATGGAACACCAGTTGATATCATGCTTAATCCGCTCGGCGTACCGTCTCGTATGAATATCGGACAGGTGCTTGAGCTTCACTTAGGTATGGCTGCACGCTACCTGGGCATTCATGTTGCCTCACCGGTATTTGACGGCGCTTCGGAGGATGACGTGTGGGAAACAATTGAAGAAGCCGGTATGAGCCGTGATGCGAAAACGGTCTTGTACGATGGACGCAGCGGTGAGCCGTTTGATAACCGTGTCTCTGTGGGAATCATGTATATGATTAAACTTGCGCACATGGTTGACGATAAGCTTCACGCTCGTTCGACTGGACCATACTCGCTTGTTACGCAGCAGCCGCTTGGTGGTAAAGCCCAGTTTGGCGGACAACGTTTTGGAGAAATGGAAGTATGGGCACTTGAAGCTTATGGTGCCGCTTATACACTTCAAGAAATCTTAACTGTTAAATCTGATGACATCGTTGGCCGTGTGAAAACATACGAAGCGATCGTTAAAGGTGAAAATGTTCCAGAGCCAGGTGTTCCTGAATCCTTTAAAGTATTGATCAAAGAACTTCAAAGTCTTGGTCTTGACGTGAAAATCATGTCAGGCGACGATAAAGAAATTGAATTGCGTGATCTTGAAGACGAAGAGGACGTACAGCAGGCCGATACATTAAATATCGCCCCAGAAACCGCTGGAATTGAACCAATCGGATCAACAGACTGACTCACATAAATAGTATTCCGTCCAAAAAGCGCTCTTAGCGCTTTTTGGGCGCTTTCAAGGAAATCGGTAAAAAGAAAAGGGAGGTAGGCCCCTTGCTGGATGTCAATAATTTTGAGTACATGAAAATCGGTCTCGCTTCACCGGATAAGATTCGTTCATGGTCTTATGGAGAAGTGAAAAAACCTGAAACAATCAACTACCGTACATTAAAGCCGGAAAAAGACGGCTTGTTCTGTGAACGGATTTTTGGCCCTACGAAAGACTGGGAATGTCATTGTGGCAAATACAAGCGCGTTCGTTATAAAGGCGTTGTATGTGACCGTTGTGGTGTTGAAGTAACAAAAGCGAAAGTACGCCGTGAGCGTATGGGACACATTGAGCTAGCCGCTCCTGTTTCGCACATTTGGTATTTCAAAGGAATTCCAAGCCGTATGGGTCTAGTTCTGGATATGTCTCCACGTGCTTTGGAAGAAGTTATTTATTTCGCGTCCTATGTGGTAACAGAATCAGGGGATACAGCGCTTGAGAAAAAGCAGCTTCTTTCTGAAAAAGAATTCCGCACATACCGTGATAAATACGGAAGCAAGTTTCAGGCAGCAATGGGAGCAGAAGCAATTAAAAAACTTCTTCAAGACATTGACCTGGATAAAGAAACAGAGCAGTTGAAAGAAGAATTGAAATCAGCACAAGGCCAGCGCCGTACCCGTGCGATCAAGCGCCTTGAAGTCATTGAAGCATTCCGTCATTCTGGCAACCGCCCGGACTGGATGATTCTTGATGTACTGCCGGTTATCCCGCCAGAACTTCGTCCGATGGTACAGCTTGACGGCGGCCGCTTTGCGACGTCTGACTTAAATGACTTGTACCGCCGTGTAATTAATCGGAACAACCGCCTTAAGCGTTTATTGGACCTTGGTGCGCCAAGCATCATCGTTCAAAATGAAAAGCGTATGCTTCAAGAAGCAGTAGATGCGCTAATCGATAATGGACGCCGCGGACGCCCGGTTACTGGACCAGGTAACCGTCCATTAAAGTCTCTTTCCCACATGCTGAAAGGGAAGCAGGGACGTTTCCGTCAAAACTTGCTCGGTAAACGGGTTGATTACTCTGGACGTTCTGTAATCGTCGTTGGTCCAAACTTGAAAATGTATCAGTGCGGCCTTCCAAAAGAAATGGCGCTTGAGCTTTTCAAGCCGTTCGTTATGAAAGAGCTCGTTGAGCGTGGACTTGCGCATAACATAAAAAGTGCAAAACGTAAAATTGAGCGCGTACAGTCTGATGTATGGGATGTACTTGAAGAAGTAATTCGTGAGCATCCTGTTCTATTGAACCGTGCACCAACGCTTCACCGCCTTGGTATTCAGGCGTTTGAACCGACACTTGTAGAAGGACGTGCAATTCGCCTTCACCCGCTCGTATGTACAGCATACAATGCAGACTTTGACGGTGACCAAATGGCCGTTCACGTACCGCTTTCAGCTGAAGCTCAGGCAGAAGCCCGTATGCTAATGCTCGCTGCACAAAACATTTTGAATCCGAAAGACGGAAAACCAGTTGTTACGCCGTCACAGGATATGGTACTCGGTAACTATTACTTAACGCTTGAACGCGAAGGGTCAGTAGGAGAAGGGGCCATCTTTAAAGATACAAACGAAGCGATTTTGGCGTATCAAAATGGGTATGTTCATCTGCACACACGTGTAGCAGTGGCTGCTTCATCTCTTGAAAACCAAACCTTCACAGAAGAGCAAAACAAGCAGCTGCTTATCACAACGGTTGGTAAATTGATCTTCAATGAAATTTTGCCGGATACATTCCCGTATATTAATGAACCGACAAGCAGCAATCTTGAAGTGAAAACTCCTGAGAAATATTTCGTTGATGCGGGTGTGAATATCCCTGAGCATATTGCGAAGCAGGAAATTGTCGAGCCGTTTAAAAAGAAAATTCTCGGTAACATTATCGCGGAAGTATTCAAACGCTTTAAGATTACAGAAACATCTAAAATGCTTGACCGCATGAAAGACCTTGGCTTTAGACACTCGACAAAAGCGGGTATTACAGTAGGGGTCGCGGATATCGTTGTTTTAGGAGAAAAAGAAGAAATCTTAAAAGAAGCGCAGGCAAAAGTAGATAACGTTATGAAGCAGTTCCGCCGTGGTTTAATTACGGAAGAGGAACGCTATGACCGTGTTATTTCTGTCTGGAGTGCAGCGAAAGATGTTATCCAAGGCAAATTGATGGCGTCACTCGATAAGCGTAACCCGATTTTCATGATGAGTGATTCCGGAGCCCGTGGTAACGCGTCCAACTTTACGCAGCTTGCAGGTATGCGCGGATTGATGGCCAATCCGGCGGGCCGGATTATCGAACTTCCGATCAAATCTTCATTCCGTGAAGGTTTAACGGTACTCGAGTACTTTATCTCGACACATGGTGCGCGTAAAGGTCTTGCCGATACCGCGCTGAAAACAGCCGATTCAGGTTACTTAACACGTCGTCTCGTTGACGTAGCACAGGATGTTATTGTTCGTGAAGACGATTGTGGAACGGATCGCGGCCTAGAGATCAGTTCTATCAAAGACGGTACAGAAATCATCGAAGCACTTGAAGAGCGTCTTATCGGGCGTTATTCACGTAAAGCAATCAAGCATCCGGAAACGGGTGAAGTGCTTGTCCGTGAAAACGAACAAATCGATGAAGACCTGGCGAAAGTGGTTGTGGAAGCAGGCGTGGAAACTGTATGGATCCGCTCGGCCTTCACGTGTAACACACGCCACGGTGTATGTAAAAAATGTTACGGGCGCAACCTGGCAACTGGCCAGGAAGTCGAAGTTGGCGAAGCAGTCGGTATTATCGCTGCCCAGTCAATTGGAGAGCCGGGAACACAGCTTACAATGCGTACGTTCCATACAGGCGGTGTAGCCGGAGACGATATCACGCAAGGTCTTCCGCGTATCCAGGAGATTTTCGAAGCGCGTAACCCGAAAGGTCAGGCGATCATTTCGGAAATCAATGGTACCGTTACGTCTATTACCGAAGGTCGCGACCGCCAGCAAGAAATCACCATTGCGGGCGACGTGGAAACACGTACGTACAATGCGCCTTACACAGCGCGTTTAAAAGTAGCGATCAATGATTCCATTGAACGCGGCCAGGTACTAACGGAAGGGTCTATCGATCCGAAAGAATATTTGAAAATCAAAGATGTCACATCTGTTCAGGAATACTTACTGCGTGAAGTGCAGAAGGTATACCGTATGCAGGGTGTTGAAATCGGTGATAAACACGTTGAGGTAATGGTTCGCCAAATGCTTCGCAAAGTACGTGTGCTTGAAGCGGGAGATACAGATGTTCTTCCAGGCAGCTTGCTTGAAATTCATCAGTTCCGCGATGCCAATGAAAAAGTCCTTCTAGAAGGCGGAATTCCGGCAACAGGCCGTCCAATCCTTCTCGGGATTACAAAAGCATCACTCGAAACGGATTCCTTCTTGTCAGCTGCATCCTTCCAGGAAACGACTCGTGTCCTGACCGATGCTGCAATCAAAGGAAAACGCGACGAGCTGCTTGGTTTGAAAGAGAATGTTATTATCGGAAAACTCGTTCCGGCGGGTACTGGTATGCAGCGTTACCGTCAATCCGAAGCAAATCTAAAAGAAGAAGAGTCAGTTACAGTCGAATAATTTTTTATCGGCGCCCGGATTATACCGGCGCCGATAATTTTTTTTTGAAGAATAGTTGACACTGAAAAATGAAAATGGTACTATGATCAAGGTGTTCCTGTACGACTTTACTTTATGTTATCGATATAGGAGCAAAACAATCATTGCCACTATTCGCAAAGAACGTTTTTGCAGGTTTGCTGCAAGAACTTTGTTTTTGCCCAAAAATGAGCCACCTGGAAGTGTGGGCTTAGAAAAAAAGGAAGGGAGGATCTTTACATGCCTACTATTAATCAGTTAGTACGTAAGCCTCGTAAATCAAAGATCACTAAATCGAAGTCTCCGGCGCTTAATAAAGGATTCAACAGCTTTAAGAAATCTCAAACAGATGTACTTTCTCCGCAAAAACGCGGTGTTTGCACACGTGTGGGAACAATGACGCCGAAAAAACCGAACTCAGCGCTTCGTAAATATGCGCGTGTGCGTTTGAGCAACGGTATTGAAGTAACAGCTTATATCCCTGGTATTGGCCATAACCTTCAAGAGCACAGTGTCGTTTTGATTCGCGGCGGACGTGTAAAAGATTTACCGGGAGTACGTTACCACATCGTTCGTGGTGCGCTTGATACTGCCGGCGTTGAAACTCGTCGTCAAGGCCGTTCAAAATACGGTACAAAACGTCCTAAAGCACCAAAAGCATAATTTAAAAAACAAATATAACTTGAATTTCCGAAAGGAGGAAAACACATGCCACGTAAAGGTCCTGTAGCAAAAAGAGACGTATTGCCTGATCCGCTTTACAACTCAAAATTAGTTACTCGTCTTATTAACAAAATGATGGTTGACGGGAAGCGTGGAAAATCCCAAGCCATCCTTTACGCAGCTTTTGATACAATCCGTGAACGTACGGGGAATGATCCAATGGAAGTATTTGACCAGGCAATGAAAAACATCATGCCGGTACTAGAGGTAAAGGCACGCCGTGTCGGCGGAGCTAACTACCAGGTGCCGATTGAAGTTCGTCCTGAGCGCCGCACAACACTAGGTCTTCGCTGGTTGGTAAACTATGCGCGCCTTCGCGGTGAAAAAACAATGGAAGAACGCCTTGCAGCGGAAATTATGGACGCAGCAAACAACAGCGGTGCTTCTGTGAAGAAACGTGAAGATACACACAAAATGGCGGAAGCGAACAAAGCATTCGCTCACTATCGCTGGTAATTTCTAAACCAAAACTTAAACCTACCCTAATTCAGGAAGGAGAAAGATATTAGATGGCAAGAGAGTTCTCCTTAAAAAACACTCGTAACATCGGAATCATGGCTCACATCGATGCTGGTAAAACAACAACGACTGAGCGTATCCTTTATTACACAGGCCGTATCCACAAAATTGGTGAAACGCACGAAGGTGCTTCACAAATGGACTGGATGGAGCAAGAGCAGGAGCGCGGGATTACAATCACGTCTGCTGCAACAACTGCTCAATGGAAAGGCCACCGAGTTAACATCATCGATACACCGGGACACGTAGACTTCACAGTTGAAGTTGAACGTTCTCTCCGCGTACTTGATGGCGCAGTAACGGTTCTTGATGCACAATCAGGTGTAGAACCACAAACGGAAACAGTATGGCGTCAAGCGACAACATACGGCGTTCCACGTGTTGTATTCGTCAACAAAATGGACAAACTGGGTGCTGACTTCCTTTACTCTGTTGGCACAATCCATGATCGTCTAATGGCGAACGCACATCCAATTCAATTGCCAATCGGTGCTGAAGACGAGTTCTCAGGCATCATTGACTTAATTGAAATGAAAGCAACAATGTATGGCAATGACCTTGGTACTGAAATTGAGGTTGTTGACATTCCTGCAGATTACCAGGATCAAGCGGAGGAATACCGTGAAAAGCTAATTGAAGCGGTAGCTGAGCTTGATGAGGAATTAATGGAGAAATACCTTGGCGGCGAAGAGTTGACAAATGACGAAATCAAAGCTGCGATTCGTAAAGGTGTTGTCAACGTAGAATTCTTCCCTGTAATGGTTGGTTCTGCATTTAAAAACAAAGGTGTTCAACTTATGTTGGATGCTGTTATCGACTATCTTCCAGCTCCAACGGATGTACCAGCAATTAAAGGTACGCTTCCAGACAGCGACGAAGAAGTGGAACGTGAAGCAAACGACGAAGCGCCGTTCTCGGCTCTTGCGTTCAAAGTTATGACGGATCCTTATGTCGGTAAATTAACGTTCTTCCGCGTATACTCAGGTGTTCTTTCATCTGGTTCATACGTTCAGAACTCAACAAAAGGCAAGCGTGAGCGTGTAGGACGTATCCTGCAAATGCATGCAAACTCTCGTGAAGAGATTTCACAAGTATACGCAGGTGATATCGCCGCTGCGGTTGGTTTGAAAGATACAACAACAGGCGATACACTTTGTGAAGAAAAAAATCTTGTTATTCTTGAGTCTATGGTCTTCCCTGATCCGGTTATTCATCTTTCAGTTGAACCGAAAACAAAGGCCGACCAAGATAAAATGACAAATGCTCTTCAAAAACTACAAGAAGAAGATCCAACATTCCATGCGCATACTGACCCTGAGACAGGTGAAGTTATCATCGCAGGTATGGGTGAGCTTCACCTTGACATTCTTGTTGACCGTATGCGTCGTGAGTTTAAAGTAGAAGCAAACGTTGGTGCACCACAAGTAGCTTACCGTGAAACATTCCGTGCAAGTGCACAGGTTGAGGGTAAATTTGCCCGTCAATCCGGTGGGCGCGGACAGTTTGGCCATGTTTGGATCGAGTTCTCTCCTAATGAAGAAGGAAAAGGCTTTGAGTTCGAAAATGGTGTTGTCGGTGGTTCTGTACCACGTGAATACGTTCCTGCTGTACAAGCTGGTCTTCAAGACGCTATGCAAAATGGTGTTCTTGCCGGTTACCCGTTAATCGATGTTAAAGCCCGCCTTTTTGACGGTTCTTACCATGATGTCGATTCATCTGAGATGGCATTTAAAATCGCCGCTTCAATGGCGCTTAAAAATGCTGTATCAAAATGTAACCCGGTACTTCTTGAGCCGCTTATGAAAGTAGAAGTTGTAATTCCTGACGAATATCTTGGCGATATCATGGGTGATATTACATCACGCCGTGGACGCGTAGAAGGTATGGAA
>Ga0268252_1001915_pt1 | contig 11026 bp, 10 predicted proteins | sample AgamicMgSfrz_FD_200244 | JGI IMG/M metagenome (GOLD analysis project Ga0268252, IMG submission 200244) | Agave microbial communities from Guanajuato, Mexico - Mg.Sf.rz (v2) (version 3) | ecosystem: Host-associated > Plants > Phyllosphere > Phylloplane/Leaf | place: Guanajuato, Mexico | collected... | reverse complement strand
CTGGAATAATCGATTAGTTCTGCTTTTGTAACAACATCTGTATACCACTGGGCAAAATCGTCTTCCATGCTAGTAATGCTTTTTACAAAATCCTTTGCCATTTTAAGCGCCTCCTATTTTATTAGTAGTTTTTAAAAATATTTCGATTGGCCTTTTCTTTGAAAAAAGACCATAAAAAAAAGCTTTGCCATTCATTAGGGACCAAATAATGGCGGTACCACCCTAATTCAAAGCAAAGCTTTACACTCTTCCATGTTAACGGTATTGAACCGCTGAATCTTTTTAAACAAAGTCTATTCGATACAGAACGAAAAAGGCAGGTTCAACAGGTAAGCCTATAGGTCCTTTCAGCATTTAGACCCTCTCTTTTAATAGACATTGCTGCATACTATTCCTTTTTATAGTTTCATTATTCATTTCTTTGTGAAAAATCATATCGGATAGAAACATTATTGTCAATATGGATTTTTTTATTCTTTTTAGAAGCTATTTTATCCCACTCTTAACGGACAGTAAGAATCCCATCTCAAGCTTATGAGAATACAAGGAAGAGAGGTGGGAGATCAACTGTCCATAAAGGTCCGATTGGTTCAACTAACCATCAGTGGGGGAGGAAGGAACCCCCTCACTGATGGAAGTTTCACTTTATAGTATCCCCTCTAATCTCTTGAATAAAAATCTAATGTTGCCTGGAGTGCCTGACCAGCTGGGATATTCACTCTGTGTCTGATGAGACAGGCTTCTAGACTGGCAAGTACAAATAGGACGTTTTCTTTTCGGCAGCTATAGCCCATCGTTCCGATTCTCCATATTTTCCCGTGTAAAGGACCAAAGGAGCTTGCAATTTCTACACCGAATTGCTGAAGCAGCATGCTCCGTACAGACTCTGCATCGATTCCTTCTGGTACTTTAATACATGTTACAGTTGGCAGTTTCCATCTTCTATCACCGAACAATTCAAGACCCATTCCTTCTATTCCTTCGATTAGTGCTTGTTCATGGTATTGATGACGGGCAAATCTAGTCTCCAAGCCTTCGTCTAATACTATTCTTAAACCTTCATAAAGTGCGTATAACATCGAAGTTGCTTCTGTATGATGATTCAATCTTCTTGTACTCCAATAATCCTGTAATTGTGCTAAGTCTAAATAATTGGAACGAATAGGAGCATGCATTTTTTTCTCTGCTAATTCACTATCGGTTGCTATCCCACGTTCTACTTTTTTCCGCGCATTTAATACCTTTTCTATGCGTTCATTATAAGTGATTGGAGCATTGCCTGCTGGCACAGATAAACATTTTTGATTTCCACCTATAACTGCATCTATATACCAATTATCTGATTGAACATCTACCCCACCAATCGTTGCAACCGCGTCAACAATAAAGAGAATATCTTGTTCACGGCATGCTCTGCCAACCTCTTCTAACGGCTGCATACACCCAGTTGATGTTTCTCCATGAACAAGAGCAACAATTTTCGGCTTCACTTTTTTCATTTCCGCAATAATTACGTCTGGATCAAAAACTTCTCCCCATTCGCAATGAAGCAAATGAATTTCTGCACCATATCTCTCGGAAATTTCTGTTAATAAATGTCCAAATCTCCCATAAATAGGGATTAACACTTTATCTCCTGGCTCGATGACACTGGCCAATACAGCTTCAAGGCCTGATCTTGATGTCCCATCTATCGGAAATGCCCACTGGTTCTTTGTTTGAAAAACTTGTTGTATCATTCCCATCACATCATTCATAATAGCCGTAAACGCAGGATCAAACTGACCTAAAATCGGTGTACTCAACGCCCTTAACACTCTCGGATCCACTTCAACTGGTCCTGGTGTCATAATCGTTCTTAAGGGTGTGTTTAATTCTGAAAAAGTCATTGTTTACGTCCTTTCTTTATCTATATTTTGGAAGCGCTAGATTAATTTGTTTTATTCTTACTTTTGATGAACGCCGCTTTTCCCCTTATACCTCTGCTTTTTGGCTTTCATCCATGTCCACGGCTAACATTTTAATAAGCCAATCGATGCAATAATTCAATTAGTACAATAATGCCTCTTGTTAAATCTTCCAGTTTCGTGTATTCCTTAGGTGAATGACTGATTCCCCCTACACTTGGAACAAATAGTAAGGCTGTCGGACAGTATGTTCCAAAGACTTGTGCATCATGTCCTGCTCCACTGATCATTTTTCGATAAGGAATATCCATTTCTTGAACAATCGTATAGGCTAGTTCTGTTAATCTATCATCCATCGCAACAGCCTTAACATCCAGCCATTGCTCCCACTCCACATTCATGCCAGCTGCTTTACATTTCTGTTCAAAACGAGCAAAAATTTTCTCACAATAGTAATCTAGCACTTCTTCTTGGTGATGCCTAACATCTAATGTAAAGGTAACTTCTTTCGCAATAACATTGGGAACGTTGGGTATTGCAAGTATTCTTCCAACTGTCGCAACTAACTGAGAGTCAATTTCGGTAACTTGTTTGAGTGCATAGGTAATTAATTCGGCTGCGATATGCATACTGTCCTTCCGATAAGGCATTGGTGTTGTACCTGCATGGTTACTCTCGCCCTTTACTTTAACAGTAAACCTTCTTTGTCCGACGATATGGGAGACAATGCCAATGGACTTTTTCTCCTTCTCTAATACAGCACCTTGTTCTATATGTATTTCTATAAAGCAATCAATATCATCTCGTTTTACTTGTTTTCTAGCTGTTTGTAATCCCATGGATTTCAGCGCATGAGAAAATGAAATCTTCTTCGTATCATATAAACCTGTGCAATCATCCTTATTAAACTTTCCCGTAATCGATCCAGATCCCCAGAATGCTAAAGGAAATCTACTCCCTTCTTCCTCACATAGAGATACGACTTCTATCGTTTTTCTGGGTGTTCCATATCGCTGCTTTAAATAATTTACAGCAATGAGACTTGCAATTATTCCATATGCACCATCATATTTACCGCCATCTATAACTGTATCGATATGGGAACCTGTTAAAATAGTTTTCTCGCCTTTTTGCGTTCCATCTAGCCTGCCAAACAGATTGCCGACACCATCAAAATATGTCTTTAAGCCACTTTCATTCATTTTTTGAAAAAGGGAATTTTGTGCTAACCGCCAATTTTCATCATAGAGAAGTCTTGAAACCCCACCGTTTTTCGTGTGTCCAAATCCAGCCAGCCAGTCTATCCACTCACCCACCTCTTTTGTATCTATATCAATAGATGTCTTCATTTCTATCGCTCCTCTCGCTGATTCACCCTATTCATTCAAAATACACCTAAAACCTACGGAAGCTTTTTGTTATTTTCCAATAATATTTTTCTGCTATAAAAAAACTTTAACTACGCGCTATTATTATGTAACCATTATTTTAATAAGCACCTTCTAGCAATACATTGGATAAAGTGTTAGAATTATCTAAATACTTTGTGTAACATAACTAAATTATATTTATTTATTGATAATAAAGAAATTGCTTTAGGAGGGATACGATGAAATTAGCAGAAATTCTACAGAAACCTGTCTTTGATAAAGTACAAGTAATTGCAGGTCACACCGGATTAAATAAAGAAATAAAGCATATTACAATGATGGATGCACCTGATATCGTGGACTACTTAAACCCAAACGATTTACTAGTCACTACTGCCTACCACCTAAAAGATAAGCCTGATGTCTTGCTTTCTTTAATAAAAAGTATGCAGGAAAAAGATTGTACTGCTTTAGGAATTAAATCAAAAAGATTTTTAGGACATATACCAAATGAAGCGATACAATTTGCCAATGATAAAGGCTTTCCACTTTTAGAAATTCCTTTAGAAACATCCCTTGGTGAAATCGTTAATGCCTCTTTAAATTACATGTTGAGTCAGAGAACAGCAGAATTAACTACAGCATTTGAAACCCATCGTAAATTCACACAACATATACTAAAAGGGAAAGGTATAAAACGACTGGTTGATGACTTGTCTCATATGATTAACAAGCGTATCATTTTATTTGATGCACATTTTCAGCTGCATACTTCTTCTTATAATAGAAATTCCATTGAAAACTTTTTTAGTTCGCTCCATACAAATGGATTTGAATTTTTACTACCAAACTCGCCCTATTCTTATTTTTCGAGCAGAAATACAGAAGAGGTTTTTACTATCTTCCCTATTTATACACACATGAAAAAACCAGCTTTTTTAGTTGTGCTAGGGGAAATCCCACTAGAAGACCAAAGCTTACTTCTTACAATTGAACAAGCAACTAACGTCCTCTCCTTTGAACTAATGAGGGAAAACACAGTTAAACAATATACCAGAAGAGCAAGAAATGATTTCTTCACTCATTTTGTGGAAGGAAAGTTTACTTTTGCTGAGGAAATCGAAAGTAGAGCTAAAGAATTTTCCTTAAAGAGAGAACAAGCTTCCATCGCAATCATAGGCAAAATGGATAGTAGCGAGCAATATAAATCCTTTACCCAACATTCTGTAGAAATCGATTATATTTATGAATTCTTAGAAACTGAAATAAAGAAAGCACCTTTTGCTTCCCAGCTTTTTATAAAAGATGATCATTGTATTATTATCATGGAAGTCGTGCATTCCTCTTATGATCTAGACAGCTCCATTCTTCCTTATTTGCAAAATATTCAAAGTTATATTGCAAACACCTTTAAAAGACATATGTCATTTGGTATAAGCAACGTTTACCAGCAACTCTTAAATTTGCCTAATGCTTATAGAGAAGCTCTTAGTGCATTACATACTGGAAACCTTTCTGGAAATACCCCTTTTATTCAGATTCATCGCCCAAAGGATGTCTTTGAAATGTTAAGAATAATTCCGACAAAGGACCTTCTGGAATTTTACGATCATATTTTTCAAGCATTCTCAAGCAATCATCAGCAGGAAGAAGAACAAATACTACTCAACACACTTTCTGTTTACTTAGAGACCCATTGTCAAATTTCTGAAACTGCAAAACGCCTTTATGTCCATCGCAACACAGTAATCTATCGGTTGGAGAAATGTGAAGAACTATTAGGAAAAAGCCTAAAAGATCCCGAAACTACCTTCCATCTTCGCTTTGCTTTCCGGATAAAATCGATTTTAAAAACAAATGAAAGAAAAAAACAGACGCCAATATATTAGATATAAAATCTATATTTTCTAAATATTTTGTATAATATAACCAATGACTTCTTTCTCCTTGCAAATTATTATGTTAATTAACATAACTATACGTGTTATCATTTATAACACGAAAGAGAAAAGGAGTGTAAATAATGGCTCAAAGCGAAGAAAAGGGTTTGAAAATTTTTTCTTTAGGACTACAGCATGTGCTAGCGATGTATGCAGGTGCTATACTGGTCCCACTATTAGTTGGCAGGGCATTAAATTTAACCACAGAACAACTTGCATACCTTGTTGCAATTGATTTATTAACATGCGGTATTGCTACATTGCTTCAAGCTTGGAAAAATAAATATTTAGGAATTGGCTTACCTGTTATACTCGGTAGTTCCTTTGTCGCTGTTACTCCAATGATTTCAATTGGTACAAATTATGGGGTAACAGCAATTTATGGAGCCATTATTATTACTGGACTGTTCATGATTATTTGTGCTCCTTTTTTCAGCAAAATTACGAAGCTTTTTCCTCCTGTTGTAATCGGAACTGTTGTAACAATTATTGGATTATCGCTTATTCCATCAAGCATTAAAAATATGGGCGGCGGCGCAACAAGTGACGATTTTGGATCCATTGAAAATCTGCTGCTTTCATTCGGTGTTCTATTGTTCATCCTTTTACTAAACCGGTTCACGAAAGGATTTATGCAATCATTATCTGTCTTAATCGGAATTATAGTAGGTTCTGTTGTTGCTGCCTTTCTTGGAAAAGTGAATCTTTCCCCAGTAAAGGAGGCTGGGTGGTTCCATTTCCCTGAACTATTTTATTTTGGAACTCCTAGCTTTGAAATTGGCCCGATTCTTACGATGTTAATTGTTGGTTTAGTCATTGTCATAGAATCAACTGGAGTTTTTTTTGCACTAAGTAAGATTACCGATACGCCACTAAGTGAAAAAGATTTAACGAGGGGTTATCGCGCGGAAGGTCTAGCAATTACTATCGGTGGGCTCTTTAATGCCTTTCCGTATAACACCTTTGCCCAAAACGTTGGTCTTGTACAACTTTCAAAAGTCAAAACTGTAAATGTCGTTATCGCAGCAGGTGGGATCCTCGTTTTCTTAGGATTTATTCCTAAAATCGCCGCTTTTGCGACTATTATTCCTACACCAATTTTGGGAGGGGCAACAGTTGTTATGTTTGGGATGGTTGTTGCTTCTGGCATTAGAATGCTGAGCAAAGTTGATTTCACGAATCAAGCTAACCTATTAATAATGGCTTGTTCCATTTCCATTGGTTTAGGTGCAACAGCAGTTCCTACACTGTTTGATCAACTTCCCTCTGCACTTCGTATTATTGTAAGTGATGGAATTATTACTGGAAGTCTAGCAGCGATTTTCTTAAATCTTCTTTTTAATGTAAAAGCAAGTAAAAAAAGCACTAGCGCCTCCCTTCTTAAACAGGAGGTAAGCGAAACACATACCATTTCATAAAGGTTGTTTTCACTCGGCAGTCTAACTAAAAGAGGCTGTTCATTGAACTAGCCTCTTTATTAGTACCTATATTTATTTCTGAATTGTGGTCAATCTCATTGTTTTCAATCTCACTTGCTCTGGATCAACTTGAATTCTAGCTACATTTGTTTCCATGGCTGCTTTTGCCACAGCAGCTGCTACAGCTGGAGCGACTCTAGGATCAAAAGGACTTGGAATTACATAATTCACAGTCAACTCCGAATCAGCAATTAATCCCGCGATAGCCTCTGCAGCTGCTTTTTTCATTTCTTCATTAATAGTAGTTGCACGAACATCAAGAGCGCCACGAAAAATACCTGGGAATGCTAATACATTATTGACTTGGTTCGGAAAATCAGATCGTCCTGTTCCTACTATAATAGCACCTGCTGCTTTTGCATCAGTGGGACTTATTTCTGGCACCGGATTAGCCATGGCAAAGATAATCGAATCTTCCTTCATCGTCTGCACCATTTCTAATGTTAAGGTATCTGCAACAGAAACACCAATGAATACGTCCGCACCTTTAATTACATCACTTAAATAGCCTTTTTCTCCCTTAGTATTTGTGTATATCGCTACAGATTCTTTTGCTGGATTCATGCCAACTGGCCTTCCAGCATATATCGCACCTTTAGTATCACATATAATCATATTAGTTACACCATAAGAATAGAGAAGCCTTGAAATAGCTATTCCCGAAGCACCAGCCCCGTTTATAACAACTTTCAAATCGCTCATTTTTTTCTTAACAATCTTAAGAGCATTGACTAACCCTGCCAATGTAACAATGGCAGTACCATGCTGATCATCATGGTATACAGGAATTGTTAATTCTTTGTTCAGTCGTTCTTCTATTTCAAAACAATGTGGTGCAGCAATATCCTCTAAATGGATCCCGCCAAATGTAGGCGCCATCAGTTTAACTGTTTCAACTATTTTATCAACATCGGTTGTATTTAAGGCAATCGGAAAAGCATCTACCCCAGCAAAGCTTTTAAATAAGATTGCTTTCCCCTCCATAACTGGAAGAGATGCCTCTGCTCCAATATTCCCTAAACCAAGTACAGATGTGCCATTTGTTACTAAACCAACCATATTGCCTTTCATCGTAAAATCGTATACCTTTTCCGGATTTTCAAAAATTTCTTTACACGGTTCTGCCACCCCTGGAGAATAGGCTAAACTTAAATCTTGGGCATTTTTCACTTCCACCTTCGCCTGGATTTCCAATTTCCCTTGTTTGACTTGATGCATATGTAAAGCATCTTCTCGTAAAGACATTCTATCTCTCCCTTTTAGCGCATTTTCCTCTTACATGATTGCTTCCTTCAATTGGCCGCATTTCTTGATAAGGATTCCCCTCCCTATCTAAGATGATATACCGTATAAATAAAAAAAGAAACGCTTTCAAGAAAAAATAAAGAATATCTTAAAATCTGCTCCAATCAATTTAGATAGACTTATTTTTTACGGACAGTTGTCCTTTCCGAAATAGCAAGGATCACCTGTCTGTAAAAACGGAGTACTTTCCAATAACTCATTAAAATCCACTAACGTCCTTTTCCAAAGCGTTAATTTTTAACATATTCTACGCCAATTTTTTTATGCTCCTTAATAGAAATTAATACGTCCACCATATCAATAAAGAGGCCATTTTCTACTACCCCTACTATCTTATTCAAGTCCTGATGTAATTGAGTGGGGTTTTGGATACTAGAAAAAGAACAATCCACGATATAATTTCCGTTATCTGTTACGAAAATGTCCCCATCTTTTTCCCGTATCTCTGTTTTGCAACCAAATTCTCGGATCGCTCTCTCGGTTTGTTTATAGCCAAAGGGAACCACTTCAATAGGGAGAGGAAATTTACCCAATGATTGGACTTTTTTACTTCCATCAGCAACAACAATAAAGGTTTTAGCAGCATTAGCAATTATTTTCTCTCGCAACAATGCTCCGCCTCCCCCTTTAATGGCATAGAAATTAGCATCAATTTCATCCGCTCCATCGATGGCAAGATCCAATTCTTCTACCTCATTTATATCAATCAATTGAATCCCGCATTCCATTGCTAATTTTTCTGTGGCTTTTGAAGTTGCAACTCCTTTTAGTTTCATACCAGCTTTAATCATTTCTCCCATTTTTTTTATAACATAATAAGCTGTAGAGCCTGTTCCTAGTCCAACTGTCATTCCATCCTTTACAAATTGAGTAGCTGCCGCTTCCCCTACTAACGCTTTTTCATTCTGTCTATCCATTCTATTCACCTACACACTTATTTTATATTTATCTAAATAGTCATCTTCCTTCTATAATAGATGATAACGCCTACTCTTTCATCTATTTTTCATTAGAAATTATCTCCTAAATAAACTTTCACTTTATTTATCACCTGCTCCATTTTGTCTGCATTTTTTCTATACATGGCTTTTGCCTCTTTATTATCTGTTTGCAACGAAAACATTTCTAAATCTGCTTCTACTTTTTTTATTGTTGCTAGCAACAGTGGTCTTTCCTGTGCCTCTGCTAGCTTGATTTTATCATCAAATATATCTATAGTTAGTTCTCCATATGAGTTTACCTGCCCTAGAAATACATTATCTAATGTTACACCTAATTTTTCTAATTCCATATGCAACCAGGCTGGTGTTTTTCCTGATTTTGTTAAAGAATCGTAAACGATATTGCCATCCATAATAATCGTTTGCGGTGCTTTTTCACTTGGCATTTTCATATTTAAATCTTTAGGGGTAAGTGGTCTATTTTCCTTTTTCAGTAAAACACTAAGCATTCCCTTTGGCTCGAGAATAGCATAATCAATTTCAGCTAAGCTAAAAACGTCTTTTTGTCGCAATAATGTAGAGAAATCATCAATTGTATAATGCTCTTTCTTCAGATTTTCCTCCAACAGCTTTCCATCTTCCACTAAGACTGTTCCAGTTCCTTCAATCACATTACGCAATCTCTTACTTTTTAAGGAAATCACATCAGCTAAATAGGATATTACTGCAAATACAAAAATCCCAAGGATCCCATGCATAACACTAAGACTAGAATTTAAAATCACTTCTCCTGCTATATCTCCCAGTGTAATACCTGCTATGTATTCAAAAAGTGACAGCTGGGAGATATGTTTTTTTCCTAATAGCTTTGTTGTAATAAATAGAACAATTACAAATAGCAAAGCACGCAAAACTACTGCTAACATGTTTTCACCATCCCGTTATTATGAAGAACTATATTCCTTTTCTTCTCGTTCCAATTGATATACCCTTAATTGAATATCATTTTTAATCTCTCCAACTAATACCATGGCTTCATGAAAAGCCTTTTGGGCCTCTTCTTCCATGGAATTCAAAGCAAAGGCAGATAGCTGTGACTCAATTCCTTTTAAACTCGCTAAAGTCTGTTTCACATTTGATGCAACCGTCATACTTTCCCTCCAATAAAAGAGAAGCCGTTTAATTAGAAGGGAAGTCAATTCTCCTCGAAAACGGCTTCTCGATTTTTTGCTTAGCACGCATTATTGTTGAGCATATTGTGGTTCTTCCTGCTCGATTTCTTGTAACCGCGGATTTAAGGAATCAATAATTTGTTGTGTTTGTTGCGCAGCAGTCTGATATACTTGCTTCGCCGATTGGTTATCTGTGGATAAAGCAAAGGTTTCTAAACTTGCTTGTGCACTTTTTAGCCCAGCAATTGTTTGTTTTACATTTGTAATTACAGTCATGTCAGCTGCCACCATCCTTAAATTTTTTTGTTACTCTTATATGATTTCATTTACTTCCTTTGTTACTCCGTTAAAATGTTTCCAATTAGAGAGAAAAAATATCCTTAGCTAATTTTGTAACTTTTGGAGGCTATTGTCGTATGATTAGTAAAACAAAAATAAAGGAGTTAAAAAATGATTATTGTCATTATAGTTTTAGTTGTCTTCTCCATTCCCCTAGCCGGTATCATAACTGATCATTTGGAAAAAAAGACAAAACTTAACCATGCTATGTTAAAAGATCAATTGGAGCTTGAAAGATTAAAACATGAAAACTTTTTAATAGAAACGGAGAAATTAAAATTAGAAGTGGTGAAAATGGAAAAGGAAAATAATTTATTGGAAAAGAAGGAATAATGATTTTTATTGTAAAAATAAGTACCACCCGTGAGAACGGGTGGTTTTCTCTGCGGCTGAAAGCCTTTGTTACTGACCAAACCCTAAAGGGCTACTGAAAGGTTCGCCAATTGTACTACTTCTACTGGCCAGACCTCAAAGGCCTTCTCCCCTTAATTTTTCCTTTTCTTTTTCTTCACTTCTTCTCCTGTGAATGGATCGATATATTCCATCATCGTTAATTGTTCTGCGACTATATCAT
>Ga0268252_1001911_pt1 | contig 11040 bp, 9 predicted proteins | sample AgamicMgSfrz_FD_200244 | JGI IMG/M metagenome (GOLD analysis project Ga0268252, IMG submission 200244) | Agave microbial communities from Guanajuato, Mexico - Mg.Sf.rz (v2) (version 3) | ecosystem: Host-associated > Plants > Phyllosphere > Phylloplane/Leaf | place: Guanajuato, Mexico | collected... | reverse complement strand
GGGCCATTCTCCTTTTGTATTGCCAAATTTCCAGTGATCTGTTAAAATACAGAACGAATGTTCAGTATGTAGAGAGAGAGTGATGGGATGAACAAAAAGCAACTTCAAACCGAGCAGACCAAGAAAAAACTTGCGGATGCCTCAAGAGCTCTTTTTGTACAAAAAGGCTATAAAGCGACGTCCATTGAAGATATTGTAGCTGCGACTGGCAGCAGCAAAGGAAATATTTATTACCATTTCAAAAGCAAAGAAGGCCTGTTTCTCTATCTGATCGATGAGTGGGATCGGGAGTGGGAAGAGAACTGGGCTTCCAAGGAACATCTCTACAAGACCTCCACGGAGAAGATCTACGGATTGACGGAACAGCTTGTCCTGGATGACATGAACCATCCGCTGACCAAGGCAGCTGATGAATTCTTCACTGGTGAAAAGAAAGAGAACGATATTGAGGAGCGCATCGCTTTGATGTTTGAGCGGCATATTCAATTCAATAGGCAATTGGTGCAGCAGGGCATTGAGAGCGGTGAGTTTAAGGAAGACAACGTCGATCACCTGGCGTTGATTCTGGAAAGTACCATTATCGGACTCAGCCAGTTATCTCGCGGGATGAAGCCCGAAGAGGCTGTGGCATTGTACCGCCAGGCCGCGAATGTATTTTTGCATGGGATCGCCAAAAGCAAGGACTAAGGATTGAACATACCAAAGTAACAATGCGTTTGTTTATCTACAATCAGGCTACATTTTGACAATTTACGGAGGATACAATCATGGCATTACTGACAAGAAACAGGGGCGCACTTCTGCTGCTGATGTTTAATATTTTTCTCGTATTTACAGGTATTGGTTTGGTCGTACCAATCATGCCTGCATACATGGATCTGCTCCATATCACTGGGTTCACGGTTGGTTTGCTGGTCGCGGCATTTTCCTTTACCCAGTTTCTATTTTCCCCAGTAGCGGGCAGGTGGTCCGATTCATTCGGACGTAAAAAGATCATTGTCGGCGGCATGCTGATTTTTGCCGTATCGGAATTCATGTTTGGTGCGGTGAATGCCCCCGTGCTGCTCTTCGCAGCCCGGATGCTCGGCGGGGTCGGCGCAGCGATGATCTTCCCTTCGATTATGGCTTACACTGCAGATATTACGACGGAAGAAGAGCGCGGCAAGGGCATGGGATTGATTAATGCAGCCATTACGACTGGTTTCATCATTGGGCCGGGAATCGGTGGATATATCGCGGATTTCGGCATTCGGATTCCATTTTATGCGGCAGGGGTTGCCGGATTGCTGGCAGCCATTATTACCCTGATTATTCTGCCGGAATCGGCACGGAGCACTGGAGAAGCAAGTAAACCCGCTGCAGGTGCAGCAAAAGCCAAAGCACCGGGAATGGTATCCCAGCTGCTGAATTCGTACCGGGAGCCTTACTTCTTCAGTCTGATTATCGTATTCGTTATGGCGTTTGGTCTGGCTAACTATGAGACGGTATTCTCTCTGTTTGTGGATCACAAATTCGGCTTCACGACCAAAGATATTGCATTCATCATTACGTTCGGATCGATCGCAGGTGCGGTAGTGCAGGTATCCCTGATCGGGTGGCTGCTGAACAAGTTTGGGGAGAAGAAAGTCATTTCGGTATGTCTGTTCTTCGTGGCGGTGTTTGTACTGCTAACCCTGTTTGTGCATACGTACTGGCTTATTCTCGTGGTCACCTTTATTGTATTCCTGGGTATGGATATTTTGCGTCCTGCCATCAGCACGCAGATGTCCAAACTGGCAGAGGAACAGCAAGGTTTCGTGGCTGGATTGAACTCCGCCTACACAAGCTTGGGCAATATCGCAGGTCCGATTGTGGCTGGTGCCTTGTTTGATGTAAATATTAACTATCCGTATGTTTCAGCTGCTGCTGTTCTGGCAATCTGTTTCCTGTTATCTCTCCGGGTTCTCAAAGGGGTTAGACCAGCAGGGCAAGCGAAGACGGAGATGTAATCGCAATTCGTTACCAACAATACGATGAAAAGCTAAAAACCAGTCGGTTACACATGATTCCTTGTGTAATCGACTGGTTTTTTTTGATTTTGATGAATTAACGGACTTCACCGTTTGTTTCAATCAGCTTTTGATACCAATAGAAGCTCTGTTTGCGGATACGTTTTAACTCCTTAATATCAAATTCCTCGCGGTCCACATAGATAAATCCATAACGTTTGCTGGACCCTTGATGTGTACTCACCAGATCGATCGCAGACCAAGGACAGAAACCAAATACATCCACACCATCCGTGATGGCCAGTTGAATCTGTTCAATGTGTTTATTGAAAAATTCAATGCGGTAAGGGTCGTTGACCACGTCGCCTTCTTCCAGCTTATCAAAAGCGCCAAGACCATTCTCCGTAACGATCAGTGGCAGGTTGTAACGGGAATAGATCTGACGAAGAGTCGACCGGAAGCCCACCGGATCAATCTCCCATCCAAACTCGGTCTTCTGCAGATTCGGATTCACAGATCCCCGATATGCACCAGGTTCGCCCACAATTTCGTGCTGATCCCCTGTGTGGGAGAAATCATTGCCATCATTCAGACTTTCACCAACGGTCTGCGAAGTATAGTAATTAAAAGCGATAAAATCAGGGTTTCCCTGAGCCAGAATATCCATGTCCCCGTCTTCAATGACTGGAGTGTACCCTTTCTCTTCAAGATAACTCCAGGCAATGTGGTTGTAGCGACCGTATACGGCCATATCGAGATAGAGCCAGTTGCGGATTGCTGCATAGTTATCGGCTGCGAGGGTATCCTCCGGTCTGGAGCTTGCCGGATAGATCACGCCGATATTGGGAGCCGGACCGATCTTGGCATCTGGCAGCATCTCATGGCACAGGACCATTGCTTTGGCTTGAGCGACCAGCATGTGATGATTTTGCTGATACAGTGTTTTTTGCGGATCAACCATTGTGGTATCCAGTGTGCCCAAAGAGCCAGGATGCAGAATGAGCATATTTTGTTCATTAATGGTCAGCCAATATTTGACCCGGTCCCCGTAGTTCTCGTACAGGGTTTTGGCATATTGTTCAAAGGCATCGATCGTTGCCCGATTGGACCAGCCGCCCTGTTCTTCCAGCGCATAAGGAAGATCAAAGTGATACATGGTCACAATCGGTTCAATACCGTATTTGATCAGTTCATTAATTAAGGAGTCATAGAATGCAAGTCCTTTGGGATTAACTTCGCCAGCACCTTGCGGATAGATCCTTGTCCAGGCGATGGAGAAGCGGTAGGCTTTGAAACCCATCTCCGCGAGCAGGGCCACATCTTCCTTATACATATGATAGTGATTGCTGGTCACCTTGAAGTCGGTTACACCTTCCACATGGTTTCCCATGTCAATAACGGAAGGACCTTTGCCATCTTCATTCCAGGCTCCTTCGATTTGATAGGCTGAGGTTGAACCTCCCCAGAAGAAGTCTTTGGGAAAAGGTTTGAGTTGAGTATGCTTCATTGTTCATTCCTCCTAGTTGGGTTTTGGATAATGTAGCCGATCAGACAACAAGAGTGAGCAGGACATCATTTTTCTGTACATGTTCCTGGGATGTTTCGAACACATCCACCTCGTGTTGTGTGAGTGTAACAATGACCGGAGTGACAGTTTCGTACCCGGCTTGCTTAATTTGTTCGATGTCAAATTGAATCAGTAGATCTCCCTGTCTGACGATGTCACCTTCCTGTACGACAGGATTGAAGTGTTTTCCCTTCAGCGCAACAGTATTAATTCCGATGTGAATCAAAATTTCGGTGCCAGCGCCAGTTGTTAACCCGATGGCATGTCCTGTCGGGAAGAGTGAAGTGACTACACCATCCACGGGAGAAACGACTTCTCCGATTTCGGGTACGATGGCTAGTCCCTTGCCCATAGCGCCTGTGGAGAAGGCAGGATCGTTGATGGTACTCAAAGCAACGGCTTTGCCCGTAAGCGGGCTATGAATTTGCTCTTTTTTGACCTCAGCCGTTTTCACCTCTGGAGCAGCAGGGATTTCTTTCGGTGTACTTTCAGAAATTGTATCTGTGTGTGTATCCTTTACTTCTGAGACGGTGGACTTGGTTTTACTCTCGTAGCCGAACATGACGGTTAATACCGCAGCAATGGCGAAGGAACATACAATCGCAATAATATAGACAGCGGTTGGTGTGTACACCGGAATGGCAAAAATATTATGGAACACATAAGCCGTCATTTTAACGCCAAAATGACCATTAATGGCACCGCCGACTGCACCTGCGATAACAACGATTGGAATGACCCGTTTATAACGAAGGACCAATCCGTATACGATAGGTTCCGTTACACCCGCGAGCAATCCCGTAAGACTGGTTGAGCCTGCAAGCGTACGGAGTGTTTTGTCCTTTTTGGCTTTCAGGAAAATACCGAAGGCAACACCGATCTGAGCAAATACGGCTGCAGCAGCCATCGCTTCGATCGGATCTCCGCCAACCCCGATATTTTGGATCGTGATCGGAGTGAACCCCCAGTGGAGTCCGAAGATGACCATAAAGGTCATGAATCCGCCAAGGACAATCCCTGACAATATCCCGCTAACGTCAATGAGCCAAGTTACGCCAGAGGAGATCCAGTCTCCTACGTTGGTGCCAAATGGACCGAAGGCCATTGCAGACAGAGGAACCATAATCATGAGGGCAATCATCGGAACCAGGAACAATTGCAGATCCTTCAGAATGATTTTCTTCAACAGCTTATCGAGAAGGGCATAGATGCTGATGGAGATGAATATTGGAAATACGCTGGCTGAATAGCTCATCATGACAACAGGTATCCCCAGGAACGATACATCGGACCCTTTGTCCATCAATCCGGTGAAGTTCGGTTCCAGCAGGGCAGCACCGATGACCCCGGCGACATAAGGATTAGCTTTCAGCTTCATACCCAGCGTAATGCCGAGGAAAATGGGCAGAAAGTAAAATACGGCATTGCCGGCTGCAGATAAAATAAGATAGGTGTCACTGGTGTCGGACATCCAGCCAAGCATGGTTAGAACGGTCAGCAAGGCTTTTAACATACCTGATCCCGCCATGGCCGGGATCAACGGAGAGAAGCTTCCCGAGATAATTTCAAAAACTTTGGATAAGACCGAGGTTTTTTCACCTGTTGTCTCAGCGGTTGAGGAGGACTCACCTCCAAAATCCCGATTCTTCATAATCTCTGCATATACATGAGCAACATGACTCCCGATCACAACCTGAAATTGTCCACCGCTCTCCACAACGGTAATTACGCCCTCATGTTTTTCAAGCGTCTCGCGCTCGGCTTTTTTGGAATCTTTGAGGTTAAACCTCAGCCGGGTCGCACAGTGGACAAGTCCGTTGATATTGGCTTCACCGCCGACGAGGCGTACGATGTCATCTCCCATTTTTTTATGATCCATGTTCATTCTCCTTTGTGGTCAGACTGCCCTGAAAACAAAAAAATACCTAAACGGAGGGCAGTGGCCATCCAAAAATGGATGGGGTGCCAATCGTTTAGGTATCGCCTGCTTGACCAGTAACAATCCTTGTCGTTAAGTTGTGAGACCTACTATAAATGACAGCGAAATCGTTTGCAAGCTTTTTTATTCCGTGTCCTGCATTTCATTTCGGGAAGTAACGCGTTGAATATGGATCGTCAAATACACCTTCTCATCAATGGACATCGCACTTTCGAACTTGTCCTCAAGGTACTGATTGATCAATTGGGTGCACTGAAAAGCCTTGCCGTATTTGTCTTTGACCTGATCATACAGAAAGTTGTCACCAGACGCCGTCTGTTCCTGTTCATTGCTCACCATGCGCTGGACGAAATATTGCAAATGGGTAATAAACCTGGAATAATTAAACGAATTTTCATCCAGGATAATACCATAATGATTCGTCACGATGTTAAAAATATCATCGATCACTTCGGTAATTTCAACCGTCTGCTGCATGCCCTGACCATCCTGTCTGGCGTTGACAAAATGCATGGCGATAAAACTGGCTTCATGTTCGTCCATCTGAATGCCAAATTGTGTATCGATCAACTCCAGCGCATTCATGCCGATCATGAATTCCTTTTTATAAAATTTTTTGATCTGCCATAACAGGGAGTTCTTCAGCCCGACGGACTTCCTGTACCGTGAAATGGCAAATTGAATATGGTCGATGAGGGAAATATAGATATTGTCACTAAAAATATCGCCCATTTCCCGTTTGGCATAGCCTACGATTTTGTCAGCCAAGGTTAGATACTCCACGGAGGTTTCGCCCATCAGGTCGATCAGCTTTTGGGGGATATTATCCGATTTGAGAACAAAGGTTTTCTCGATTTTATCCTCATCAACAGGCTGCCCATTTTTCTTCTTGAAGCCCAGACCATTTCCAATGACAACAAATTCATGACCCACCTGGTTCTCTGCCCGGATGACGTTATTGTTGAAAATCTGTCGAATGATCATCGTTGTTCACCTCTATTGCCGTTATAATAACAAAAAACCCAAACAAAGGCTTATCACACAGCCTTTATTTGGGTATCGCCTGCTTACCAGTAACAATCCCGAAGAAGACGCAGCTTCTTCTTTCAATTATGTACACTATACCGCTTTCATAACAGAATAACAATACAATCATTTTTGGAAATGGACGTAAAGACGTCTATTTTTGTTATAATAAGAAATGCTGGAAGTGAATACGATGGGCTGGGTTACGATAAAAGGTACCGAGGACAGTCATTTTTAAGCATATACAGGATTATTGGAGTGATAACATGAGCAAAGCAAAGGGTAAGGGCGGCACGGGCCGCGGTACCGGCAAAAAAGGCTGGAATCGCTGGCAAGCCAGCGCCAATCGGGCGAAAAGTGCCCCAAAGCCTTATAAAAGCAAAGGTACGAAGAAGAAAGACGATGCCGAAACATCAAGTGACAAGTCCCAGTGATTGGGCACAAGATAAGATGAAAAAGAGATCTTTCCCGGGAATAAGGAAAGATCTTTTTTGTACTACGGAAATTGAATTATTAATTTGTTTGCTTAACTTTGAAGAATGAAATTAGTTCCTGCAGCTGCTTCGATACCGCAGAGAGCTCGTCCGAAGCGCTGACAATGGACGCCATGGAGGCTTCCTGTTCAGCAATCGACTGTTCAATCTGCTTGCTGCTGTTTGCTGCCTTGCTGACACTTGCGGACAGCTCATCTGCTGTTGCAGACATCTCTTGTGTGCTGGCGGAGATTTCCTCCGTAGAGCTGGAGATGTCCTGGATCTGATTCGCCACTTTGTTCGTGGCAGTCAGGATATCTCCGAAGAATTCACCTGTCTCCCGTGTGACCTGAGAGCCTTTCTCTACCTCACGCGAACCAAGCTGCATAGCTTCGGCCGACTGCGCGATATCCCGCTGAATCTCGTCGATTAACGAGCGGATCTGATCTGCCGATTGCTGCGATTGTTCTGCCAGCTTGCGTACTTCTCCTGCCACGACGGCAAATCCTTTACCTTCTTCACCAACGCGAGCTGCTTCGATGGAAGCGTTCAAGGCAAGCAAATTGGTTTGTCCGGCAATATCTGTGATGATGTTGACAATGCCGCTAATCTCATTGGAACGGTTCTCCAAAGAGCGGATGGAATCGGATGTGTGTTTTACGGCTCCCGAGATCAGGTCCATTTGCTCAATGACTTGCTGCATAATCTCATGGCCCGTATGGGACCGCTGTTCCATGCTCTGCGCTTCATCGGCAACTTCTGAAGAGCTGCTCGCGATGGTTTGGACAACTGTGGACATTTCCGTCATGGCACGTGCATTCTCAACGGAGGCTTGGTCCTGAGAGCGAAGGCCGAGGGAGATATCCCGAATATTCGTACTGATCATCTGAATATTGCCATTGTTATTTTCCGAGATCTCCAGTAATTTCTTGGATGAGTTGGACAGGTGATGTGAAGTCAGTTGGACTTTGGACATCGTATCGTTGAATCGTTCAATCATCGTATTGAATTTTTGATTAATGATCCCCAGATCATCCTGTCCTGTCTGGATGGAAACATCCAGATTTCCCGAGCTGGCAACATCGATACCCTTCATCAGGTTACGGATCGGTGTTAGCGTTTTCTTGAGCAGGACATATTGCAGGATCATAAACAGAAGCAGGAAACCTATAAGGAACATGCTGCTGTATGTAATAAGTTTATGAAGACCACTCGGGATTGCGTTGGCATCAACATCAAAGTAAATGGCCGCGTACATTTCACCCGCAGCATTCTTGATCGGATACATAATGGTGGTCCAGGTACCGTATTCATCTGTGTAGAAGCTGCTTAGTGCGGGTTGTCCGTCCTTCTTCATGTCTTCCAGTGCTTGGACATTTTCCTGTGGGAGCGGGTACATGGAGCCTACGGCCAAGTCTAATTCTTCGAAAGGCTGAACCAGGTTGGTCGGAATGGCGATGATGGACGTTTGATTACCTTCCGCCAGTTCGGTTCCAAAAATATAGGTCTGGGCAATATTGGGATACAGTTCATGGATGGAATCCAGATAGTCCCGAAGTTCTTTTTGCACCGGGCCGTCATAGCTTTTCTCATTGATGGCTTCAAGCACTTTGGCTGTGTCCAGATCGTCTGACCACTTCTGGGTGGTCACCTTGGCCTGATCATAGAGCTGCTGGCTGAGTACGTTTTTTTGCAGCTGGTATCCTGCTGTAATCAGGATGATTCCAATCAACATAATACTACCGAAAGATATAACGAGGTTTTTGGCAAAGAAAGGCATGGTACTCCATCGAATCTTGGCTAACAACTTGTTTCTCTCCTTTTTTCTGGTTAATTTGATCTATTCGTATATATGAATCATTCCAGACTCTTCTAGGACCTCCAGACATATCGTATTCATGGAATATATCGTAATAAAGTCATAGGAATGTTAGTAATGAAAATAAAATGATGCTTTAGCACTAAAACTTTCAGTAGTTTTTCGTATTTTTTCATAAAGGTTGAAGAGGGAACTTTACATAAAATACTGGCCTTCGACTCCACGGGCTGTGATACAATAGGTGAGGTCTATACAGAAACGGAAACACGCATGAGGTCGAGGAGGAGCAGGAACACGATGAAATCAGCCCCGTTTATTGCGGTGGAGGGCGCGATTGGAGCGGGGAAAACCACGCTGGCAACGATGCTTTCCAAGGAATTAAACCTTCCGCTGGTGAAGGAAATAGTAGAAGAGAATCCCTTTCTGGCTTCCTTCTATCAAAATATTGATGAGTGGAGCTTCCAGCTTGAAATGTTTTTTCTATGCAATCGTTTCAAGCAATTGGAAGATACCGGTCTGCACTACATTGAACAAAATACGCCCGTCATATCGGATTATCATATCTACAAAAATATGATCTTTGCCGAACGCACCCTGAAAGGGACCAAACGGGACAAGTACCGTCAAATCTATCACTTGTTAACCGATGATCTGCCTAAGCCCAATCTGGTGTTATACATTGAAGCAGAGCTGGACACATTGATGTATCGCATTAACAAACGTGGACGTTCCTTTGAGCAGGATATGGACCCAGCCTATATGGAACAATTGATTGCGGATTACAAAACAGGCATGGCCTACTTGGCGGACAGCGCCAATCCGCCAACCATTATAAAGGTAAATGCGGAGCAGTTGGATTTTGTGGAGCATCCTGAACATTTCAGGCAGATTGTTAACCAGGTAAAGGAGTATATCACATGAATAACTATGGCATTCCGGCGAATGCATTAATTACGGTAGCAGGTACGGTTGGTGTGGGCAAATCCACGTTAACGGCAGCACTTGCACAGCGTTTAAATTTTAAGACTTCTCTGGAACAGGTCGATCATAATCCATATTTGGAGAAGTTCTACCATGATTTCGAGCGTTGGAGCTTCCATTTGCAAATCTACTTCCTGGCGGAGCGCTTTAAGGAACAGAAGAAAATTTTTGAGCTGGGTGGAGGATTCGTACAGGATCGTTCCATTTATGAAGATACAGGGATCTTTGCGCAAATGCATGCGGATCAGGGCACGATGTCAGCCACGGATTTCGAAACGTACAGCAGTTTGTTTGAAGCGATGGTAATGACCCCCTATTTCCCTCATCCCGATGTGTTGATCTATCTGGAAGGCAGCCTGCCGTCCATTCTGAACCGGATCACGGAACGCGGACGTGAAATGGAAATTCAGACCGACCGCTCGTATTGGGAACATATGCATGAGCGTTATTCGGTATGGATTGATCAGTTCACGGCATGTCCGGTACTCCGTCTGAACATTGATGAATATGATGTGCATGATCCGGCTTCAGTGGATGCCATTCTGGCACAGATTGCTGCAGTCATTCAGCCTGCTAAAGAAGCTCAAGCATAGGATGTCAGCAGTGTTTAGACAATAAATGATGCGCAACGCAAAGGTCCCCTCTACCAGCATTAGGCTGGTGGAGGGGATCTTTGCGTTGCTGAAATATATCATGGGAGCTGCCCTGCTTTCTTTCTATTAATTTTCAGAAACAATTAGAAATTTGTTGAAAGAAGGCACATTTTGTGGTTTCATAGGAAAGGTGAATTCTGGAAAATAAGCATAAGCATGACTCAGGAGGGAAAAGCACGTGGAAGAGAAACAAGGAATCCGAATTGGCTTGCCGATCATCGGCGGGTTAATTGCAGCAATTGTAGGGGGAGCCGTGTGGGCAGCAATCGCAGCGTCGACCGAATATGAGGTTGGGCTGATCGCGATTTTGATTGGGGCACTTACGGGGTATTCGGTTGTGTTGTTCTCCAACAAGCGGATTGCAACGGTACATAAAATCATTGCGGTAATTTTCGCACTTCTCGGCATTCTGCTGGGTAAGTATCTTACGGTGATCTATTTCACATCCCAATTGTTCGGGGATATCGGAATGATGGAACTGGCGTTTGATGTTGAGATCATCCGCGAGTTCTTCGCTACCATTACAGATTACTTCAGTGAACCGATCGATCTGTTGTTCATCGTGTTGGCCATTGTATCCGCATGGCAGATTCC
>Ga0268252_1001902_pt1 | contig 11092 bp, 18 predicted proteins | sample AgamicMgSfrz_FD_200244 | JGI IMG/M metagenome (GOLD analysis project Ga0268252, IMG submission 200244) | Agave microbial communities from Guanajuato, Mexico - Mg.Sf.rz (v2) (version 3) | ecosystem: Host-associated > Plants > Phyllosphere > Phylloplane/Leaf | place: Guanajuato, Mexico | collected... | reverse complement strand
TATTTAGTCGCGCTTTAAATTCGATACGTCGGAACTTCAGGCATGAGGCCCGACGTGATTCTTCTTTTATTATACGTCAATCAAAAAGAAAAGAAACATCTTTTTTATGACTTCTAACGCCATTTTATACGATATATCGGAAAATTACAACGGAAAAGAGGGAAAATGTGATGAATAACCCGAAAAACTTGTCGAAAGATGTAGAAAAAATCTATAACGGTGGACTAAAGCCCTACGAAGATCCTGCGGATTACATTAAAATGTCTACGATTAAGGCGGTGAGATTAGGTTGAAAAATCTATACGTAACGAAACACGCAATGGAACGCGCTGTCGATCGTTTTAACGTAAAAGCTAACCAAGCCGAACGCTGGATACGCGAAAAAATGAAACAAGCGAAACACGTCGGCAACATCCTGTCGGGCGAGCAAGGCGAAGAAAGACGCTTATTCGTATCGGACGGCGTCGGATTTATTCTTGAACCGAAAGCTGACCGCCTTATCACTTGCGTCGTACCACACGTAAACTCTGATTTAAACGCTAGAATTCGCGGCATTATCGAAAAGGAGCTGCGCAAGATTGAACGCCAGGAAGCTCGCATCACACGCCGAAACACTCTCGCAATATCTAAACTGAACGTACAAATGGCGGAATGTGAGCTGCGACTATTACGCGCTAGAAAGAACGAATCGGTCCAGACGATTAAAGAGCAGATCGAAACGATTACGCTTAAAGTGGCGGAACTGAAGGCGGAAATTAACGAAATCAAGGCGGAACGCAGCAAATTAGTATACGGAGTGAGTTCGTATGTCTGAATTCATACTACCGTTAATACCCGTCGGGGCATTTTTCGTAGGCTTATACGCCATCATATATCGCGATTTAAAACGAAAAGACGCATAGCGGGTGAGCTATACGTCAGCAAAAATTACTACACAACTAGATTTATAACGTATCAAATTAATAGCGGAATGTCAAGGCGATCACAGCATCGCCCGTCCGTTCGAGAATACTGAGGCGCCCGTTAAGTTAAAAGTCGTCGATGTGCTACTGCTGAAATTAACGCTGGTGCATTATCGGGTGCTAGTCGGTATTTTGGAACGGATGCGGGAATTACCGGCATTCGAAAATACTACGTGGGCGAAAGCTCATACGGAAAAGGGAGCGGATTGAATGTCACAATTTAAATTCGGAATGGAAGCTATCGAAGAAAGTAACGGAGCAGGCGCAAGCAGTAAGCCGCAATCAGAATTCGCCAAGTTACCGTCAGGCACGGCGTTGAAAGTGAAGTTAACCGGTTTGGATAACGTAATGCGTTATTACGGATATGGCGTCTTTAAGCGAGTGAATACGTTTATTGCAGCGAATCCATCGACGCGCAATGATCGCGGCTTCGTTGAATCGAATCATACGCCGTGGGACCTGGCAGCGCAATACTACTATGATAAAGCGAAAGAAGCCGAAGAGAAAGGCGCCAGCGAAGACGAAGTTAAGAAGATTCGCCAGGAAGCGTATAAGTACAGCGGCAAGAAACGCTACGCAATCGGCTTTATCGATTTAGAAACCGGCAAGCAAATCGTGCTCGACTTTACCGGCAAGCAATTCGACGATGTGTTGAAGCCAGCGCTAGTCAAATACGACGGCAAAAAGGATAAAATCGCATTCGAACTCGAAAAGACAGGCGCAGGAACTAATACGAAAATCATGCTTACGCCGGTCATTGACGATGAGGACTTGACGGAGAAAGAGCGCGCAAGCTTCGAAAAGTCAATCGGCAAGGAATTCGATAAGGCTAATTTCGAAGGCTTATTATTCGAAGCTGACGAAAAGACACAGACGGAAAACTTAGTTGCGGCGGGCTTCGATATTACGCTTATCGGGCTGAGTATTGGTGCGGCTGCAAGCGGAAACGATTCCGAATTTGCAAGTGGAAATGAAGTTAACGACGATAACTACGGATTCTAAAGGGAGGCGGACGATATTGCACATCCGACACAGATAACCGGCAAGGTTTCGGAATTAAAAGCCGCCCAGGCGTTACTCGCTAACGGGTGGCAACCTGCCTTCCCTCTCGTAGATGAAGCGCATGATATTCAAGCGTGGCATCCGGAGCTCGGTAGCGCAAGGTTTCAAGTGAAAACGATTCGACAGCGGACAGATCGCGCTAACCAATACGTTTTGTACGCACGTAAAGGAAACGGAACGGCATATACGAAAGAGGATTGCGACTTTATGATCGGTGTACTAGGTGATGACGTTTATATGGTTGAAACAAACGGCGTGTCCGAGTACTGGGTAAGCGAGAGTTCAGTCGATGAGAAGTGGATGAAGATATCGGTATAGGGAGGTAATCATTATTTACAGTGTTTACTATATAAAAAACAACATATCAGGTCGTGTTTACGTTGGTTCCAGCGTTGACGTTAACCGTAGAAAAAGCACTCACTTCAGTCATTTACGTAGGGGTATACACAAAAACAGAACGTTGCAGCGTGACTTTTTAAGATTCGGATTAGATAGCTTTTCTTTTATCGTCGCTATAACGACAAGCAATGAGGAGCAAGCACTTAAGTTCGAACAAATACTTATAGACGGTTTTGATTGGACTTATAACATTTTACCTAAAGCGGGAAAAGCGTGTGGAAGAGTCCATATACAACCTACAAAGGATAAAATGTCAGTTTCATCTATTGGAAAGGTGATCTCCGAAGAACAAAGAGAGCTATTACGCAAAGCTAATCTAGGTAAGAAAGCTTCCGATGAGACTAAACGAAAAATGTCAGATACTCACCGCAAAAGGATAGCTAACGGTTCGGCTAATTTTTACTCGAAATTGAAAGAAAGCGACGTCTTACAGATACTAGAGATGATTGACAAGAAAGTCTCTCAAAAAGAAATCGCAACTAACTTCAACGTTTCACCGTCTGCGGTTGGACATATAGCTCAAGGAAATACGTGGAAGAGAGTTTCAGAAAAATACAAAGCAGGGAGAGGAGAAATCGCATGACAGTAGCCGCAATCTGCAACGAATGCAGCGCACTAATTAACGAAGGTCAATCGGCTTATTACGACGACTATCAGGACTTACATTATTGTAACCGCAGCTGCTATAACGAATGGGCTCGTGATAACGCGGATTCATTGGCGGCAGTGTATGCGAAATTAAATTGCGAAAGGGTGGATTTATAATGGCGACTTTAGTAATCGTGTCGTTTATTCTCGTATCCATCGTACCAGCAGCCGCGTCAGCAGGGGCGTTCATGATTGGCGAATATGCTATAGGCGTAACATCAGCCGTGATTACGTTGCTATGGCTGACATTAGCGATAACGTGGGCGCGTTATAACTTGATGTAACGGAGGTGATTCGACTTGCAGCAATTAAATCTACGATTAAAACTAAACGGAGACTCATCGGAAGACCAGTCCGCCAAGCAACGCGTCAAGCAGGCAAGCGAGCGCAGAGTTGCGGCAGTAGAGACGGTCGAAGAGGCGTGGCAGCGTATTCTATCGATGAAAAACTCCGACGCTGACCAAGCGAAACTACTCGAAGTCAAACAGGCAATGGCTTCGGGTAAGGTCGGCAGGAATCCGGCGGATGTGAAGAAGCGTTTCTCGAAAGCGGAGGCTCTTCGGCTATATAAGGACCTTGCGGAAAGTCAGCGCGAGGAGAAATTAGCGGAGTTAGTACAAAAAACACCGAGCAATTATCGATTAATCAATACGGAAGACTCATTCGCTGAGTTATTGGCAGACTTGGCGAACGAGGAAATTATCGCAGTAGATACGGAAACAACCGGCTTAGACGTCTACGTTGACGTAATCGTTGGCATATCGCTGACGTTACCTAAAGCGGACTATCACGTTTATATACCGATTCGACACAAAGAAGGCGAACAGTTGAATCCGGATTACGTGTTGGCGAAGTTGAAACCGTTTATGGAAGACGAAGGACTCGGCAAGGTTCTTCATAATGCGATATTCGATATTGCGATGTTCAGACGACACGGCGTAGGTTTCGGCGGATTAGCTTGGGACTCGCAAACGGCTATGCATCTACTAAACGAAAATGAGGCGGAAAAGGTTAAGGGGCAAACGCCAGGAAATTACAAACTGAAGTACTTGGCGCCTAAGTATCTCGGAGTAGAGTCGGACACATTCGACGAGTTATTCGGAAAGAACACTAGATTCGATGATGTTCCTCTCGATATTGCGCTTGTGTACGCAGCCAAAGATACCGATTTAACCTGGCACCTATATAAGTTTCAAGAGAGTCATATGCGGAGAATGCCGGAAATGTTCAAGTATTACACTGGCGTTGAGGTTCCGTTATTGTACGTTATTTCCGACTTAGAGGCTAACGGATATATTCTCGACCTAGATTTCGCAAAAGAATACGGCGAAAAGCTAAATAGAGAAGCGGAGGAATTACACGATTATTTATTAACGGAATTAAGCAAATATCACGATGGCGACACTCCGTTAAATCTGAATTCTCCACAGCAACTTAAACCGGCGCTATCAAAGGCAATCGGTAAACAACTTCCAAACCTTGACGCAAAGAGAACGCTTAAACCGTTGAAGTCCGAGTTTGAGATTGTTGCGAAGCTATTGAAATACAAGGGAATTACGAAACTTTCCGGCACGTATATCGATAAGCTCCCGACTAAGCAAAACTCGACTACTAAACGATGGCATTCACGTTTTAATCCAATGGGAACCGTTACTGGGCGATTCAGTTCCGGTAAGGATGAGGCGGATACGTCAAATCAAGGTTTTAACGTCCAGAATCAACCGGAAGACGCTCGTAAGATGTTCGTAGCTCCGCCAGGAAAGGTTATAATCGGCGCCGACTTTAAAGCGCAAGAGATTCGATGTGTGGCACATCTAAGCGAGGAGCCTGCGTTAATCGAGGCGTTCGAACAACAGCGTGATCCATACGCGACACTTGCAGTCAAATTCACTGGAAAACCTTACGAGGAAGTAAATAAGAATCCCGACGGCTCAGATACGAAAGAACGTAAGATGATGAAAGTCGCATGGCTAGCAGCGCTATATGGAACGTCAAAATATACGATGGCAGAGCAGTTAAACACAACGCCAGACGAAGCCGAAGCGTTTATGAAAGACTTATTCGATAGTCTGCCGGTCCTTCGCGACTGGATTAAAGGTAACGAGGAATTCGCTTCGAAATACGGATTCGTATGGATGGATAAGAACCAACGTAAACGCCGACTGCCTAACGCTACTTTAAAAGCGAAATGGGGCGACCGAGATACTTGGCGTGAGAAAAACCGCGCAATGAGACAGGCGACAAATGCACGCGTTCAAGGGTCGTCGTCAATTCAAACGAAAGTAACGATGATTGAAGCAGCTAAGATGTGTGCTGAAAAAGGTAACGGTTGGTGTTTATGGGGATCCGTTCACGACGAGCTACTATTTGAAGCACCCGAAGATTTTACGCGAGAAGATATCGAAGATGTTAAACGAGTAATGACTGAATCTTATAAGTTCGGAAAAGTTGCTAACGGAACTGACATCGAGGTCATGAAACGCTGGGGAGAAGGCGTAACTGTTGATGCTTGGTTCGAAAACAAAAAGGGGGAAACGAAATGATCGATATTAAAGTGTTTTCTAAAAACGGATGTAGATACTGCGGACCGGTGCTTTTATTCTTATCGGAAAAAGAGACGGAGCTAACAAACGCAACTATTACGTATACAAACATCGATGAACTATTGCCGGAAGTACGCGGAACGGTCATCGCTAAATACAAAATTCAATCGGCACCTACATTAATTTTCGAACGCAACGGTCACGAAATGGCGAGATCAAGCGGAATCACAGCCATTGAATCATTCGAAGATTGCTTACAATACGCTAGGGAGGCGAAGTGACGTGAGATTGCGTATACAAATCGTAGACGGTAGCCATTATTTCACAGATATAGAAGGATGCGAGAGTTTGGAAGATTATATGGTTCATCTACTAAACGAGAATATTCGATGGATACTTGTGAACGAAAATCAAGTTATCCAATTAGCTCATGTTGTTGAGATTGAGGTCGTAGGATGAACCCGATACTAAAATTCGCAATAATCGCCGCAGTCAACTACGTATTAGTTCCGATGACTGACTTCGTAGATTTTACGCTAGTACAGTCGTTAGTGATTGCTGCGATAGTTGTTGCGTATAGCGAGGCGTTGCATAAGCCAGCGGAAGTTATCTTAGTAGCGACGAAAAATATCGAGGGGGAATCGGAATGAAATACGACGTTTATATGGGCGATAAATGGTTAACTAGCGGAGAAAGTGCGGATTTAAGCAAGGAAATCAAATACGAAGATTTTGAAAACGTAAATTACTATCGCCATTTAACAGTAAATACCTCTCCGGAGTTTCTGGCGAAAGCAAAAGCGTATGAAGGCGAAAAACCTCTAGTCGTTGAGGTTGGCGGTGCTAAAGCCGAATTAGAACGAGTTACCGATAACGGTCTAGATATCCGCATGTTAAATAGCGAATTTCAGAAAATGCGAAAAGGGGCGGTTGAATGAACGGATTTGAGCAGGTATTCGCAGAAAGCAGAGGCAACAAGATCGAACGAGAGTTCCTCGAACAGATGGACGCTTATTATGCGGCGCCAAGCAGCGGTTTTCACGACAACGGAATCGCCCGCAAGTTCTATCAGCAAAAACTGGCGTATCTTAAATGGTCGCCGTATCCAAACGACGGAGCAATAACGTTTGGCGCTTCCGGAACTAATCAATGCGACAGGCAAGTCGTATACAAATACGGAGGAGTTAAGGTAGAGAAATCGCCTGACATTCCGTTCAGAGGTCGCCAGCGACGTACAGGCAGCGCTGTTATCGACTTCTTCCAGCTCGACCTATTACACATGGAAAAGCGTTTAGGTCGGAATATTAAGTTTAAAATGTCGGTGAAGGAAAATGGCGAATTCAACTTCGAAGATGCGGCGCAGGTTCGTAGGGTATTTGAATATGACGGCGTTAAATTCGCTATCACAGCCAAGCCCGACGGCATTTTCGATTATGAAGGCGGCAAACTTCTATTCGAATATAAAACGAAAGCAAGCGGGCTTGTGGCGATGAATAACAAACTAAATTTCAAAGGCGCCCAGGACGATCACTTACGCCAGGTAACAGCGGAGTCACTCGTATTCGGTATCCGCGAAGGGCTTATCGTATATGAGTCTACGGAAAAGCCGAGTTGGTTCAGCGATTACGAAAATAAGAACGTACCGAAAACGCGTAAGACTTGGGCGGAAGATAAACCGGTATCTGATTTACGCGCATTCTACTTCAATATTACTGACGAAATGCAGCAGGCGTTATTAGCGGATCTAGCGAAACAGGCGAAACAAGTCTATAGCAAGGAAGTTCCGACGATGCAGGTCGAAATGACAGGTCGTTGCGGTTTCTGTCCATTCGGAAGCGTGTGTAAATCATCGTTAAGCGAAGAGGAAAAGCAATCGTTGTTTGAAGCGGAAGCACGATACGCTCAATCACAGTATGCCGGCAAGTATGCTCATAACAATCTGCGAAACTATCTCGAAGGAGTAAGCGAATGAGGCTTCTAGCGCTGGACATTTCAACGAATCCAGGCTTCGCAGTCCTTGACGTAAAGCAGTTGAAGAATCGCGTGAAATTAACACTCGTTCACGTATCTTCACTGCGCACCTCAACGGAGAATACTGACGGACAGCGTTACGCTTATATAGAGGCTGCAACAACGATGATAGCGCATGAATACGGCCCATTCGATAAGATTGTGCGAGAACATTTTACGAAAGGGCGCGACAAACGAGCTACGCAAACAGTATTCGGTGCATGGTCAGCGATTGATATGGCGCTTAGTAAGTACAGTTATAAAGTGGACATCGAGATTACGCCGTCAGCAGTTAAGAAGTTAGTTACCGAAGATGGATCAGCGGATAAAAAGAAAGTCGAAGAGCACGTTCGCCAGTGGTTATCGATAGATGATGATTTCGTTTTTAAATGGGATGACCAGTCAGATGCCTGTGCTATAGGATTAGCGTATTTAATTCGTGAAGGAATTATAACGAAAAAATAGGAGGCGTTAATATGGGAGCAATTATTGTTGCGATTGCATTTGCGTTCATTATTAATTTAGCGATTTGGGAAGGTGTTACGTTAGGTGCTGTTTGGTTGATAAATACGTTAGCGGATACGTCAATTAGTTACGGATTGGTAGGAGGTATCGTTGCAACGTTTTGGTTACTTATTCTAATCGTTAAAGTTCTATTCTTATACGGAGCATCAAAACTATGAGCATCCAGCGAAATAACTTATATAACATGCTTCACCGCCAATATAAAGCACGACAGGATGCGGAATACGACAAACACAAAGCGCAAGAACGTGTAAAGGACATCGACAAAGAAATCGGCGAAATCGATAACGGAATTAAAGATACGTGGGAAATAATCGAACAATTAGAAAAAGAAGAAAAAGGGAGCGATGTAGAATGACTAAACAACGACAACTATTAACGGACCAATTTATCGGAAAATACCCGGACTTCCCGGCACATATGAACGCACTAGGAACATTCGTGTTCTATCGTACTTACTCTCGATTCTTACCAACGGAAGGACGACGTGAGACATGGCGCGAAACTGTGCGTCGTGCAGTCGAATATAACGTAGGACTTGGCGTCAAACATGTTGAAAAAATCGGCTACAACGTAGATTATGCGGAATTTAAGAAAGAAGCGGAAGAGATGTTCGATAGTATGTTTAATCTGCGTCAGTTCTTATCTGGCCGTACGATGTGGATTGGCGGCGGTGAAAACGAAGTAGCGGAGAAATATCCGTTAGCTAACTTTAACTGCTCGTTTATTAACATTCGTAGCTGGGACGATTTAGGCGACTTGTTCTACTTATTAATGGTCGGAACTGGCGTGGGATTCAAAGCGACAAAAGAATTCGCTAATAATTTAGCACCAATTCGCACAAATACAACGTTAATTAATGCGCCATATGAGCCAGTCGCTAAAAGTGAACGTCTACAGGATACGAAAATTACTGACTTAGGTAATGGATACGCTAAGATTTACGTCGGCGATTCGAAGGAAGGTTGGGTAAGTGCTTTACGTTACTACTTCGATGTATTAACGAAACCGGAATATGAAACTATTCATACGGTCAAAATCTCGTATAATAGCGTCCGACCAAAAGGAGAGCGCCTGAAAACATTCGGAGGTACTGCAAGCGGTCACGAACCATTAGCGGAAATGTTCGCCGGTATTGATAAAACGTTAAAGAATCAGATTGACACGACGCTTGCACCAATCGAAGTAGACGAGAAAGGTTACGGAAAAGTACGTCCGGTTCATATCTTAGATATCGGTAACTTAATCGGAGCGAATGTCGTAGTAGGCGGCGTAAGAAGAACAGCGGAAATTTTCTTATTCGATGCAGACGATTATGAATCAATGCTAGCGAAATACGGAATCAACGGTATCTGGACGGAAGAACAATTAGCGCAGCATAAGAAAGTCGGCGAGTTACTTGACGATCTAGGAATTAAGCCGGATTGGTTTGATAGTATCAATAAAGTTGGAGATGGACGATTCGGTTTAGATCACCGCCGTATGTCGAACAACTCAATCGCCTTTACTAAGCAACCAAGTCGCAAGTTTCTTAATTTCGTATTTGAAGTAATGCAATTAGAAGGCGAGCCAGGCTTCATTAACTTAGAAGAAGCTGCTAGACGTAGATTACTAGGTATGGGTATTACGAATCCGAGCCAAGAGCAATTAGACTTTACAATCGCACTAATCGGCCTAAACCCGTGCGCTGAGATTTTGTTATCTACTTACGGCGTATGTAACTTAACGACGATTAACATGGTTGAATTCGTGATTAAAGATGAGAACGGAAAATACGTATTAGACGTTGAAGCTCTTATCGAAGCACAGAAACGTTCTGCGCGTGCTGGATTACGAATGACTCTTGCGCAATTAGAAATCCCGCATTGGAATGCCGTACAAGAACGCGATAGATTGCTAGGTACTTCATTAACTGGCGAAAAAGATGCGTTAGCTAAGTGCGGATATACTCCGGAAGAGGAAGCCGAAGTCTTAAAAGTATTAGGCGCTGCAGGACGTAATGAGGCTGATAGATACGCAAAAGAAATGCGTGTAAGCTCTCCGTTATTAGTTACGACAGTTAAGCCGGAAGGTACAATCTCGCAAGTAGCGGGCGGAGTATCAAGCGGACTTCACTATTCACATTCACCGTACTATATTCGTCGCATTCGTATTAATGCTGCAGATCCGTTAGCACAAGCGGTGCAGGAGCTCGGCTGGGTTGTAAATCCAGAAGTAGGTACGCCAGGAGATACGCACGAAGAGAGATTAGCGAATGCTCGTACGTTAGTAATCGATTTCCCTGTCGAAAGTGGATCATCGGTAACGAAAGACGACGTAAGCGCGAAAGAGCAATTCGATACGTACTTCTCGTTCCAAGATAATTATACGGAGCACAACTCGTCTAATACGATTACGGTTAAGCCGAATGAGTGGAGCGAAGTTGAGGACATCGTTTTCAATAATTGGGATAACTTCGTAGGCGTTTCGTTCTTATCGCATGATGGCGGAACATATCAGTTAGCGCCTTACGAAGCTTGCTCGAAAGAGACTTACGAAGAATTACAGGCGAAGATGACTGCGTTCAGTCCGGATATTTTACAACGATTCGAAACGGGCGAAGATGCGGATTTAGATGGCGCTGACAGCTGTGAAGGCGGTGCGTGCCCTATCAGATAAGGAGGAGATTCGATGAGTTATCGCATGTTAGAAACGGCAATCGAGTTAATGGAAGACGAGGCGTATCTATACATGACGTTAGAGGAAATACGCGAGGCAGAAGGCGAATATGAGTAACGAAAATGGTCCGGCAGAAATGTCGGGCTATTTATTTTGTGGAAAAGTATTTACAAAGTAATTACAATGTAATAATATATTACTCGTAAGGAAAAAAGTTACTAAACAACTAAAATTAAGGGAGATGTTAGAATGGGGATTTCAACATTTTTTACTTCAAAGATTTTTA
>Ga0268252_1001898_pt1 | contig 11101 bp, 7 predicted proteins | sample AgamicMgSfrz_FD_200244 | JGI IMG/M metagenome (GOLD analysis project Ga0268252, IMG submission 200244) | Agave microbial communities from Guanajuato, Mexico - Mg.Sf.rz (v2) (version 3) | ecosystem: Host-associated > Plants > Phyllosphere > Phylloplane/Leaf | place: Guanajuato, Mexico | collected... | reverse complement strand
ATCTGGAGCCGGTAGCGCGCCAGCGGCTGATCGCCGCGCTGCGTGGCGAAAAGGATCTGACGTTGACCGAGCTGGCGCGCGCCGCGCCGGACGCCAACTATGCCAGTCGCAACGGCTATCAGCCCGATTTTCTCGCTGGTCATGCGATACCGCTGGCGCAAATTATCGCGCCACGAGCGCAGGAGATCGCGCCGCTGCGCTCCGGCGCTACCGGCGTCGGGGCGATTCTCGATTATCAAAACTTTTCGCTGGCGATTTGCGCCGAGCGCCGCATCGCTTTTCTGACCGCCACCAATATTGACGGCGCGCGCTACATCAATATCAATCGCGACAGCGGCCAGCCTGCACTAATCGCGGAGGGTGACAGCTGGTATGAAGATAGCCGCATGGACAGCCGTTACTACCTGGTGCAATCCTTCTATCGAGAATTTAGCCGCTGGTTCGATCGCGGCCATCTGACGCGCCGCAGCGATCCCACCTGGGGCACGCCGCAGGAGGCGGTGCGCGCCAATAAAGATACCTTCCATTTCACCAACTGCTCGCCGCAGCATTTTCGCTTCAACCAGAGCCTGCAATACTGGCAGGGCGTGGAGCGTTATATTCTGGAGTATGGCGTCCTGCAAAATAAAAAGCAGATCACGGTGCTGACCGGCCCGGTGCTTAACGATCAATGGCGGCAGTATGGCGAAGCGAAAGTGCCGCTGATGTACTGGAAAGTGGTATTGCGCATTGGCAATGAGGGAGAGCCGCAGGCGACGGCGTTGTTGGTCAGCCAGGCCAGTTTGCTGGATGAGCCACGGCGCGTGGTGACGCCAGCGCAGCAGGAGGGCGTGCCGCAAATTGATGAGTTTCGTATTACGGTCAGTGGACTGGAGAGCCTGACCGGCCTCGATTTTTCCGCCTTTCGCGCCTGGGACAGCTGGCAGCCTGCGCCATCGCTACGCGCCGATCCGTTACCGGCGGCCTTAATTATGTCGTGGCGCGATCTGTTGTAGACGTTTGCTTTATGCTTCGCGCCGGCTGGCGGCAGAATGAGGCCAGCCGGTAGCGCCATAATTACAGCGCTGCCTGGCGGGTGGAAGTATCGCTGCGGCGTAAATAGCGCAGGGTTGCGGTGACTGCCAGCTGGCGATTGCGCTTAATACTGTCCGCCTCGCTGTTATCAGGGCTGAAAAGTGCGTTAAAGGTATAGCGGTTGGAAACATGATGCACGCAGATACTGCTGATTAAGCGATGTACGTCGATAGTCTCCACATCGTCATGAAAGAGTCCGGCCTGTTGCCCGCGCCTCAGGATGTCATCCAGCACGTCGAGCGCGCTGCGGTTTAGTGCCTGAATCCGCGCCGACTGTCTGATATAACGTCCGCGCAGCAGGTTTTCGCTACAGACCAGGCGCATAAAGTCAGCATGGTTGGCATGATAATCGAAACTTTCCTCCACCAGCCGGGTGATCGCTTCTTCCGGCGGCATCGCCTTTAAATTGAGGCCGGTTTCATGCTGCCGGATCTCCTGATAAACCTGCTCCAGCACGGCAATATAAAGCTGCTCTTTATTACCAAAATGATAAACCACCATGCGTTTGGTGGTCCGGGCATAATCCGCAATATGTTCCAGCCTTGCACCCTGCATACCATATTCAGCAAAGGCTTTTAACGCGCCTTTCAGAATGCGTTTTTTTAATCCTTCAGGATCGTTTTTACGTTTTGCCTGTTCAGCCATTGTGGCGCAATTCCTGTTAACTAAGCCGCTGGCAGGGTAGCCTGGCGTACCGGCAAAAACAACGCACCGGCCATTTCACTACCACATTTTGGTGAGGAAAGAGTAAAAAAATTTATCGTTTTCCCAATCTGCGGCCTTTTCGCGCCAGCGTGCTGTTCAACGCGATCGAAAAAAACTGATGCAAAACAGGCTGGCGCGCTATCTGCTCACCAAAGCGATCAAATATCGCCTGGTAAAACTGATGACGCTCTATTTAAAGCCGGGCAATCTCTATTTCTTTTATGGCTATCGCCCGCTGCATGCTAACGGGGCCTGCGATCCCGCTTTCCGGCGGGCAACGGCGCTGTTTCATTTCGGCGATCCCCATTACGGCAGCACACTGACGCCTTCAATTGTGAAGCTGAACCGGCTGCTGGCCAGGTAACGGCGGTCTGGCGCTGCCATCTGCTTCCAGCGCCAGCGTAAAAATGCCGTTGTCGAATTTCAGAAAAACAGAAAGCCCGCTCAGGTTTCCCTGAGCGGGCTTCTTTAAATATGGCTCCTCTGACTGGACTCGAACCAGTGACATACGGATTAACAGTCCGCCGTTCTACCGACTGAACTACAGAGGAATCGTGTGAACGGGGCGAATATTACCTGGCACCATTCTTAATGTCAAAGCCTGGCGCGCCTTTTGCCGCGCGTTTGCTGGCAAAATCAGCAATTTCTGCCTGTCTGCTGCTTTTCTAATCTGTCGTGTGGATCGCATTGACGCGCTTATCGCTGCCGATGTTAGACACATGTCAGGTTTTTGTTGTTTGATGATTTTAAAACGCCTGTTTCGATGCTTTTATAATGAAAATTTCAATTAAATAAATCATGAAAAAAATGAACTGTTTTGGCGGGTATGCCAGCAGCGTGAAACCCTGTTTTATAAACAACTTTATGCTTAATAAGCAGTTAATTTAGCGAGGTGTGGCAACAATTTTTATTGTGATGCTGGGGATTGCGTTAATTTTTGAGCTGGCAGGCTGGTATGTGCGCGATCGGTCATTTTTGTTGAGCTGTTAGTCGTGGCTGATGATGCAGTGCCCGCGCGCGAAGTCCAGTCCGATCGTAAAGTCGCTATGCCATCCCTGGCCGCTCGGCCCGCGCCGTCCGAGGCCGCGGGACGCTTTACTCTTCTGACTGGACTTCTTGCGCTTTAAGCTGATGCGTTGCTGTTGAAAACCAGCGCGTTCTGGTTTGGTTGATGCGTTGCTGTTTCAGGTAATAAGGCCTGCTTTGAGCGCATCCGTACTTCAAAGCAGGTGTGGTTAACGCGTTAGGCCTGGCTGTGCCAGAGCGGGAAGGCGCCAAACAGAATGCCGCCCGCCATCAGCGCCATGCTCACCACAATCCCCCATTTCATTGAGAAGCGTTGGTGGTCGCCAATATCCACTTTTGCCAGTCCGACCAGCAAGTAAACTGACGGCACCAGCGGGCTGAGCAGGTGGAAAGGCTGGCCGATAACCGAGGCGCGGGCGATCTCTTCGGCGCTGATGCCGTAACCGGCGGCGGTCTGGGCAATGACCGGCAGGATGCCGAAATAGAAGGCGTCGTTAGACATAAAGAAGGTAAACGGCAGGCTGACCACGGCGGTAAATAGCGCAAGGTAAGGCCCGAAACTGTGCGGGATCACCGCCAGCAGGCTTTTCGCCATGGCATCTACCATGCCGGTGCCGGAGAGGATGCCGGTGAAAACCCCGGCGGCAAAAATCAGCGAGGTCACCGCCAGCACGTTGGCGGCGTGGGCGCCGATGCGCGCTTTTTGCTGCTCCAGCGTGGGATAGTTGAGCATCACCGCAATGGCGAACGCCAGCATAAACAGAATATGAATCGGCATCAGGCCGACCACCAGCAGTACTAACAGCAGGGTGGTGAGAATAAAGTTCGGCCAGAACATCTCAGGACGCCGGTTAGCTTCGCAGTCGCCCTCATCGCCCAGACCCAGGCTGATATTATCCAGATGATGATTCTCCATGCGCATAATGCCGAGGCGACGGCGCTCGCGCAGGCCGAAAAGCACCGCCATACCTATCAGCGTCAGGCCGCCGAGGATCATCGCCGGGATCATCGGAATAAAAATATCGAGCGCGTCGATACGCAGCGCCGCCGCCGCGCGCGCGGTCGGGCCGCCCCAGGGCGAGAGATTCATAATGCCGCTGGCGAGATTAATCAGGCAGAGCATCGGCAGCACGTTCATGCCCAGCCGTTGATAGAGCGGCAGAAAGGCGGCGACCGCAATCATATAGGTGGTCGAACTGTCGCCATCCAGCGAAACCAGTAGCGTCAGCACGGCGGTGCCCACCAGTACTTTTAACGGATCGCCGCGCACAATTTTTAAAATCAGGCGCACCAGCGGATCGAACAGACCGGCGTCGATCATCATTCCGAAGTAGAGGATCGAGAAGGTCAGCATCACGCCGGTGGGCGCCAGGGTTTTGACGCCGCTGAGCATCATCTCGCCCAGGCCGTGCCAGAAACCGCCCGCCAGCGCAAACAGCGTCGGAACAAGGATCAGCGCGATCAGCGCCGACATCCGCTTCGTCATAATCAGATACATGAAGCAGACCACCATCGAAAAACCCAGCACAGTCAGCAAATTATTTTCCTTCTGAAAAATTTAAGGGGAGGAAAAAGCAGTACCACTCAGGCATGTTGTTACGTATTCACGGGTATGACGCCACGTTATCAATCTTCTGCAGGCCGACAATAAAAGTTAATAAAGTAATTATGCCGTTCTGGATAACCGGCTGTTTTTGAAATTATTTTGCTTGCTAAGGTAATAACATATTTTTTACATCTGCCAATTGCAGAAGAGTGAAAAGTGACAGGCTTCATGTTTTCAACGGTACGAAGAGCCTGTTTTGTGAGCGCGATCGGCAGAAGCGGCAGATCGCGCCTGCACGTTACCAACGCAGCCTTTGCACGCTGATAGTGCAGGGCCGCGGAGGCTGGCAGGGAAGCGGGCGGTAAAGCGGCGGATTAACTCCTCCGGGGTAATCAGATTCTCTTATTTTATCGCGAGTTAGCGCTTCTCTTTTTTGCCTTCCTAAAAAACTGGCCTGCATATTGCAAATCTTCTGTCACAGCCGCAAACGCGCTTGCAGCGGATGACAACACGTGGGGATCCCAGACGGAGGCAACATGAACTTAAGACGACTCAAATACTTTGTAAAAATCGTCGATATTGGCAGCCTGACTCAGGCGGCGGAAGTGCTGCATATCGCGCAGCCCGCGCTCAGTCAGCAGGTTGCTACGCTGGAAAACGAGCTGGATCAACAGCTGCTGATCCGTACCAGGCGCGGCGTGACGCCAACCGAAGCGGGCAAAATCCTTTACGCCCATGCGCGTACCATTCTGCGTCAGTGCGAGCAGGCGCAAATGGCGGTGATTAATGCCGGACAAACCTTAAACGGCCAGGTTTCTGTCGGCCTGGCGCCCGGCACCGCCTCGCTGACCATGCCGCTGTTGCAAACGGTGCGTAAAGAGTACCCGGAAATTGTGGTCTACCTGCACGAGAACAGCGGCTCATCGTTAAACGAAAAAGTGATGAATGGCCAGCTGGATATGGCGGCGCTGTATGACCGTACGCCGCTGGCGGGTATCACCAGCACGCCGTTAATGAAAGAGGAGCTGTATCTGGTCGGCGCCAGCGATGCGCCAGGCAGCACGGTCGATCTGGCCGAAGTGGCGCAGATGAATCTGTTTCTGCCGCGCGATTACAGCGCGGTGCGCAAGCGCGTTGATGAAGCCTTTTCCCTGCGTCGCCTGAGCGCGCGTATTATCGGCGAAATCGAATCGCTGGCGACGCTCACCGCCGCCGTCTCCAGCGGTATGGGCGTGACGGTGCTGCCGGAGTCGGCGGCGCGATCGCTGGTTCAGGCGACCAACGGCTGGATGGCGCGTATTAATTCACCGTCGCTCAATTTGCCGCTGTCGCTGAATATCTCCTCGCGCCTGCCGCTCTCGCCTTCGGCGCAGGCGGTAAAAAATATCCTGCTGTCGCTGCTGAACAAGCCGACACTGGAGCCCCGCGAATTGATGCTGGTCAGCTAGCGCTTCTCCTGTCGAACCGCTATCCGGCGGTTCGATACTTAGCACTAAAATGCATAATAAACCGTTTTTTATTATTTGTGGCTATCAATGCCTCTGCTTAACATCAAAGCAACATTGACAGCCAGATAAGGAGAAACGGTGTGAACTTTCAACAGCTTAAAATTATTCGTGAAGCCGCACGCTGTGAATTTAACCTGACGGAAGTGGCGAACACGCTCTTTACCTCGCAATCTGGCGTCAGTCGCCATATCCGCGATCTGGAAGATGAACTGGGCGTAGAAATTTTTATTCGGCGCGGCAAACGGCTGCTGGGCATGACCGAGCCGGGCAAAGCGCTGTTGACCATCGCCGAGCGCATTTTAAATGAGGCGAGCCAGGTGCGACGGCTGGCGGACGTTTTCACCAACGAAACCAGCGGCGTGTTGACCATCGCCACCACGCATACCCAGGCGCGCTACAGTCTGCCAAAAGTGATTAAAGCCTTTCGCGCCATCTGGCCGCAGGTGCGGCTGGAGCTGAACCAGGGATCGCCGCAGGAAATCGTCGCGATGGTCAATGCGGGCGACGCCGATATTGGCATCGCCAGTGAGCAACTGGTGAATCAGCCAGCGCTGGCCGCCTTTCCGTGGTTTAGCTGGCATCATGCGCTGCTGGTGCCGAAAGGGCACCCGCTGGAGCAGGAGCCGCAGATTTCGCTGGCAACGCTCAGCCGCTATCCGCTGATCACCTATCGTCCGGGCATTACCGGGCGTCCGCGCGTCGATCGCGCCTTCCAGGCTGCCGGACTGAAGCCGGATATTGTGCTGAGCGCACAGGATTCCGACGTGGTGAAAACCTATGTCGAACTGGGGCTGGGCGTTGGCATTCTCGCCGATCAGGCCTGCCAGCTGGAGGCGGGTTCGGCGCTAACGCGGCTCGATGCGAGCCATCTGTTTGACGCCAGCACCGTCTGGCTGGCGCTGAAGCGTGGTCAGCTGCAGCGCAACTATGTCTGGCAGTTTCTCGAACTCTGTAATGCGAATCTCTCGCTGGAGGAGATCAAGCGCCAGGCGCTCAGCGCCGATCGGGAAGAACCCGCTATCGATTTCCAGATCTAACTCGCCGTTTGCCGCTGTTGGCAGCAAAAGCCTTCTGTTGACGGGCAATGATGCCGCAGGTGATAAGCGCCTGATGTGCTATCAGCCGCAAGGTCGCGGTTGCCTTCCGGGCTGGTCAGCTATGCTTACAGTCTCTGTAATCGAAAAGGGAGAGACTGACGATGGCAATGAAGACCAGCGATTTCTTCGTGGAGCGGCTGAAAGCCTGGGGCGTCACGCGCATTTACGGCTATCCCGGCGACGGCATTAACGGCGTGCTGGGCGCAATCCAGCGCGCGAATAAAGCGGGCGCAGGCATCGAATTTATTCAGGTGCGCCATGAAGAGATGGCGGCATTTATGGCCTCGGGCCATGCCAAATTTACCGGTGAGCTGGGCGTCTGCCTCTCTACCGGCGGCCCCGGCGCGACCCATCTGCTTACCGGCCTTTATGACGCTAAACTGGATCACGCGCCGGTACTGGCTATTTCCGGCCAGGCGGAAATCACGTCGCGCGCCGCCAGCTATCAGCAAGAGCTAAACCTCGACCGCGTTTTTTCAGACGTTGCTAATTTCGTTCAGGAAGCGGCGGCCCCGGCGCAGGTGCGTCATCTGGTCGATCGCGGCGTGCGCATCGCCAAAGCGCAAAACGGCGTGGCGGTGCTGATCCTGCCGAAAGATTTGCAGGATGAACCCTGGCAGGCGCCGCCGCATCTGCACGGTTTTACCCACTCCGGCCCTGGCTATCAGCGTCCGAAAGTAGTGCCTTACGAAGAGGATTTACAGCGCGCCGCCGGGGTGCTGAACGCCGGGAAAAAGGTCGCGATTCTGATCGGCTCCGGCGCGCGCGGCGCGGCGGTGGAAGTGGTGCAGGCGGCGAATCTGTTAGGGGCGGGCGTGGCGAAAGCGCTGCTGGGCAAAGATGTGCTGCCGGACGATGCGCCTTTTGTAACCGGCGCCATCGGCTTGCTGGGTACCAAACCCTCATCGGAAATGATGAAAAACTGCGACACGCTGCTGATGATCGGCAGCGGCTTCCCCTGGACGGAGTTTCTGCCGGAAGAAGGTCAGGCGCGGGCGGTACAGATCGATATCGATCCGGCGATGCTCGGTCTGCGCTATCCCTGTGAGGTCAATTTGCACGGCGACGCGGCGGAAACCCTGCGCGCGCTGCTGCCGCTGCTGCAGCATAAAGCCGATCGCAGCTGGCAGCAGGAGATTGCGCGCCAGGTACAGGAGTGGTGGCAGGTGATGGAAGAGCGGGCGATGGCGCCTGCGAAGCCGGTCAACCCGCAGCGCGTGGTATGGGAGATGTCGCCGCTGCTGCCGGAAGATGCCATTGTTACTTCCGATTCCGGCTCCTGCGCCAACTGGTTTGCCCGCGATTTTCGTGTAAAGCAGGGGCAGCGCGCCACGCTTTCCGGCGGTCTCGCCTGTATGGGCGCGGCGGTGCCTTATGCTATTGCCGCCAAGTTTGCCTTCCCCCATAAGCCGGTGGTGGCGCTGGTGGGCGACGGCGCGATGCAGATGAACAATATGGCCGAGCTGATTACCATTCAGAAATACTGGCAGGGCTGGGGCGATGGACGGCTGATTGTCTGCGTATTCAATAACCAGGATCTGAATCAGGTGACCTGGGAGCAGCGTGTCATGGAAGGCAACCCGCGCTTTGAGGCGAGCCAGGATATTCCTGATGTGCATTATGCCGCCTTTGCGGAAATGCTCGGCCTGAAAGGGATCTATGTTGACGACCCGGAGAAACTGAGCAGCGCCTGGCAGGAAGCGCTCAGCAGCGACCGGCCGGTGGTGCTGGAGGTAAAAACCGATCCAGAGATCGCGCCGCTGCCGCCGCACATTACCTTTAAACAGGCGAAGGCTTTTATGGCGTCGATGATGAAAGGCGATCGCGGCGCGGCGCAGGTGATTGGCGATACCGCCAGCCAGCTGCTGAATGAAGTGCTGCCGAAGAAAAAGAAATAAGATCTGGCAGGCTGGACGCCGACGTCCGGCCTGTGCAGGATCAACCTGCACATTACCTGAAGATAAAGGAAAACAGCATGCATACAGAAACGCGCCCGGTTTGGTTGATTACCGGCTGCTCGACCGGTTTTGGCCGCGAGCTGGCTGAACAGGCTATTGCCCGCGGCTTTAACGTGGTGGTTACCGCTCGCGACGTTAGCAAAGTCGCGGATCTGGCACAGGGTAACGAGGAGCGAACGCTGGCGCTGGCGCTGGATGTGACCGACAGCGCCACCATCGACCAGGCGGTCAGGGCCGCGCTGGCAAAGTTCGGGACCGTTGATGTGCTGGTGAATAACGCGGGCTATGGCTATCAGTCCTCGGTGGAGGAGGGCGAAGAGGCAGAAATTCGCGCGCAGTTTGATGCTAACGTCTTTGGCCTGTTCGCCATGACGCGCGCGGTATTGCCTGCAATGCGCAAGGCACGCAAAGGGCACATTATTAACATTACCTCAGTCGCGGGGCTGATCGGCTTTCCCGGCTCCGGCTACTACGCCGCCAGCAAACATGCGGTGGAAGGCTGGTCGGATGCGCTGGCCGTCGAAGGCGCGCCGCTGGGCATTAAGGTGACCTGCGTCGAACCTGGGCCGTTCCGTACCGACTGGGCTGGACGCTCGCTACACCAGACGGAAAACCGTATCGCCGACTATGCCGATACGGCAGGCGCCCGTATGAAAAATACCGCAGGCTACAGCGGCAAACAGCCGGGCGATCCGGCGCGCGCGGCAGCGGCGATGATTGCCATTACCGGGAACGAGAATCCGCCGCGCCATCTGGTGATGGGCGCGTTTGGCTTTGAGGCGGTAACGGAAAAGCTGCGTGAGCGGCTGGCGCAAATTGAAGCCTGGAAAACCACCACGCTCGACACCGATTTTCCGCAATAAAGAACGGCATGGCGCGCCGCCGTTAGGTGTTCTGCCGGTCAGGGACGCGGTTCGCCGATTAATCTGTTCTGGCCGTCCGGGAGAGTTTGGCAATAATCTGTTCTGGCTGACAGGCGTGGTCGCCGTTCACACGACCGCGCCTGTTTTCGGGTTAACCGGGCAGCAGGCTCGCCTGGTAATCGTAATAGCTAGCTCGCCCGGCGCTTTCTCAGCATCAGAGCGATCTGATCGGGCGGCACCGCCTGGCTGAACAGATAGCCTTGTAACTGATTGCAGCCCGCTTCGGCCAGCGCTGACATCTGGCCGTCGGTCTCCACGCCTTCGGCGGTCACCGTCAGGCCCATCGCATGACCCAGCCGCACCACAGATTCCACGATCGCCGTGGAGTTTTCCGCCACGCCCAGCGACTGGGTAAATGATCGATCAATTTTAATTTTATCTACCGGGAAGTTGCTCAGGTAATTGAGGCTGGAATAGCCGGTGCCGAAATCATCCAGCGCAATACGGAAGCCCGCCTCGCGCAGAGCGATAATAATTGCCCGCGCCTCCCGCTCATCTTCAATCAGCACCCCTTCCGTAATCTCCAGTTCCAGGCAGCGCGGATTGGCGCCTTCCGCCTCCACAATATCTTTAACGCGCTGCACAAAACCGGCGGCGCGAAACTGCAGCGGCGAGACGTTAATGGCGATGGTCAGTTCAGGCCAGCGCAGCGAAACCTGGCACGCTTCGCGCAGCACCCATTCGCCGATCTGTAAAATCAGGCCGGTCTCTTCAGCAATAGGAATAAACTCCGACGGCGCGATAAACCCGCGCTGTGCATGTTGCCAGCGCAGCAGCGCTTCAAAGCCCAGGATCTTTTCACCGCCAATATCCATCAGCGGCTGATACCAGACCTCCAGGCCTTCCTGATGATGCAGCGCGTGGCGCAGATCGGCGGCAATCTGCTGGCGCGTCTGAACTGACTCGTCCATCGCGCGTGCGAAACGGCGATACTGGCCGCGTCCTTCATTTTTGGCCTCGTACAGGGCAATATCCGCTTTTCGCATAAGTTCCTGGCGATCCTGTCCATCCTGCGGCGCGACGGCCACCCCGATACTGACGCCAATCCAGGCCTCGCTGCCCAGCAGGGTGTACGGCTCCGCCAGCGCGTCGATAATCCCCTGGCACAGCGCATTAATCTGGTCGGTAGACTGGATCTCTTCTATGACGATAACGAACTCATCGCCGCCGATACGGCCGACGGTATCGGCTTCACGCAGCAGAGTCGTCAGACGGTGCGAGACCTCGATAATCAAATCGTCACCGGCGTGATGACCATAGGTAT
>Ga0268252_1001895_pt1 | contig 11114 bp, 14 predicted proteins | sample AgamicMgSfrz_FD_200244 | JGI IMG/M metagenome (GOLD analysis project Ga0268252, IMG submission 200244) | Agave microbial communities from Guanajuato, Mexico - Mg.Sf.rz (v2) (version 3) | ecosystem: Host-associated > Plants > Phyllosphere > Phylloplane/Leaf | place: Guanajuato, Mexico | collected... | reverse complement strand
TCTTAATGCATTAAACGCATCTGTTAGCATACCTAGCCCATCCGCAATGATACGAATCATAGGTATAAGCGCATTACCTACTGAAATTTGCAATGTTTCAAAGCTACCAGATAACTGATTCAATGATCCGTTTAAGTTATCTTGCATTTTCTTTGCAGTATCTGCAGCTGCTCCTCCGGAATCTTTTAAACCTTGTGTGAGCTTTTGCAGCTTATCTGGTCCAGCTTCAACTACAGCTAACATACCTGATACTGCTTCTGTACCGAAAATACTTGATAAAGCAGCTGCTTTCTGTGCGTTCCCCATTCCTTCAGTTGCTTTACCAACTTGCCCGATGATGTCATGAAACGGTAGCATTTTCCCGGATGAATCTTGAATTGTAACACCCAAATCAGTAAGTGCGTTTTTAGCAGCTTTAGGTGGATCAGATAAACGTAATAATGCTGCACGTAATGATGTACCTGCCTGTTCTCCTTTGATGCCAGAATCACTCATGATTCCAGTAGCAGCCGCTAATTCCTCTAGGGATATACCAAGCATTTTTGCAACTGGTGCGGCATATTTAAAGCTGTATTGCATATCCAAGATGCCAGCTGCTGATTGATTTGCTGATTGTGCGAGTACGTCCGCTATGTGAGAGGACTCTTTCGCTTCCATACCAAATGCATTTAAGGCAGCGGCTACAGTTTCAGAGGTCATAGCCATATCTTCTTGTGCGGCTTCAGAAGCAGCGATAATACCAGGCATTGCACCAATAATATCGTTTACCTCGAAGCCTGAAGCGGCTAAATTCTGCATACCTACTGCTACTTCACTAGCTGATTTTGTGGTGGATGCTCCTAGTTCTTTTGCGGTTTCCGTTAAACTGCTTAACTGTCCACCAGTTGCTCCTGAAATGGCTCCTACCTTTGCCATCTGTTGCTCAAAATCAGCTGCTACTTTTACACTTGAACCAAGTCCTGCTGCAATGGCTCCCCCTGCAATTGTGGCGGCTGCACCTGTAGCAAATAAAGCTCCACTCGCACCTTCTAACCCCTGCAACATCACCGCTTGTCGTTCATTTACTCCGCCATACCTATCACGTAAGGCAGCCATGCTATTCCCTGCATGTTGAGCACTATTAGCATTGTTACGTAAAGCAGCATTCATTTGGTTAATCTGCTGGGTTGCTTGTTGCATTTCCCTAGTCAATTGTTCCACTTGCGTTTCTAACGTATTGATTCGTTGAGCAGATTGTTGTAAGTCCCGTTCCATCGTCTGTAAATGTTGTTCTAATTGGTTTACCTGTTGCGCCGATTGTTGGAACTCTTGACGTAGTTGTTGCATTTCATGTTCAAGTTGATTAACCCTTTGTGTAGATTGGCTTAAATCTGTGTTTAAATGCTGCAGATTATTACCAAACTGCGTTGTTCCTTGTGCTGATTGGTGTAAATGGTTTGTTAACTGTACAACATTATGATCCAACTGCGATGTACTTTGTGTTGCTTGGTGAAGCGGTACAACGTTTGTTCCTTGAAATCGTAATGCTGTATCCAGTTCTCTTGCTGCTCTTGCTGTTTGCTCCATGTGTTGCGTCATTTGACGTAACGGGGCAGACATCGCATCCACTAAACTTATCTTACCTGTTACCTGTTTTTCACTCATAAGTCACCGCCCTTCATTCTTGGGCCGCAGCGGCTTTTTCATCTAGCTCATCTTGATACAAGCAGGAAGCAATTAAAAAGACTTTCTTCTTACGGTTCATAAGAAAAAAGTCTTCTGGATCAATATCCTTTTGTTGAAAAAGCCTGTGGGCCCATGAAGCCATCGGATCGGTTTTAATTAGTTTTTTACTGCATCAATCTCTTCTTCCATTGAATCTTGACCTAAGCCGGATAATTCAACAATAAATTGTGTTGCTTTTACAATACCGCCTAATGATAAAATTTTCGGTACAATGAATTCAGGGTTTGGTACAGCTGCTCCCACTTTTTTCTGTAACTCTGGTGAACTCCAATTAATATTCGTTTTTGTTTCATCCGTAGCAGCTGCAATCATTAAAGCGTTGTATTTCGCTTCGTTCATTTGCTCTAAAGGTGGAAGTCCTTTCTTTTGAGGGATTTTTGTTGTAGATGTTTTACGAATTTTTTGTTCTACTTCAGCATCGACAGACTTCATAGGTAATTTAAGGTATTTACCATCAATTGTTTGTACTGTGATATCACCACGGACACGATCATCTGTATCAACTGCAAATAAATCATCTAAACTTGCGTATTGAACTTTTGCTAAACCACCATTAATTTCAGTCATAATAAGTATTCCTCCTAGCGTTTTTAACGCGTTATTTTATGTGCAAAGAAAAAAGAAAAGAAAAAAGAGAGGTTATCCCTCTCTTTACTCAATAATTTCAAAATCATCAAACGTAAACGGAAAATCATCATCAACTAAGTCTTTTACTTTAAAGCCTAGTAAAGTTACCTCATCAAAGCTCACACCTTTAAAAGCAACTTTCATATTTGCCCCCTGCGCCATTTCATCAGGATCATGATAATCTCCAATCAATGTGAATGTTTGGTCAGGATTTTTTAGAATGCGTATCGCTAATGCTTTTGCATCTTCATTGTGATACATTTTTAATTTCCCTGAACCATTACCACCCATAATGCGGTTTCCATCTAAGAAGGCATTTGCCCGTTCAACTTTCTTTTTATCGAACTTAATTTTCCCTTCAAATTCTGATACTCCTGCCCATTGCTCTCCAGAATCATCATATACTGCACCGTACTTTCCTCGGACAATACTTCTAGGGTTTACGACTGGTAAATTGTTATCATACAAAGACATCTAGCAGACCTCCTTAGGATACCTTGTTTTTGTTGTACACTTTTTCAATCGCATCAACGATTGTGTACTCAGTGATAAAGAACGCTTCATCTTTGTACACTGGTTTGCCAAGGTCTTGCGTGTGGCGTGGATCTTCATAGCAATTAAAAGAGCCTAGCTCAATCACTTCTTCTTGTGCCAATCTTTCTAACAACTCATCTTTAATTGCTTGTGCTGCAGCAATACGTTTCGCTTGCGTGTTTGCTTTTGAAATGTATCGGTTAAAGATAACTTCTTGAGCGTTTGTAATGTAATCAATACCAAGTACAACTTTTACCTTTTGTAGTGTACGAATTGTTGCAGCCGGATCAGATTCTTCGGACATACCAATTACTACATCAAGGTTTTTCAGTGTCATCATTGTATTAACTGGCGTGTTAAATCGTACTTTTTTACCTTCTTGGAAGAATACGATATTACCAGTAGCAATACGCCCTTTTGTTTCTTCAACAGAAAGCTTCTCAACCCAGGTAAACGGCGTTGCTTTCTGTGCCACACTCTCATTAAGTGGGCACGATAAAAGAGCTGCAGCCATGTATACCGCAACTTCTTGTGGTGTATATAAACGATCATCAATCTTCGCTTTTTGTACGCAGTTCGCGATACCATAATAATCAATATCTGTCGAACCTTCACCAGCTGTATAACCGGTGATTAATCGGCCAGCTACGCGAGAAGTTTGAACGAATTGTACTAACATTGTTTTAAGTGCTGCATCTGTAATCCCATCAAATGTAATCCCGTCAAATACTTCTGCTTTTGCTAGATTTAAAAAGTCACTGTAGTTTTCTGTTTTTACGACTTCACCACTATTACCACCAACAAGAGGGATATTATTCGCATCTCCAACTGTTGTTTCTGTTTTTCCATCAATCTTGGAAATAGTAATGTATGAACTAAATTTTGTTTTCGTAATTAGTTCATCGACCGTAGCAAAGCTAACACGATCTAACTCATTCGTACCTTCAGTTAGAATCAATTGTTTTACCCCTGCTTCGCCTAACTGTGGACGAACAGTTACTTTAAAACTGTTTCCACGAGTACCTGCATACTTCGCAGTAACATTAACTGTATCAAGTGCAACTGTGGCCTTTTTCGCACTAGCAGTCGCTAAACGCATGACTTTTAATGTTTTCAGCTTCGTTTTACGTGCTAAATCTACTAAATGTGCAGTTTGACCAAAGAACGGGTTATCATCGAATGAATTTAATTCAATCATTACATTCTCTGGACCCCAATCCGCTTTAATTGGCATGATTAACGTACCACGCGCCGTATTATCAACTGCGCCTTTTACTGTCAGCTCTGCATAAGAATAAAAGCCTGTTTCCAGTTCGTGTTTCCCATCTTTAAACGGTTTAGCCATACTACTTCACCTCTCTATTTAAAAATGCAGTAATTTTCTTTTGTGCCGTATTCACATCTACTTCTTCTAAATCAGAAAGAGCAGCACCAGCAACATAATTTGGAACATGAAATAACTCTTGTGCTTTCTCCACTACCTCTTTTACAGGGTAAAGAACAACAGGAGCAGTTTGTTTTTCTTCTTTATTTGCCATTACAGCCACCTCATTTCTCACTTAATCTGATATTGTTATGAACTTTACGCAGAATTTCATGGCGCTCCACAAGTTCAATGAAACGCTCACCTTTTACAGTAATGTTCCATACATCAACATCAGCTTGCTTCACTTCAACTTCAACGTCTTCTAAACGAGCTTTTGTTGGGTTATAATTCTCATCTACTAGCGGAATGTCATAACGACACCGCATTAGTGCATCTTGCAACTTCGCTTGAAATTGCAGTGCTTGTGTTTCTGGCATATCATCTTTATCCAGGAACAATGTACCGTGGATCAGTGGTCGATAACGATGAAATCCGACTGAGTCCTGATACGGCTTACCGACTGGTGTTTGTAAATAGAAAAAAGGAGGCGTTGTTTCCTGCCTCCTTCTTGTCGTATATCCTTTTATACCAGTGATAGTTTGAATGAATTTCAGTACACTAGTTAAATCACACGAAACCAAGTTCATTCATAATCTCTCCCACTCTGTCTTCAAGCCAGCGTAACGCTTCCGGCTCAAATTCATGCCAAGAGTCTTCCAGCATATGAGCACCTTCTACCCATTTCCCTGCTTGTTTAGCGGTTTCTCGGCTCATTCCACTATGCCTTGTACGATGCCCTGCTTCCACGTATTCGGCATAGAATAAGTTTGAACCAACAACAATTTCGATTCCTTCTCCCATACCAACCTTCAAGAAAACTGAACCGTCACCATTCACTCCTGCACCGGCAGATAGGAAAGAGTTTCGCAATGCTCCTTTATCAACTGGTGTTTTCTCTGCCACCATCGACATTAGCTGCAAGGCCAATGCTTCTGCCCACAATTCGAGCATTTTGGGTAATCTACCCTGAATAACGCTTTTCATTTGGTGCATCCATTCATCGAATCCCTCAAGAACAAATCCACCTTCCATACCGCCACTCATACCGTCACCTCACCTTTTAGGTCAATCTCAAAATGATGAATGCCTTCCCGGTCAAATACTGGATATGGATGTGAAGCAATATAGCGACCTAAAACATATTTTGTCTTCGGATCGTATATATCGATTGTGTCTCCTGCTTTTAAGCCAGGATAAAGCGTGTGAATGAAGACGACATTATCAATTTCGATTCTGCCCATTACTTCATTCACTTTGCTTTGGTTTTTCTTTACGAGAGCGCACGGCTGATCAGTAGCAATTTCTTTTAATACTTGCTTACTGTCGTACTCTCTCCCGTCAGAAACAATACGAGAAATCGTCATTCGGTGAAATAGTATCGATTCATATCTACTCAAAAGAAAAACACCCCTGACTCACCTTTGTCTTCTTCAACATATGAATTCAACAATTCAAGAGCCATATCATAATGTGACTTATTACTATCAGAAAATGTCTCTTTATAATCAGAGCGTTCTATACTTTTCTTCTGCGGACTTTTTTCCGCTTTGATCAGATAACAGACAGCAAGTTTGATATCATCAGGGACTTGCTCATCTATTTTCTTCACTTTTGAGCGCACAAAAATAGAAGCTCGTAACAATGCGGCTTCCAGATCACTCACGTTATTTAGTTCAGCAAATAGGCTTTTCGCTTCATCTGCCGTAATTAAACTTTTCATCACACATCAATTTGCATTACGCCTGAAGGATAGTTTAACTCAGGGAATGCAGCTTTACCAATTTCAATGAATTCATCACCTGTATTATCTTCTTCCCACGTTTTTACGTAAACGCCTGGTTGTCCCTTTTTCGCTTTTGTTGGACCTTCTACAGTAGAACCCAGCGATTTTTTACCATCAATACCTAAGAAGACGATACGGCTTTCTGGTAAGTAACGCTCTGTCTTTCCATTTTCAAACGTAATTTCTAAATCATTCATTACAATTAATGGAATCTTCCAATTCTTTAAATATACCGCTAATTCATCCGGCGTTACTACACCTCCTGCAATCCCCTTAATCTGACCGATAATTGCCTTAGATTGTAAAATATCAAAGTAAGAAGTATAGGACATATGAAGCTCTTGTGGTAAACGGCCAGCGTTTGCTTTTTTGAATTTCTCCATCATATCGATTAAATCTTTAATAGGATTGGAGTTTTCATGGTCGCTCCATTTCGTTGATACCTTAGCAGCTTTCGGTACATTAAACGGTATTTCAATTGTAAAACCATCAATATTATAATCGATTTTACCTTTGTACAGGATAGATGTACGTAAATACTCTTCTGTTTCTTCAACACCTAATTTAAGGTTGTCGATATGATCAAACGCTTTATCGATAATTTGTTGGCGTTCTTTATCATGACGAGGATTCATAATTGTTAATGCATCTCTTTCGTCAAAACGATATTTATGACTCATTTTAGCCACTTCACCAAATACTCGCGCTAGTCCTTGTTTGTCACGTAATGGAGCAGGTGTTCCAAACTCTAATAAATTCGCAGCGACAACGTTATGTTTATCAAAGATATCCATACCGAAATCTAAAGAAAAAATTTCTTTATCGCGCGGTAAGTGTTTTAATGTTGTTGAAGTAAAAGGTATTTCTAATGCTTCAATATAACCAATTAACGTTTCACGTTTAAATTCATCCAATTGTAAAAATGTTCCCATTCTGTTTCACTCTCCTTATCGAATATCAAGCATCTTCGCTTTTGCTTTAAACTCTGCTGTAATCGCAGGGCATTTTGCTTCATTCACATAACCACCAACAAGCCCTACTCCCTGTACATCATTCTCTCCAATGCGGATATCACGTAATAGCAATGATACTTGCTCTGTAGTTGCTGCATCCTTTGTTTTATCAAAAGGACGCGTCTTTTTGGATGTAGCATCAAATACTAATGATGTACCAGCAGGAATAACACCTGGTGTAAATGCTTTGCAATCTAATGTAACTGTAATCTTTTTTGCACCAACAATATCACGTAAAATTTCTTTACCAGCAACAATCGTTTCGCTACGTGGATATAAATTCAATTCGCTTCACTCCCTAATTTTTTTGACTACGTCTCTTCGCTAATTCTGCGCCTTTATCGTAGTCTGTTTTCGATGCAGGTGGATTTCCACCACCTGGCGCAGTGCTTCCTGGTTTTTGTTGGCCACCACCTCCTTGACCGCCACCTGCTGGCTCTTCACTCATAAATAAGAATGGTTTATCCGTCTTCACTTGCTCTAGTACTTCTTTCATATTCGTAATCTCTCCACTATCAGGATCCGTTTGTAATAACGGCTTTACTGTAGCAAATAGAATATCTGCATCATGTGGTTTATATGATGTAGCAGCTTTTACAAATGCAAGTTCTGTTTTCAAACTATTGTTTTCAGATGTGAAGGTTTCGTTTGAAGTACGTAATGTTGCATCTGCTTCTTCTTTCGTTTTTGCTACGTCCAATCTATCTTGTAAGTCTTTGAACGACTCTACGCCCAATTTCTTATACAAATCCGCTTTTGTTTGCGTTACTGCTGCATTCTTAGCATCAGTAATTTGTGTATCCAGTTGCTCCTGCGTATATGTCACAGGTGGGTCAGCTGGTGGATCTGTTGGCGGATTCGGGTCCGAAAAGAACTGGAAATTCTCCAAATGCAATCTCAAAAACTTATTCGTATTAATCATTTTCAAAATAATCAACCTCCTAAAATACTATATACATATATATTTATTTACTTATATCAAAATATAAAAAACAAAAGACTAACCTAAACGGCTAGTCTTTTGTTTAAATAGCTTCACTTACTATTCAAGTTAACTAAGTTTTAATTAATGACCTCTGCCACCTCTTCTTCTTCTTCTTCTTCTTCTTCCTCCACTTTCTCTTCCGCCGTTTTCACTCATTTTAGGATAAAAGGTTCTATAGAAAATTTCTCCTTCATCACAATGAAGAACAACTTTTAAAAAATATTCCTCCCCATTAATCGTCATAGGAAGTGACTTTACAGATTCTCGACACCTATTTGTATTTTCCGGAAGTGTCATATAATAACCAACTGTACCCATAGCTACTAACCCCTCTGGGCTTAAGCCGGCAAAGAAACCACCAGTTTCTTTATATAGTTCTAAACCAGAGGGACTGTCATTATCTTTTTCCAAATAGGTATAACGTATTGTAACCACTTCAGCATATTTACTTAATTCAGGTGCTTCAACTTCTACAGTACCTAAGAAGTATATTCTATCCTCACGTTGTGTAACTTCATATGGACCGTCATTTAAATAATAGTTATACCAAAAGTGATGCCCATCCAACACTCCACGATTCCTCATTGATTGTTCACCTAAAAATACATGTTCGAATACAGATGTACTCCCATTTCTACGTGGTTTAAACCATATATCAAATAAATTTTTTATCCATTCATCATCTGAAGACCCAATGTTATAGTTATTTTCTAAGTATTTTCTCGCCACTTTCATAGGTTCAGTATTAATGGCATAATTTAAAAACTCTTCTACTTCAGTTATTTCTTGAGGGTCAAATGTTTCCTCCTCATTTGCTCTAGCAATATAATTATCAAATAATTTTTTAACTAGTTCATATGATTTTTTTTTCTTAATATGAACATTTGTAAGAACATTTACTTCATTATGTGGACTTGGTTCACGATCTCTATTAGTGTGTGTATCTACAATCAAGTACCCTTTCGATTCATCACCCTCATTCTCATTTTCTCCCTTAATTAACGGTAACAAACCACTATCTTCCATATCAGCTTTCCAAATCTCATTCCATGGCATAAAAAAACCTCCTATAATTTTAATTTGAAAATCAAAGCTATTATCGACAGGCCTAAAGATTTATATACGGTAAAAAATTAAATTCATAAATTGATATTCTTATAAATCTTTAGATCAAATTAATTAAAGGTAATATTTACCATTTTCGGTCATCATAATCATTTATATATTCATATTTTCATTTTTATATTTATCAGAATATAGCAGTCTTTGTTCTTTTGCATACTCTTCAAAATTCTTCGCATCTGTACGATACGTTTTACCAGTACTCATGCTTCTTGCAGCACGTTGACGGTTTGCATTATTGAACCCTCGTATAACTGCTACAAATGTTCTTCTGCAATTTGGATGCTCTGTAGCTGGTATACTTTGAACTTCTTCAACAGAAAACTCTCTACCATCCATCGCCTGACATTTTTTACACGTTACGTTATCCAATGTTTCAAGCACCTTCATGGCTTTGAGCAAGTCCATATCCAGTTCATTACTGCGCTTATCAAAATCAGTCATGTACTCTTTCTTCGCTTCATTACTGGCCGTAATGATTTCAGAACGTACAAGACGCTCGCTTTTCCATGCCTCTTGACCGATTCTTTCTTGCAATGCAATGGTTGTTTTACGGAAGCTCTCGCCACGTTTCATAGAGTTGACTAACGTTTTACGTAAGTCCTCTTTGAAATTGTCTGTACGCCCCCACAAGTTATCCGAGAAGTGACCGTGACCCCAATCCTTCTCCAACAATACTTTGATAGCACGTTCCGGTATTACGGGCGGAACAATAATATATCCTTGTATATGAGCAGCAACGATGTAAGAAGCAAATGCATAATCAACAACGCCTACAGTTTTTATAGAGTTGGTAATTACGCCCGTTACTTCTCCATTCATACGATCAATACTCATTTCCATCTGCTTTAGGATGGCTTCCAAATCTTTTCCTCTTCTGATTTCGTCCCAATCCCATGCATCTTTAGGTGAACCTAAGCTTGTTTTTGTATATAGGTATGATAGTTCTTTTTCAATGTCCTGTAAGAACTCTGCATACACTTCAAGCAGCACACGAATACGCTCATCCTTAAAATGAATGAGCTTTCTCTGCTGTTCTATTGCCATTTCCTGAAGCTTTTTCAGTTCTTCATGATTCATAACTCATCGTCCGTTTTATCGCTCTGCTCCATGCGTTTATCACGGTTTGCGATATGACCATCAACGTTCTTCAAATCAACGGTTTTACTCTCTGCTGCTTCTTGCTCCAATCGATTCTGTTCTTCTTGAACATCTTCAACAAGTGGATTCTGCTGAAGTAATGTAAAGTTAGATAATCGACCTTCCAACTTATTAAGCATCTCGATAATCTCTTTCACGTTTTGTGGTTTATTACGGTGAATTTCCCACCAGATCCACTTGTGATTGTATAAGTCATTATTCTCATTTCGTGGATTCAATGTTTCTTTTAACACTTCTGCTGGATTCTCATGACCACTCTCAATTAATTTCTGTGCATTGAGCATTAAAGTAATGATCATAAACTTACGTCTAATGTATCTCAGCAGGTATATTTCTTTCTCATTCACCTGTAAATCAAGCGGTGCGTATAATTGCTCAATTGCAACACCTGATAAATCGCCAAGTGCTTCCTGCTTATAAATTTTCGGTAATTGCGATGTTTCAAAAATCGAATCAATCATTGTTTTCGCTTGCCATTCAATCGGCTCGTTCTTCATATCAGCAATTAGATAGGAAGCATCGGCTTGTTCTCCTGGTTCTCCTTTTATACTAATCGCTCGAGCTTTACGCATTTTGATTCCTTCTTCTGGTTCAACTTTAACCCCTTTAAACAATAAGTACGGGTCGCAGAATACATCCAAACGGTTTGAGTTATCCGATATCAATCGTGCTAATTCCTCAAGTTGTGAGATGATATCATCCGATAAATTACTTGGGCCATATTGAACCATTCCACCT
>Ga0268252_1001894_pt1 | contig 11115 bp, 9 predicted proteins | sample AgamicMgSfrz_FD_200244 | JGI IMG/M metagenome (GOLD analysis project Ga0268252, IMG submission 200244) | Agave microbial communities from Guanajuato, Mexico - Mg.Sf.rz (v2) (version 3) | ecosystem: Host-associated > Plants > Phyllosphere > Phylloplane/Leaf | place: Guanajuato, Mexico | collected... | reverse complement strand
AAGATGAAGCTCGTTACCAGCTCGGTAGCTTAGGTATGAAGGCGATGGAAAATATAAAAGTAGATGGATTCTTGCAGTTTACTTTGAAATCATTTATGAATATTGTAGATGAAGATAAAATTGGCGGTATTTTGCAGAAGTTTATCATTAGTAATATTAACAGCTTACAAGAGGCTGATAATAGCACAAGACAACTTATATTAGCGAAGATTCGTCAAGAAATTATCAATGTAAAAGAAAATGAAGCTTTATTACAGGAATTAGAAAATTGGAAAGAAAAGTGGATTGCGAATTGGAATGCTACTGACAAAATAAAAGAGATGCTAGAGCAAGTACAACAAAGAGCAGTTGCTTTTGTAAATAATGAAGAATTTGCTAATCAATATGTTATTCCATTTTTACAAAAACAAATGAATAAAATAAAAGAAGATGAACAGACAGTTCAAAAAATAGAAGATTGGTTACAAAAACAAGTTGTGAATCTTATTGAGAAGAACCATTCGAAAATTGGTAAGCTTGTACAAGAAAACCTTGATAAGTTAGACGATAAAACGTTAATCGAAATGATTGAAAATAATGTCGGTAAAGATTTGCAGTGGATCCGAGTGAACGGGGCGGTTTGCGGATTTATGATTGGATTAGTGTTAGAAGGAATTAAAGCGATTATATAAGAAAAACCTTCCGCAATTGCGGAAGGTTTTTCTTATTTTTCAATAACGCTCATATTTAAATTATAAGTTTTCTCAATATTTAACTTGTGCGTGCCATTTCCAGTTTTAATTGAATTTTTATACCAATGTTCTTGGTTGTTTAATTCTGGATGTTCTTCTGAAGAAGTATTTTCTTTTTTTGTTAAATCTTCTACTTGTTCCCAAGGTGTGCTTCCGTGTGTTTCTTTTTGATTCGTTACTGCTGTTAAAGAAACATCACTCTCTTTTGCAAGATGGACAGACACTCTTGAGCTTTCTTGTACAAACCAATTATTTTGTAATTGACCTGGATAAAGAGATAGTTCGTTATTTGAAGCACGGATTTCCACATTTTTATTTTGTGGAAGAACAAGCGTTGGTTTCACTTGTGGTGCTGAACTAAATAACGTATGTTGAACAGGTAATGATTTTAAATTGATATACATCGTTTCTCCAGCCGTTTGAACTGAAAGGAAATCATCTTGTTTTAAATTGAGTTTTTCATTTGCTTTCGTCGTCATTTCATAAGTTCCCAAAAGGTGAATTTGATTTGTATTATTTCCCTCTATCGTTAGAGGCTGATGCCCTGCATCTACTACAATTTTTTTGATAGATTCAGGTATATCAAATTGTCCGTCTGGAATATTACTCGTTTGTCTCGTTGTGTTAATAGAATGACGAAATTCTTCTAGTAATCCAGTTGATAATAAACAGTAAAAAGCAATTCCGACGCTTCCTAAAACGCCGATAAAGAAAATGCTGAAAATATCATATTTAATAAATGATTGTTCCTTCTTAGAAAATAGAAGGTATAGTAAAACTTCAGCTCCAAGTATGATAAGTAAAACTGGCCACCATGCAGTTAGTGTATCTAATACTTGAATTCCTTTTACGACTGAAAATAGTAAAAAGCATCCTAACGATATAATAGAAAGCCCCATTGAGAATGTTCCAACACGCCAAGTCCTCATTCGCTTGTCCCACCTTTGTTTTCTTTATTTCCAAGTAACAATTTAAAGCCGCCGCCAATTAAAAGGAGCGCAACGATAGATGTTTGGAAATAGCGATAATATAGTTCACTAAGATGAATATTAAATATAGTTACAAAATAATCATTCAAAATAGGAAGGACTGTTTGATCTAATAAATAATAAACACCGAGTGTAATTAATCCGATACCAATCCATCTTTGATGATTTATAAAATAATCGATAATGGGTTCGTCTTGTACTCGTTCTTTTCCGTATTTTGCTGTTTGCTGTAAAGCATCAAAAAAGCTATAGAACCAAATGATTGGCACTAAAAATAAAAACGCAGAAAGTCTTAATAAGTCGAGTAAATAAATAGATAGTAAAAAGGCTGCCATAAGCTGAAGACCACGGCGTTGTAAGCCTAAATACATATGACCTGCTCCGGGGAACATCGCTAAAATAGAAGCAAATGTTTTATTTTTCTTTCCTTGCTCGCGGTGCTCTTCAAACTCTTCGAAAATAGTACGATCATCTAATTGCTCGCCACGTTCTTTTTTCTGGAGTTGCTGAACAACGTCAAAGAAATTGTAAATCCATAAAACAGGTAATGTAATAAGGAAGATAAGAAAACTTTCTTGCGATGTTAAAAGTGCAACGAAAATGATCATACTTCCGATTCCTGTGCAAGCTACTAAAAATGTAAGTCCGCGTTGCATAAGTCCTAATTGAAAATGGCCAAGTCCAGGGATGATGGATAAGAGAATGATATAAAATCGTTCGCTCTCTTTAGAGGATTCTATGAATTCTCCGGCAGCTTGTTTTTTCGATTGATTAATAATAGTGATAACTAAATCTAATAAATTGATTGCCCATAACACGACTAGTAAAAATAGAGAAAGAAAAGCAATATCACGGGCTCCTAATGCTATTGTACAAAATGCTGCAAAGATAAATAGAAATACAGCCCCTCCGCTATATAAAATAAACCGTCCAAATTTCTTTAAATATAAATGTCCAAGCCCAGGAATTAGCCCTAATACAAGTGCTAAAAAGGGATTTTTATTCATGCTTTGAACCTCCGTCCTTTTTCGATGTGTCTACCGATTTGTTTACAATTTGTTGTGAGATAGAAGACTCGTTATGTTTTGAAGATTTCTCTAAATTTGATGTCGCTGTAAAAATATACTGAAATAAACCACTTACCATAAAAATAATTGTAGCCGCAGTCGCAATTATGTAGTGAATGATCGTGCGCTTTAGTGAGGTTGTTTTTATATTTTCATTAGACTGTAGTGTTTCAAAATTAATTTGCGTCATAACTTCGTTCGTAAATGAATCATCATTTATCATTGGAAGGTTTTCATGTTGTTCATCAATACTTTCCATATAAAGTGCTAAACAATGATCACATTCATAAAGATGTTCTTCCATAGATTCACGTTCATTGCTTTCTATAAAATCTAATGTATAATTGCGCCAATCTTCTTTTGAATAATGCATCATAGAAACTCTTCCTCCTTCCAATGTTTTTTAATCCATTTTCTTGCCCGATACAGTTTCATTTCGACTGTTTTTACTTCAATGTTTTCCTGTAAAGCAATTTCTTGATAGCTTTTTTCTTGTAAGTAATGTGCGAGAACGACGTCACGGTAATTTTCAGGAAGTTCTCTCAGTTTTTGAGCAATGAGTAATTTCTGCTCTTTCGTCAATAATAAAGCCTCAATATTATGAGAGGACTGTATATTTTCCTCATTTTCTTTACATAAGGAGAGTTCTTCACTTTCTCGAGCTTTCTTCCTCTTATAATCAATAGCGTGATTGGTGGCAATACGTGCCATCCACGTTTTTAATCCGCGAAATTGATAATTTGGGAGAGAGGCGTGAATTTTTACGAATACTTCTTGTGTAACATCTTTCGCATCTTCTTCATGTCTTACAATAGAAAAGATAACTTGAAAAATATAATGACGATATGTTTGCACGAGGATACGAAAAGCATGTTCGCTTCCTTGTTGTGCTTTTTCAATTAATTGTTTTTCCTCAATGGGTCTCTCCCTCCTTTTTGACGCATTCTATTATATAGACGTAAAGAATGATAAGTCACCCTACACATTTTGTAAAAAAAGAATAATATATTTTTTGCAGAAGAGCTAGATGAAAAAAGTGTGAAAAAATGGTAAGCAGAAGTATATAATGAGCAAGTAGGAAATGTTATACGGAGAAAGGATGTGAATGTTAGTAGGAGGAAGGTCCATACTAACAAACATGAAAATTAAAATATTAATAGCAGACGATAATTCTTTTATTAGAGAAGGCATGAAAATTATTTTAAATACATATGAAGAGTTCGAAGTGGTAGATACAGTAAATGATGGAGAAGAAGCTGTAGCATATTGTAAAAAGCATGAAGTTGATATTGCTCTTTTGGATGTTCGTATGCCAAATATGAACGGTGTAGAGGCGACGAAGTTTATTTGTGAAGAGACGAAAACAAAACCGCTTATTTTAACGACGTTTGATGATGATGAATATATTTTGGATGCAGTAAAAAACGGAGCGAAAGGGTATTTATTAAAAAATAACGATCCGGAGCGTATTCGTGATGCAATAAAAGGGGTATATAATGGCCAAACTGTTATGCAAGATGTAGTTCTCGATAAAATTAAGTCCAATTTAATGGAAAGTAAAGAGGAAGAATGTAAAATAGATAAAAGTCTTTTTACTGAAAGAGAGCTTAGTATTATCGCATTAATTGCAAAAGGTTTCTCAAATAAAGAAATTTCGAAACAGCTTTTTATATCTGAAGGAACAATCGCAAATTATATTACATCAGTTTTAGGGAAAACGGGACTTGAACATCGCACACAAATTGCGATTTACTACTTAACAGGGAAAGTAGATTAATGATATGGAATTTTGGTTAACTGTAAGTAAATTAATTGTCTTTATATATATTGTGTTCAGTTACATACATTCAAATGTTACGAACTTACCATGGGTTATATTTGCTTTGCTTTTATATCTTTCTGTAAACGTGCTAATCTCTATATTAAAAAAAGATACGTACAAAAAAATATTGATTTGTATTTCAATTAGTGTAGTTATGTTATTAACATGGAGGGTTCATCCGTTTTTTATTTTGTTTTTACCTTTGAATTTATACGAAATTACATTCCATTACATAGACAAGAATTGGTCACGCTTTGTTATTATGATGCTTCCAATTACAATTACAGATGAAAGCATTCGAATGACTTATGGATTAATTGTTGCATTTTCTTTTCTCGTTTTAACTATGGCAGATCGATATATATCACGTGTAGTAAAGCTTGAATCGCAAAATGATAAGATGCGAAAAGATATGCAACGACTTACGAAAAACTTACATGAAAATAAAGAGTACATAAGACAATCAGAATACACATTTAAGCTAGAAGAGAGAAATCGGTTATCACAAGAAATTCATGATAAAATTGGTCACTCGATGACAGGTGCATTAATTCAAATGGAAGCTGCAAAGAGATTAATGGGGATAGATAAAGAAAAATCTGCGGAGTTATTACAAAATGCAATTCATATTTCAAAAGATGGAATTGAAAGTATTCGCATTACATTAAAAAATATGAAGCCACCAACTGAGCAAATTGGCATTCACCGTATGAAATTATTCATAGAGGAGTTTGCTAGTAAGCATGATGTAAACATTCCTTTCGTATATAAGGGAAACTTAGATATGATTTCTCCCATTCAGTGGAAAATTATTGGTGAAAATGTTACCGAGGCACTAACAAATGCGATGAAATATGCTGATGCGACAGTTATTTCTATAGATATTCATGTACTTAATAAGATGGTTAAGGTGCAAGTGAAGGATAACGGAAAAGGCGCAGCTCTTGTTAAGAAAGGTCTCGGTATTATGGGGATGGAGGAGCGAACAGCGTCTGTAAATGGGAAAATTATTGTAGATGGAACAAGTGGTTTTTCAGTGACGATGTTGTTGCCGATATAAGAGAATGGGACGAAGATGAACCATCTCATATGAAAAAAGTGAATAATCTCATGTGAAAAGAATGAACTTCTGCACTGAGCAGGTTCATTTTTTTTGTTTATACTAAAAGCAGAGAAACCGAAATAGGGGTGAAATGATGAATACATTAGAAATTAAAAATTTAACGAAAAAATTTGGTGATTTCATCGCGGTAGATAATATGTCTTTATCTATTAAAGAAGGAGAGATATTTGGCTTTTTAGGATCAAATGGTGCTGGTAAAAGTACAACGATAAATATGATTGCTGGGTTGTTAAGAAGTAATGAAGGTGAAATTAGCATATTAGGAAAAAATATAAAAAAACATAATCGATTTGCGAAGATGAATATCGGTATCGTTCCGCAAGATATTGCGATTTATGAAGAGTTAACTGCCTATGAAAATGTGAAATTCTTTGCTGGATTGTACGGTTTAAGAGGAGCAGAGCTAAAAGCAAGAGTAGAGGAAGCGCTTCAGTTTGTGGGGCTTAGTGATAAACATAAAAGTTATCCGAAAAACTTTTCTGGCGGGATGAAACGAAGATTGAATATCGCTTGTGCGATCGCTCATAGACCGAAGTTAATTATTATGGATGAGCCGACAGTGGGAATTGATCCACAGTCAAGAAACTATATTCTCCAGTCTGTTCGAAAATTAAATGAAATGGGAAGTACCATTATTTACACGAGCCACTACATGGAAGAAGTAGAAGAGATTTGTACGAAAATAGCAATTGTAGATCACGGTAAAGTAATTGCAGAAGGTACGAAAGAACAGTTAAAAGCGATTATTACTGATACGAAAGATATTTGGGTTGAAGTGAAGTCAGTAGAAAATTTAGATGTAAAAAAGTTAAAAGAGATAAACGGTGTGAAAGCTGTTCAAATTGAAGAGAACGTAATTAAAGTAAACTCGGATGCAGGAGTAAACAATTTAAATAAAATTATTCAGCACTTCATTAATCATGATATTGAAATTCGTTCGGTAGAGGAGCAGGCCCCGAACTTAGAAACAGTATTCCTTACGTTGACTGGAAGAAACTTACGAGATAAATAAAAGGTAAATGAAGAAAAGGTAAAGGGAGGTTCATCAATTGAACATCTTCAATATTGCAGTTATGCATATTAAAAGAGATTTCAGAGACGTAAGAACTTTAGTTTTTATGTTAGCATTTCCGGTTGTACTTATGCTTGTGTTAGGAACAGCGTTAACGAATGCATTTGATAGCGATAGTCAAGCGATTAAAGATATACAAGTGCTCTACAAAGATGAAGCGAGTAGCACATTTTCTCAATCGTTCGAAGCATTTACGAAAGAAGTCGATAAATCGGGTATTCATTTTAAAAAAGCTTCCGAAGGTATAGATGGGAAAGAAGAAGTGAAGCAAAATAAATATGCTGCTTATGTAGAGTTAAATAAAGATGGTGCAAAATTTTATGGAAGTGACAAAAGTAGTGTTGAGGGAAGTATTGTGGAAGGCATGCTTACAACATTTGTTGATAAGTACAATGTAGCGGCCGAAGTTGCAAAAGTAGATCCTAGTAAGGTGAGCACAGTTTTTTCAAGCGGAAATCATAATGATTATATAAAAGAAACATCTTTACAAGCTGCGAAAAAACCAGGTTCTATGGATTACTACGCGGTTGTAATGACAACGATGATTGCACTATATGCTGCGATGGGAGCGAGTTCTTTAATTCGAGGAGAACGAATACGTAAAACAGGAGATCGTCTCATTGCTGCACCTATAAGTAAGGCTGAAATATTCATTGGAAAAGTACTTGGTAGCCTAGTAGCAAATGCTCTGTGCATATTACTCGTCATGTTATTTAGTAAATTTGTTTTTCAAGCGAATTGGGGCGACCATCTTGGAATCATATTTCTTATTTTATTAACACAAATTTTTCTAGCAATTAGCTTCGGTTTAGGAATTGGATATATTACAAAAACACCGGAATCATCTAGAGCAATTATTATGGTTATTGTGCAATTATCCTCTATTTTTGGTGGTGCATATTTCGTAATAGAAGAAAATTTCGTTACGAATTTATCACCATTAACGTGGGCAAACACAGCTGTTATGAAAATTATTTATGCAAATGATGTAGGAGCAGCACTACCGGTAATATGTTTAAACCTTGGCATTTCAGCACTCTTTTTATTAATTGCAATTATTGCATTACGTAGACGGGAGGGGCTATAGTATGAAAGATATTTTATGGCTCATACAAAAAACGTTATCTGTACTTTTGAAAAATAAAAAAGGGTTATTCATTATTATTAGTTTGCCGATAATTGGAACACTAATCTCCTTCTCGATGTATGGGAATATGGGGCAAGGGACGTTAAATATCGGGGTTATTAATAAAGAAAATCAATCTATAGCAAATGATACGGTGAAATTTTTAGAAGGATTAAATCATGTAAAGGTAAGTAAAATTAAAGAATCTGAAGTAGAAGATAAACTCACTTCCAAAAAACTTGATGGAGTTATTACATTAGATTCTGGTTTTTCAAAAAGTGTTCGAGAAGGGAAACCAAATCATATTGAAATTTCATCGATTAAAGGTGATCAAGTAACAGGATTTATAAAATCATATTTATACAATTATATTGATAATGTAGCAGCTATTAGTAAAGTAGCAGGAACAGATCAAAGTGCATTTGATACTATGTACGCAGGATATCAAAAAGGTTCATTTAAAATGAAAACTGAGACGCTAGAAGATACTTCGAAAAATAAAGATATGACAAACCAAACGATGGGTTACCTTATTATGTTTATGCTATTTTCAGCAGCGAACTTATCAGGTTATATTTTAAAAGAAAAAGAAAATAGAACGTATTTTAGACTCTTATCAACGCCGATAGATGGGAAGAAATTCATATTATCTAATGTCGGGGTAAATATGCTGCTATTAACAGTACAAATTCTGATTACAATCTTATTCCTAACGAATATTTTTCATATAAATATCAATATGCCTTTCATAGTGATGATTGGTGTACTCATGCTATTTGCTTTAATAGCGATTGGAATATCGTTAGTCCTTGTCGCTTTTTCGAAAAACTCAGCATCAGCAAATGCACTGCAAAATATGATTATTGTACCGACATGTTTACTGGCTGGATGTTATTTTCCTTATGACATTATGCCAAAAGCGGTACAAAAAGTAGCTGATTTTCTTCCGCAGAGATGGCTATTAGACACAGTATCAAAACTACAACAAGGAATTCCAATTTCAGATTTGTATTTAAATATTTTAATCTTATTTGCCTTTGCAGTAGCATTCTTCTTAATTGCTATTTATAAGTTTGGAAGAAATAATGATGCGAGAAACTTTGTTTAATATGAAAAGGGTGTGACGTTAAGTCGCATCCTTTTTTGTATGAAGCATGAAATCTAAATTTGAATGACAAAATAGAAAGGTGGAAAGAAAATGAGCGGAAGGAAATCAAAATGATTAAAAAAATATTGCGAGTTACTTCTATTGTAATTACTATTTTCGTTTTTGTTTTAATTTGGATGCATATTGACGTTACGCTCGGAAGAAAAATGGAAGTCGGGAAAAATATGCCGACAGAGTACGCTCCTCATTATAGTGATTTTCAATTATATGTAGAAGGAAAGTCATTTTATAAACAGTTATTTACTGATATAAGAGAGGCGAAGCAATCTATTTACACGTACTTTTTCATTTTGTCGGATGATAAAAGTAGCCATACTTTTTTAAACTTATTAAAAGAGAAGGCGAGAGAAGGAGTAAACGTATATTTATCTGTCGATTTACTTAACGATTTATCATTTGAAAGAAAGGTGAAAAAAGAATTACAGGAAAGTGGCGTGCATTTTACATATAGTAGAAAACAGGAATTACCATTCGGGTTTTATTCCCTACATCATCGTAATCATCGCCGTATTACGACGATTGATGGAGAAATTGGCTATACAGGCGGATTTAATATAGGAGATGAGTACTTGGGGAAAGATAAGCGATTTGGATATTGGCGTGATTATCATGTACGGCTTAAAGGAGAAGGAGCAAAAGATTTAGAGGAGCAATTCGCTTTAGATTGGAAGCGAGATACGAAAGAAGATATAAAGAGAAGTACGAATAAGGCTAGCAAAGGGAATACATTACATACTATGACTAGTTACAATGGCCATTACGTTGCTGAGAAATATATAGAGCTCATAAAACAAGCTCAGCACTCAATTGTAATTGCAACGCCGTATTTTATAGCGAAAAATAAAGAATCTATGAATGCTTTAATCGCGGCGCAAAAGCGTGGTGTTACAGTAAAAATACTTTGGTCATATAAACCAGATCTACCTCTTATAAAAGAAGCGGCGTATCCATACATACGTCAGGCTGTTAATAATGGGATTACTGTATATGGGTATAAAAAAGGAATGTTTCATGGAAAGTTAATGCTGATTGATAATGAGTTAACTGTTATAGGTACAACAAACTTTACTTCGCGTAGCTTCAATATAAATGATGAAATGAATTTTTATATTTATGGTGGTCCTATTGTAGAACAAGTTAATAAGGCGTTAACAGAGGATTTTCATGATTCGAAAGAAATGACGAAAGAGTTTTTTGAAAAGTTATCTTTTTGGGAGCGTTGTAAGGAGAAAGTAGCGGGATTGGTTGACTTCTATTTGTGATGATGAATTAGGAAAGGGTGCCTACAAAAGACACCCTTTTTTGGTGGGAAATCATTATTTTTCATGCACCAGCAATGAAGCATCATCATTAATCAACGTCCCTACATGCTCCCCTAAACAAATTCGTTTCATCACTCCAGGCTCATCAAAGTTAAAGACATGTGCTGGTAAATTGTAGTCTCGGGCAAGCAGTAATGCTGCTTGATCCATGACTTGTATATTTTGTCTAACAACATCATTATAGTTTAGTTTGCTGTACATTTTTGCTGATTTGTTATGCTTTGGATCACTTGTAAAAACGCCGTCGACACCTTGTTTTGCGACTAATATGGCATCACTATTCATTTCAATAGCTCTTTGTACGCTTGGATAATCTGTCGTCACGAACGGTTGCCCGTTTCCGCCTCCAAAGATAACGATATAACCGTTATCTAAATGGTGGACTGCACGCAAACGAATGTATGGTTCAGCTACTGCATTAAATGGAATGGAAGTCATAACGCGCACTTCTCTATTTGTTTTACTTGTTAAAACACCGCGAAGCATTAAGCTGTTAATAATTGTACCTAACGTACCGATATTATCAGCTTCTACGCGATCAATTCCCCATTCTTCAGCTAGATGACCTCTAAAAATGTTACCGCCACCGATGACGATGGATACTTCGATACCTAAATCAACAATGGATAAAATTTCGTTTGCGATATGTTCTAATCGTTTGGAGTTAAAGCTATTTCCAGTTTGATCGGCAAGTG
>Ga0268252_1001892_pt1 | contig 11122 bp, 8 predicted proteins | sample AgamicMgSfrz_FD_200244 | JGI IMG/M metagenome (GOLD analysis project Ga0268252, IMG submission 200244) | Agave microbial communities from Guanajuato, Mexico - Mg.Sf.rz (v2) (version 3) | ecosystem: Host-associated > Plants > Phyllosphere > Phylloplane/Leaf | place: Guanajuato, Mexico | collected... | reverse complement strand
TGGCCGCCGAGTATCCGTTTCAGAAAGCTCATCGTCCGCTCCTCAACGCTTGGCCGGTGCGCCGCCGAACGCCCCGGAGGACGACAGCAGCCGCAAGCCGTTGGCCACGACGATCAGGCTCGCGCCCGCGTCGGCGAAGACCGCCATCCACATCGTGCCGAGCCCCGCGACCGTGAGGCCGAGGAACACGACCTTCACGCCGAGCGCGAAGCCGATGTTCTGCACCAGCACGCGGTGCGTCGCGCGCGACAGCCGCACGAATGCGGGAATCTTGCGCAGGTCGTCGTCCATCAGCGCGACGTCGGCCGTCTCGATCGCCGTGTCGGTGCCCATCGCGCCCATCGCGAAGCCGATGTCGGCGCGCGCGAGCGCCGGCGCATCGTTGATCCCGTCGCCGACCATCCCGACCGCGCCCGCGCCGCTCGCCGCCAGTTCCTCGACCGCCGCGAGCTTGTCCTCCGGCAACTGGTTGCCGCGCGCGTCGTCGATGCCGGCCTGCTGCGCGATCGCCTGCGCGGTATGCGGGTTGTCGCCGGTCAGCATCGCAGTGCGGATGCCGAGCGCATGCAGATCGGCGATCGCATCGCGGCTCGTGTCCTTGATCGTGTCGGCCACCGCGAAGATGCCGAGCACGCGCGTGGCGTCGACCAGCACGACGACGCTCTTGCCCTGCCGCTCCAGCGCGTCGAGCTTCGCCTCGAGCGCCGTCGAGCAGCGTTCGAGTTCCTCGACGAGCCGGTGATTGCCGAGCCAGTAGCGCGTGCCGTCGATCGTGCCGCGCACGCCGCGCCCGACGATCGCTTCGAAGTCCTGCACGTCCGCGAAGGCCGTCGTACCGGCGTCGCGGGCCGCGGCGGCGATCGCCTGCGACACCGGGTGATCGGAGCGCGCCGCGAGACTTGCACCGAGGTGCCGCACGCGCGCCGCATCGGCATCGTCCGCGTGCACGTCGAAGTCGGTCTGCACCGGCTTGCCGTGCGTGATCGTGCCGGTCTTGTCGAGCGCGAGCCACGCGAGCTTGCGCCCTTCTTCCAGATAGACGCCGCCCTTCACGAGAATCCCGCGCCGCGCCACGGCCGCGAGCCCCGACACGATCGTCACCGGCGTCGAGATCACCAGCGCGCACGGGCAAGCGATCACGAGCAGCACGAGCGCGCGATAGATCCAGTCGTGCCATGCGCCGCCCATCACGAGCGGCGGCACCACCGCGACCAGCAGCGCGACCGCGAATACGATCGGCGTGTAGACGCGCGCGAACTGGTCGACGAAGCGCTGCGTCGGCGCCTTCGCGCCCTGCGCTTCCTCGACCGCGTGGATGATCCGCGCGAGCGTCGAGTTGGCCGCGACGGCCGTCACGCGGTAGTCGAACGAACCCGATTCGTTGATCGTGCCCGCGTACACCGCGTCGCCGCTCGCCTTTTCGACGGGCAGGCTTTCACCGGTGATCGGCGCCTGGTTGACCGTCGAGCGGCCCGCGACGACTTCGCCGTCCAGCCCGATCCGCTCGCCCGGCTTCACGCGGACGACCGCGCCGAGCGCGATCTGCGCGGCCTCGATCGTGCGCCACGCGCCGTCGGCCTGCTGCACGGTCGCGGTATCCGGCGCGAGCTGCATCAGCCCCTGGATCGCATTGCGCGCGCGGTCGAGCGACTTCGCCTCGATCAGCTCGGCGATCGTGAACAGCACCATCACCATCGCGGCTTCCGGCCACTGACCGATCGCCATCGCGCCCGTCACCGCGATGCTCATCAGCGCGTTGATGTTCAGGTTGCCGTTGCGGATCGCGATCCAGCCCTTCTTGTACGTGGTCAACCCGCACGCGAGCACCGCGGCGAGCGCGAGCGCCGCCGACAGCCACACCGGCAGCCCGGCCCAGGTCGCGCCTTCGGACGCGATCGCCGCGACGCCGGCGAGCGCCAGCGGCCACCACGGCTTCGCGGGCGGCGGCGCGATGGGCGCTCCCGGTGCATCGGCCGACGCGGCTTCCGGCGTCATGCCGAGCGAGCGGATCGCACTTTCGAGCGCCGGCTGCGCGCCGGGCACGTGCTCGACGGTCAGCATCCGCTGCATCAGGTTGAATTCGAGCGCCGACACTTCGCCCATCCCGCCGAGCTTCTTGCGGATCAGCGTTTCCTCGGTCGGGCAGTCCATCTGCATGATGCGGAACGCGGAGCGCACGTGGCCCGACGCGGTTGCCTGCGCGACCGGCAGCGGCGCGAGCGTCAGCGCGGCCGGCGCGCAGCAGTCGCCGGCCGCGTGGTCGTGGTCGTGGTCGTGGTCGTGGTCGTGGTCGTGGTCGTGGTCGTGGTCGTGGTCGTGACCGGCATGGTCATGCGCGGCGTGGTCGTGCGAACACGTCGCACCGTGCACATGCTGGTCGTCGCCCGCATGGCCGTGACCGTGGTCATGACCCGCCTCGCCGTGCGCGGTGTGATCGTGCCCGTGGCCGTGATCGTGGTCATGGCCGTGCGCGTGCTCGCCGGCCGCCGGCGCCGCGTCGGCAACGGTCGCCGTCTGCGTGTCGCGCGCATCGGCGCAGCACGCATCGGCGCCGCCGGCATGGCGGTGTCGTGGGTCGGGGGTACGCTTGGCGTCGATCATGACAACCTCCTTTGTGGCTTGACGGTGTAGAGTTAACACCCTGAAGCCACTACAAGGTCAACCCTTACACGGGAGAAAGGCATGAAGATTGGCGAACTGGCCAAAGCGGCCCGCTGCACGCCCGAGACGATCCGTTTCTACGAGAAAGAGGGTCTGATGCCGGATGCGGAGCGCACCGATTCGAACTACCGCAACTACACCGACGTGCACGTCGAGCGGCTGCGCTTCATCCGCAACTGCCGCGCACTCGACATGGCGCACGACGAAATCCGCGCGCTGCTGCGGCTCACCGACACGCCGGCCGACCGCTGCGATTCGATCAATTCGCTGCTCGACGATCACATCGGACACGTCGACGCGCGCCTCGCGGAACTCACGCATCTGCGCGACCAGCTCACCGAATTGCGCCGCCAGTGCGTCGGCGAGCATTCGGTCGAGGATTGCGGCATCGTGCATGGCCTTGCGACGATGGAAACCGTCGCGCCGGCCGCGAAGCGCTCGCACCTCGGCTGAAACCCTTGTCAAACCAGACAGTCTGATTGAGAATAGTTATATTCTTACTAGATATACTTTAACTATTCATGTCTACGAGCCGCCCGTCCCCGCTCGCGCTGGCCGTCCTCGCGACGCTCACCGAAACGCCGATGCATCCGTACGGGATGCTGCAGCAACTGAAGGCCCGCGGCTACGACGAAGTCGTCAACGTGCGGCAGCGCACGAGCCTGTACCAGACGATCGACCGGCTGCTGCGCGACGGGCTGATCGCCGTGCACGACACCGAACGCGACGGCGCGTTTCCGGAGCGCACGGTGTATGCGCTGACGGAAGCCGGGCACACGGCCGGGCAGGCATGGCTGCATGCGCTGCTCGCGGAGCCCGCCCGTGAATTTCCGGCGTTCGGCGCCGGCCTCGCGTTCCTGCCGCTGCTCGATGCGGAAGATGCGCGTCACCAGCTCGAGCTGCGCATCGCGCGGCTTGACGCCGAGCGCGAGCGGCTGGAAGCGCTGCGCGCCACCGCACAGGCCGACCAGGTGCCGCGCCTGTTCCTGCTGCAGAACGAGCATGCGCTCGTGCTGCTCAATGCGGAGCTCGACTGGGCGCGCAGCGTCGTCGAACACCTGAAGATCGGCGCGCTGCGCTGGGTGGACGGCTGACGCGCGGCGCCGGCCGATGCCCGGCGGCAGCGGCCGTCGGCCGCATCAAAGTACCTTGCCGGGATTCAGGATGCCGCGCGGGTCCAGCGCGGCCTTCAGCCGCCGCATCAGCCCGATTTCCGCGCCGCTGCGCGTGTGCGCCAGATAAGGACGCTTGAGCACGCCGATCCCGTGCTCGGCCGACACCGAGCCGCCCATGTCGCGCACCACCGCATACACGCAGTGATCGAGCGCATCGGCGTCCGCGTCGGTCATCGCGGCCAGCGACACGCCGATATGCACGTTGCCGTCGCCGACATGGCCGAAGAACAGGCACGTGAGCGCCGGCCAGCGCGCCCGCAACGCCGCCTCGCAGCGTTCGGCGAACGCGCCGAGTTCGCCCGTCGGCAGACTCACGTCGAAGTTGACGAGCTGCGGCAGCGCATCGATCGCGAGACCTTCGCGCAGCGCCCACAAATCGCGCGCCTGCCGCTCGGAGGTCGCGAGTACCGCATCGTCGACGAGCCCTGCATCGAATCCCGCGGCCAGCCCCGTTTCGAGCGCCTGGTGCGCATCGCCGCCCGGCGCGCTCGTCGCGCATTCGATCAACACCACGAAACCGCCGTCGCCGATGAACGGTGCCGATACCCCGGGCGTATGCCGCGCGACGTAGTCGTAGAACGCCGGCCACATCGCCTCGAAGCTGACGACTTCCGGCAGCGTGCGGACACGATTCCACAGCGCGACCACCGCGTCGTAGTCGCGCACGCGGCAGAGCGCCGTGGCCGGCGCCGCGAGCAACGGATGCAGCCGCAACACCGCGCGCGTGACGACGCCGAGCGTCCCTTCGCTGCCAATGAACAGCTGCTTCAGGTCGTAGCCCGCGTTGTTCTTCAGCATCCGGTTCATCGACGACACGATCGTGCCGTCCGCGAGCACCGCCTCGAGCCCGAGCACCTGCTCGCGCATCATCCCGTAGCGGATCGCGCGCGTGCCGCCCGCATTGGTCGCGAGCATGCCGCCGATCTGGCACGAGCCGCGCGCGCCGAGATCGACGCCGAACGTGAAGCCCGCCGATTCGACGGCTTCCTGCACCGTCTGCAGCGGCGTGCCCGCGCGCACGGTGATCGTACCGGCCGCCGCGTCGAGCGCTTCGATGCCCGCGAAGCGCTCCATCGACAGCACGACCTCGCCGCCCAGCGCGACCGCCCCGCGCGCGAGCCCGGTCAGCCCGCCTTGCGGCACGACCGGCTGGCCGAGCCGCGTGCACAGCGCGAGCGTGCGCGACACGTCGTCGACGCTGCACGGGCGCACCAGCGCGCGCGGTCGCACGCCGGCCGGCTCGTTGTACGCGGTGAAGTAACGCGGATCGATATCGGCCGCGCGCGTGACGAGCGCGTCGCCCAGTTCGGCGGCGAGCACGGCATCGACGGCCTCGTCCGGCAGCGGCCTGCCGTCCGGCTCGCTACCCGCGGCGCTCGTGTTCGAGGTCGGCATAGTGCGCGGCCCCGCTTACTTCGTCGAGATGTCGATATCGCCGAAATACTTCAGCCCGAGCGACTTCACCGTGCCGTCCGCCTTCAGCTTGTCGATCGCCGCGTCGAGCTTCGCCTTCAGCGCGTCGTCGCCCTTGCGCAGGCCGAACGCGATGCCGCTGCCGAGGATCTTGTCGTCGTGCACCGGCTGGCCGACGAACGAGAAGCCCTTGCCGTCCGGGCGCGACAGGAAGCCGCGCTGGCCCGACGGCGCGAGCACGAGCGTCGCGTCGAGGCGGCCCGCGACCAGATCCGTATACGCCTGGTTCTGGTCCTGGTACGCGACGATCGCGACGCCTGCCGGCTCCCAGTGCGCCTTCGCGAAGGTTTCCTGGATCGACGCCTGCAGCACGCCCACGCGCTTGCCCTTCAGCGATTCGGGCGTCGGCAGCAGCCCGCTGCCGGTGCGCGCGATCAGCTGGGTCGGCACGCGATAGATGATCGTCGTGAAGTCGATCGCCTGGCGCCGTTGCTCGGTCGCGTTCATCGCCGAGTTGATCGCGTCGAACTTGCGGCCCTTCAGCGCCGGAATCAGTCCGTCGAACGAAGTCTCGACCCATTTGCACGACAGCTTCGCCGTCTGGCAGACGGCATTGCCGACGTCGATATCGAAGCCCTGCAGGTCGCCGTTCGGCGCCTTCGATTCGAACGGCGGGTATTGCGCTTCGAGGCCGAAGCGCAGCGTCGGCGCATCGGCGAGCGCCGCGCCGGAGCCGATTGCGCACGCGAGTGCAAATGCGAGTTTCAAGGTAGCCGTGTGTTTCATCGTGATCTCCTGGGTCTGGTCGATGCGACGTCTCCGCCGCCGGTTTCCGTATGGGCTTTACAGCGAACGCAGCCGCCGCGCGCCTTCGACCAGCGTCGCGTCGTCCTTCGAAAAACTGAGCCGGATCACGCCGGCGTCGGTGCCGTCGGTATAGAACGCCGACAGCGGAATCGTCGCGACACGCGCGTCGCGGATCAGGCGCAGCACGAAATCGCTGTCGCTTTCGTCCGAGAAGTGGCGAAAGCGCGCGAGCATGAAGAACGAGCCTTCGCTCGGCAGCAGCTCGAAACGCGAATCGGCCAGCTCGCGCGCGAGCAGGTCGCGCTTGGCCTGGTAGAACGCCGACAGGCCGAGATAGCTGTCCGGCCGCGCGAGGATCTCCGCGAACGCGACCTGCATCGGCGTGTCGGCCGAGAACACCATGAACTGGTGCACCTTGCGGATCTCGTCCATCAGCTCGGCCGGTGCGAGGCAATGGCCGACCCGCCAGCCGGTCACGTGGAACGACTTGCCGAACGACGACACGATCACGCTGCGCTCGGCCAGCTCGCGGTGGCGCGCGACGCTCTGGTGCTGCGCGCCGTCGAACACGACGTGCTCGTACACTTCGTCGGACAGCACCACGATGTCCCTATCGCGCGTGAGCTGCGCGAGGCGCGCCAGATCGTCGGCGGAGAACACCGTCGCGGTCGGGTTGTGCGGCGTGTTGACGATGATCATCCGCGTGCGCGGCGTGATGGCCGCGGCCACCTCGTCCCAGTTCACGCGGAAATGCTCAGGCGACAGCTTGATCGCGACCGGCGTCGCGCCCTGCAGCCGCACGATCGGCGCATAGCTGTCGAACGACGGCTCGAAATAGATCACCTCGTCGCCGGGATGCACGAGCGCGCTGATCGCCGCGTAAAGCCCTTCGCTCGCGCTCGCGATCACCGTGATTTCGGTCGCCGGATCGTAGCGCGCGCCGTACAGCGCCTCGGTCTTCTCGGCGAGCCGCTCGCGCAGCGCGATCACGCCGGCCATCGGCGCGTACTGGTTGTGACCGTCGCGCATCGCACGCGCGACGCCTTCGACGAGCGCCGGATCGGGCGCGAAATTCGGCGCGCCCTGCGACAGGTTCAGCGCGTCGTGTTGAGCAGCCAGTTGGCCAATTACCGTGAAGATCGTCGTCCCGACGTCGGGCAGTTTCGAACGGGGCGCGGTGGCGCTTCGCATGACTCCTCCTCCTGATGTCCTTCGGGCGGGCCGCTCGACATGTGCGCGGCCTGCATCTGCCGCATGATTTAGCCCGAGCCAATATCGGCGGACAATCGAAAGTTCGTCATGGCGGCCATGCATTTTTCTCATGGCTCGCCCGGAGAAGGGCCTGGCGGCAAGGCCAGACTGCGCGCCTGATATGCGAATCAGGCATTTCCCCGAGGGAAGCTACGCGTCCGCCGCCACGAGGTACGCGAGCAGCACGGCCCGCAGTTCGCGGCGCTGCGCGGCGAAATCGAGCGTCGGCCCGAGCGTCAGCAGCGCCTGCGACAGGCCGCCGTAGCAGATCGTGTGGGCCATCCGCGCGAGCCCGTCGAGCCGCGCGGCCGGCGGCGGGTCGGCCGCTTGGGCCAGCGCGTCGCGCCACAGCGCGACATAGGCGTCGTAATGCCGGCGATAGGCGGCGAGCGGCGACACCTGCCGCTCCAGCGCGAACAGCGCGCCCCACAGCGCCGCGTCGGCGGCGATCGTATCGACCTGGAGGTCGACCAGCGCGACGGCGAGTTCGGCCCGCGACGCACCGCGCAACCGCTGCACCGTGTCGCGCAACCGGTCGGCCAGCGCCAGCACGCGGCGGTGGATGCAGAGCGCCGCGAGGCTCTGCTTGTCGCCGAAATACTCGTAGAAGGTGCCGATGCTGACGCCCGCGACGGCCGCGATCTCGCGGATCGTCGCCTTCGCGTAGCCGCGTTCGAGCAAAAGCTGAACGAACGCCTGTTGCAGCGCGTCGGAGCTCGCCTGCGCGCGCGACTGGCGCGGCCGGCGGCGCAATGCGGGCGCGGGTTGCGCCGCCGGCGAGCCGGGCAGCGCCGGAACCTGAACATGTCGCGGCGGCATATTTGCTACTCTGAATTCAGCAGGGAATACGTTTTACCGGAAGCCGGAATCCGCGCCGAAGCGCGTTGCGCGGCACGACACCGGCTGACCGCGCAGCATGAGACCGGAGACAACCGCGATGACCGACTCGACTCACGCCGTCACGAACCAGTTCGACGAACTCGTCGACTATAACCTCTTCGCGACGGATCTCGCGCTGCGCGACGCGCTCGCCCGGGCCGGCGCCGACTGGGCCGTGCCACGGCTCGACGCGTACGGCGCGCGGCTCGGCAGCGCCGACACCGCGCGGCTCGCCGACGAAGCGAACCGCCACACGCCGGAACTGCACACGTTCGACCGGCGCGGCCGGCGCATCGACCGCGTCGACTTCCATCCCGCCTGGCACGCGCTGCTCGGCCAGTACCGCCATGAAGGCTTCGTGTCGCTCGCGTTCCGCGAGTCGCGCCGCGGCCGCTGGGCCGCGACGGCCGCCGGCTTCTACCTGCATGGCCAGATCGAGGCCGGCACGCTGTGCCCGGCCACGATGACGCAGGCCGCGATCCCCGTGCTGCAGAAGGAGCCGGCGCTGTGGGACCTGCTGCGCGACAAGCTCTACAGCGACGACTACGATCCGCGCGACGTGCCGGTCGCCGACAAGCGCGCGATCTGGTTCGGCATGGGTATGACCGAGAAACAGGGCGGCTCCGACGTGCGTGCGAACACGACGCTCGCCACGCCGGTCGGCGCGGGCGGCCGGGGCGGCGAATACCGGCTGCGCGGCCACAAGTGGTTCTTCTCCGCGCCGATGTGCGACGCGCACTTGGTCGTCGCGCGCACCGAGGCCGGCAGCCCGTCGTGCTTCTACGTGCCGCGCTGGCGGCCGGACGGCACGAAGAACGCGGTCGAGATCCAGCGGCTGAAGAACAAGGTCGGCAACCGCAGCAACTCGAGCAGCGAGATCGAGCTGAACGACGCGTGGGGCATCATGCTCGGCGACGAAGGCCGCGGCATTCCGACCATCATCGAGATGGCCACCACCACGCGGCTGAACTGCGTGCTCGGCAGCGCGGCGATGCTGCGCCAGGGCGTCGTGCAGGCGATCGCCTACACGCGCCAGCGCCATGCGTTCGGCCGCGCGCTCGCCGAGCAGCCGCTGATGCGCACCGTGCTCGCCGATCTCGCGCTGGAGAGCGAAGCGGCGCTGTCGCTCGCGATGCGGCTCGCCGATGCGTTCGAACGCGACGACTCGCCCCGCGAACGCGCGTGGAAGCGGATCGTCACGCCCGCCGCGAAATTCTGGGTCTGCAAGCGCGCGGTCGAGCTGACCGGCGAGGTGATGGAAGTGTTCGGCGGCAACGGTTACGTCGACGACGGCCCGATCGCGCGCCTGTTCCGCGAGGCGCCCGTCAACTCGATCTGGGAAGGCTCCGGCAACGTGATGTGCCTCGACGTGCTGCGCGCCGTATCGCGCGAGCCCGACGCGGCCGCCGCGCTGTTCGACGAACTGGCCGACCTCGGCGCGGGCGAACCGCGCATTCGTGCCGCGCTCGACGGATTGCGCGCGATGCTCGCCGCCCCGACCGACACGCTCGAAGCGTCGGGCCGCGTGTTCGCGCAGCGGCTCGCGGTCGTCGCGCAGGCGTGCCTGCTGCGCCGCGATGCGCCGGCGGTCGTCACCGACGCGTTCGTCGCGACGCGGCTCGCCGCGCCCGACTGGGGCCGTATCGCGGGCGGCTTCGATCCGCACGCGATCGACGTCGCCGCGCTGCTGCAGCGCGCGTACCCGGCCTGACGCCGGCCCGTTCACCCGATTTCGCGTTCGTTCGCCCGCCCGGAGCCTCGATGAACCTCGTCGCCGCCCTCGACCGCGCCGCCCGTGCGACGCCCGACAAGCCGTTCCTCGTCAGCGAATCCGCGACGATCACGTATGCGGCCGCGCGCGAGCGTTCGCACCGGGCGGCGGCCGTGCTGAGCGCGCTCGGCGTCGCGGCCGGCGACCGTGTCGCGGCGATGTGCTTCAACACGCCGGCTTTCGTCGACCTGATGTTCGGCGCATGGCGGCTCGGCGCGGCGTTCGTGCCCATCAACCACAAGCTGCAGGCGCCGGAAGTCGACTACGTGCTCGAACACAGCGGCAGCACCGCGCTGCTGTTCGACGTGGCGCTCGCGCCGGTGGTCGAGCGGATCGTGCATCCGGCGCGGCGGCTCGTGACCGAGGGCGAACTCGACGGCGTGCCGAATTTCGACACGATGTGCGCGACGATGGACGGCCTCCCGGGCATCGAGCCGGCCGACGACGACGTCGCGCAGATCCTCTACACGTCCGGCACGACCGGCCGCCCGAAGGGTTGCGTGCACAGTCATCGCACGGTGACGCTCGCCGCGATGCAGGCGGCGCTCGCGACCGGGATCGGCCGCAACGAGCGCACGCTGATGGCAATGCCGATCTGGCATTCGTCGCCGCTGAACAACTGGTTCGGCGGCACGCTGGTCGCGGGCGGCACCGTCGTGCTGCTGCGCGAATACCATCCGCTGCGCTTCCTGCAGACCATCGAGCGCGAGCGCGTGACGCTGTATTTCGGTGCGCCGGTGTCGTACACGCTGCCGCTCGACACGATCGACGGCTTCGCGGCATTCGACCTGTCGAGCGTGCGCGCGTGGCTGTACGGCGGCGGCCCGATCGGCGCCGCGCAGGCCGAACGGCTCGCGCAAGCGTATCGCAGCCACGCGTTCTTCCAGGTGTATGGGATGACGGAAACCGGCCCGGCCGGCACGACGCTGTATCCGGACGAACAGATCGCGAAGGCCGGCTCGATCGGCCGTCAGGGCGGCCCAGGCGTCGACCTGCGGGTCGTGCGGATGGACGGCGTCGATGCGCAGCCGGGCGAGACCGGCGAGATCTGGCTGAAGACCGATTGCATGATGCTCGGCTATCTCGACGACGCGGCCGCGACGCGCGCCGCGTTCGCGCCGGACGGCTGGTATCGCACCGGCGACATCGCGCGGATCGATCAGGA
>Ga0268252_1001888_pt1 | contig 11137 bp, 10 predicted proteins | sample AgamicMgSfrz_FD_200244 | JGI IMG/M metagenome (GOLD analysis project Ga0268252, IMG submission 200244) | Agave microbial communities from Guanajuato, Mexico - Mg.Sf.rz (v2) (version 3) | ecosystem: Host-associated > Plants > Phyllosphere > Phylloplane/Leaf | place: Guanajuato, Mexico | collected... | reverse complement strand
CTACAGCTTTAAATCCTGCAAAGTGAATAACTGCTTCAATTGAATTTTCTTCAAAAATTGCGTCAAGCGCTTCGCGATTTAAAACATCTTCTTTATAAAACTTAAATTGTTTTCCTGTTATTTCTTTTACTCGATTTATAGATTCTACCGAGCTATTCGAAAGATTATCCACTACTATAACTTCGTAACCGCTATTTAGTAATTCTACACATGTATGACTACCAATATATCCTGCTCCACCTGTTACAAGTACTGCCATAATTACAAACCTCCCCATTACTACATATCCTTATAATAAGCATGTAAACATTAACCTAGCTAGAATTTAAAATAGCTAGGTTAATAAAAAATTTCTTTATTTATAAAAATTAGTCTTACAGATTCTCATCCTATAAATTACCCACTAATTATAAAGAAACTTTTTCACGAACTACAGCTGGTCTTCCTACGGAATAATAGTCTACATTAAACTTTTTCACATATTCTAAACCATGGCAATTACGACCATCAAAAATAATAGGTTGTTTCATTAATTTGATATACTGTTCAATAGGGAATTCTTTTATATCATCCCATTCAGTTACAATAAGTGTTACATCGGCATTTTTAACTGCTCCTGCAACAGAGGACACATATTGAACCTCATTAGGTAATACTTTCTTTGCATTTTCAGTAGCAATTGGATCATAAGCTACGACCTTCGCACCCATTTTTACTAAATCATTTGCAATAACAATAGATGCCGCTTCTCTCATATCATCAGTATTTGGTTTAAAAGCTAAACCAAGCATAGCCACTTGTTTTCCTTCCATATCACCTAATACATTTTTTATTTTTTCAACGAGCGATGCCTGCTGATTATTATTTACTGTAATAACTGATTTTAACAGATCAAAATCATGCTCAACATTACCAGCAATTTGTATTAAAGCATGTGTATCTTTTGGGAAACAAGAGCCCCCATATCCGATACCTGCTTTTAAAAATTGTGTACCAATCCTTTTATCTAATCCCATACCATTAGCTACATGTTCTACATCCGCACCTAACTTTTCGCAAATATTAGCAATTTCATTAATAAAGCTAATTTTTGTAGCTAAGAAAGCATTTGCTGCATATTTAATCATTTCTGAACTTCTAATTGTTGTTTTAAAAACAGGAACATTAAAAGGTTTATTCACTTCTTCCATAACATCGGCAGTTTTAGCATCATTAGCCCCAATAACTATACGATCTCCATAGAAACTATCGTGAATTGCAGAACCCTCTCTTAAAAATTCCGGATTCGATACCATGCTAATTTTCACATCTGCTTTCAAATTTTGCTGAATTAAATTTTTAACATGATCATTTGTGCCAACTGGGACCGTACTTTTAATTACTACAATCGAATCTTTTTTTAGATTATTAGCAATATCTAAAGCAACTTGCTCAATATATTGTAAATTAGCTGAACCATCTATTTGCTGCGGTGTACCTACTGCTATATAAATAACATCTGCTTCTTCAATCCCTTGGCGACAATTGGTTGTAAATAACAATCTATTATCATTAATATTTTTACTCATCAACTCATCTAAACCGGGTTCATATATTGGTGAAATACCTTCTTTCATTTTCGCAACTTTATTCTCATCGATATCAATACAAGTTACACGATGTCCAATATCTGATAAACAAACCCCTGTTACTAGCCCTACATAACCTGTTCCGAAAATAGCAATATTCATTTTTTATCCTCCTTATTTATTAACAATAAAAAAAGCCCCTTGAAGAAAAAGGCTTTTAAAACTTATTTAACAAAATGTTTTACAACTCCATTTAGGGCATAATTTATAAAGCACCATGCAGATTTTAGGATACTTAACCCTTCAATTTCCCTATATAATTTCCAATTCATTTTAGCCATTTTGAACTTTTTACTAGAAATAGAGTTTTCAACTTTTCTATACTTAGATAAAACTTCATCTAATCCATAGGCATAATGACCTTTTCTTAATATTTTTAACCATGTTGCAGTATCTTGGCGGGTCCTAATGTTAGGCATTTGTACTTTCCCTAGCTTCTCAATATCCAACATCACCGTTAAACAACCGATTATTGTATTTTTTAATAATCCATTATAATTAATTTTTTCTGGCACATGTACAATTTTATCAGTAAGGGTACCATCTTGATTCATAATTTGATAACCCGTAAACGAAAAAGCTACATCATTATTCTGCATAAAAGTCAATTGTTTTTCTAATTTTTCGGGTAGCCATAGATCATCGCTATCTAAAAAAGCTACATACTTCCCTCTTGCATTATTAATGCCCGTGTTTCTCGCAATTGCTGCTCCACGATTTTCCTGCAATTCAATTAATCGTATACGATTATCTTTCTTAATCTCTTCTTTTATTAATTCACAAGTATTATCTTTTGAAACATCATCTATAATAATCATTTCCCAATTTGTATAAGTTTGAGATTGGACAGATTGGATTGTTTCTTTAATAAAAGAACTTGCATTATATGATGGGGTAATAATTGACACAAGTGATTGATTCCCTATTTCAATCTCACTTAGATTCATTTCCATTTCAATACTACTCCTTCAGATCTTCTTTGATATTTTCATCAAAATTTTAACAGCTCTTTAAAACTTTTGATGAATGAGCGAATTGGTTTTTCAGTTAAATGGAATTTTTTTACAAAGAAAATTATTAGCATACATATAGCTGGAATAGTTCCTCTCATCCTTTTAAATAATGGTCCTTTTCCTGTAAAAGTATTCGAATCAATTAGTTTATTTTCTGATGTTTTCTTTTTATGAAAAACAATAATTTGATTAACATAAGCTATACTATATTTCTGTTTCAATAAATCTGCGAGCAAGATATTTTCTTCCCCAGATGGATATTTTGCCCCAAGACCAAATCTCTCATCAAACTTCAAATCTCCAATATCAATTTTATTTAAATTAATAAAGAACTCTATTGATGAAATTTTTAAAACCCCGCGAATACCTAATTTTTCTATAGGAGCTTGTGGATATTCTTTATAATATTGTTGAATTTCGGGGTCAAATATCTGAAAACTTAGCGCGTCGATATCCCTATATTTAAATCCTTCAACAACCGTTTCAAATGCATTTTTAGGATACCAGCAGTCATCATCAGAGAACGTAACAATACCATTATCCACATATTCTAAACCTTTATTTCTTGCATGAGATAACCCTTTTTTGCTTAATATAACATGATGGTAATTAAACTTGTATTTCATTAATAAACTGCTAATTCTATCATGATTTTCTTGAGACACAATAATAACTTTAATATTATTAATAGTTTGCTCTTCTAAACTATTAAATAAGCGTTTAATATACTCAATTCTATTTCCTAATGTGGGTACTATAACATTAACTAGATATTCATTGCCCAATTTTCTCACCATACTTTTATCACTTAATTAATAACGCTCCATAATTCTTTATATTGCTGACGTATATCCTGCCAAGTATTATTTTGAGCTATTTTCTTAGCACTGATACTTAAATCCTCTTTAATATTAGGATTATCTAATATTAAATTAATCCTTTCAGACAGTTCCTCATCATTATTTATAATAAAGTGTTCTAATCTTGTATTTTTAAGCAAATAATTCATCTGAACATCTTTACTTACTATAACTGGTGTACCAACAGCTAATGCCTCTAATGGTGCTAAGCCAAAAGTTTCATATAAGCTATTTTGGATATAAAGATTTGAATAATAATAAGCACTTATCAATTCACTTTGATTTAAATTACCTATATATATAACCTTTTTAGGATCCATCATATTCATTACCTTGTCATGAACATTTCCCTTTGGCCCAGCAATTACTAAGATAAAATCATCCCTTTTTATATCATTCACAACTTTAACTAATTGTTCAATTCCTTTGTACTTAAAAGTTCCACAAGCAGTAAATATAATCTTTTTTCTTTTTTCTAAAGGAATAAGTTCGTTAAAAATATTTTTGTCTGGCTTTATAGTCAGAAATTTTTGGGAAACGCCATTTGGAATAACTTTCAATTTCTTTTTTGGTATTTTATAATCACTTATAATCATTTCCTTTAACCCTTCTGACACGCATATAATACCATCTGCAAGCTTCAAAGTAATAAATTCCGCCATTTTACAAGAAATTCTCTGATTAGAGAAGTGCAAATTTTCCCGCGATACTAAGCCATTTGCGGTATAAAGAATATTCTTTCCTAATATTTTCCCTATTATAACTAACAATGCATTTGATCGTGTAAAACCAAATATATGCAAATTACTTACATCTCTAGAAAATATCCCTTTTATACATGCTCTTATATCCCTTCCTAAAACAATTATATCCTCATTATCTATATCATTAACAATACTATTGAACACCTTTTGTGGACCAGACATTTCTTTTTCTATGTTCTCTACTTTAACCCCTATTACTAAAGTTTTTTGCAACAGGATCTCCTCCGTTCTCTCTTTTAATTAAATCACTACCTAACTTTATTGTAGTAAATATAAAGAAAAACCATAAAAAGTTCAGATAATTATTTCTTAATAAAGAGAATTCTGTACCCTGATGGAATAAAATAGCCACTATTATTGCAATATTTCCAGAATACATGAGCCACTGATTTTTATACTCTAAGTTGTTCTTGTATTTTTGAAACTGTTGAATTAAAATCCCTAATGTACAACAGACAAAAAATAGAAATAATCCTAAACCGATAACCCCTATCTCAGCTGTAATACCTAAATATAGACTATGTGCATGATTTACTCCAACATTCATTTCTCTTAAAAACTCTTGACTAGAATTAAATCCTATCCCCAAAAAGAAATGGTTTGAAATAACATCGGCTAATAAATCCCATGCTTTTCCTCTTCCTGCCAAATCTAAGCTTAATCGCTGGTTACTTCCCTGTAATAAAAGGGCTATTATTCCTCCTGCAAAAACACTTAGAATCAAAGATATTCTCATGAATTTCCAAATGTTTTTTCTTAAACGGTTCATTCCCCTACTATTATTTAACCAAAAGAACAGAAATAAGAAGATTCCAAATGCCAATATCCCTGTCCTTGAATATGTTAAAAACAAGGCATAACATTGAATTAAAAATGATATTATAAAATAGAAAGTTTTTATTGACTGTCTTAAAAACAAAATCAGAGTGGTCGCTAATGATATTAATAGTATGTATGATAATATGTTAGGATTTCCTGTAATAGATGAAAATCTCAGTGTCGCTCCTGAATAATAAACTGCCTGTTCTATTCTTATAGGACCTAAGGTAATATAATTTAGTGAATATTCGTCATTAAACCACATCATTAATCCAAAAATTTTAATAAATATCATTAGGGTAGCTAAAAATAAACCTACTAACATTTGAATTTTATAACTAGCAATCAATGTTTTTTCAATCATTCGATCTACATTAACAATGTATGCCATTGCGAAAATAGGACCAAAAATTATAAATGTTCTCCATAAAGTTTCAAATTGTATTTCACTCCAAAAACTTGAAATAGCACAGTAAAGACCTAAGACATATAAACAGCCCATTGATTGCAAATATTCTTTAGTAAAATTAGCATTTTTACTATTTAAAAAATTAAATACCCACAGCACAAAAATAATTAAAAAATTAACATAATAACTATATGGCGCTTTTATTAATGGTTGCATGCTATTTACTACCGGCACATATAAAATGAATAGTGAAATTAACATTATGAAAATAGAGTTATAAACATAAGAATTCTTACTATCCATCTTTTGAAGTACAAAACTTTTGTCTTTCATATTTTAACCTCTACTTTTAATAAATTTCCCTAGTCTGTATTTTAAGACCTTTGGTAAACGGCTTATTAATATTAAAATCACCTTAGGATTTAAATATATATTTTTCACTATACCCTTAATATCTTTTTCTTTTATTTTTTCAATGAAGCTATAATATAAATTTAGATTTGAGAGTCTTACCATCCTACATTGCAATTGATTAATTAATTTTTTATTCCCTTGAAATTTTTCATGCTTTAACAGTTCCCTATTTGCTTGTATTAACTGTTGGATTCTCTTTGTCTTTTGTCTTGTAAGAGAATCTCCCCTCTGCCTATAAAAGTATAACGGTTTATTATAAAAATAACATTTATTAGACTCGCATAGTACCTCAAGATAAAAAACATAATCTTCCCCAAATATCAATTGATCATTAAATCTTATATTTTTTTTCTCCAATAGATTTCTTTTTATTATCGGTTGCATTCCTAAATCTAACTCTACTAATAACTCTGGAGTAATATTAAGGCTAGATTCAAGTTTTTCTTTGTAATTTTGACATTGTGTTGCATACGGACTTACATGCCCATCATATATTAGGAAAATATCATCAAATACCATGTCAGCTTCTTTAATTCTAGCAAAATTAAGCAACTCTTTTATTCTTTCTTGATCCCACCAGTCATCTCCATCTAAAAAGGCTATCCAAGTACCTTTTGCTTTAGAAATCCCAAAGTTTCTCGAATAAGCAGGACCTTGGTTAGACCCATTTTCATATAGCTTTATCCGCTCATCTTGTAAAGATTGAATGATTTCAACTGTTTTATCCCGTGATCCATCATCAATTACTATAACCTCTAATTGCTTAAAACTCTGATTAAGTACTGAATTTAACGCTTCCTCTATATATTCTTCTACATTATAAGTGGGAATTATTATAGATATCTCAGGAACAGACATTTATAGCCTCCTCTACATAATAGATTTCTTTTTTTGAATCATATTTTTTATTAAATCTTTTTCTGATAGAATAACAATTAAAACAATGAGATAACTTATTACTAATGAGATAAATATATTAATATTTCCTAGGAATAATTTATTTATGACATACAAAAAAATTAAACTTAATAAACTTTTAGAACTACCCCTAAACACGGTAAATATTCCCTGCTTATTAAAAATTATTAAACCCAGTAATAGTACAATCTCTATTAAAACAGCTGCAATTGCTGCTCCTAAACTACCGTATAACTTTCCAAAATACGAGTACGCAAAAATACCTGTCCCAAAACTAATTAATAATGCAATAGATCTATATTTTTGCAAACCTTTAGTTGTTAAACTATCCGCTAAAGGAAAGTTAATTGATTGAATAAAAACAATAATAGATAAAATAGAAAGAGTTTTAGCAATTCCTATCCAGTTTTCCCCTAACAGGAAAACTGAAATTTCTTCTGGAAATAGTATTATGGGTAGAACCATAATTAAAGACAATAAAGTCATTAACTTAATTTCGATAACTATTACCTCTCCATGTTTTTTTAGCTCACTTCTATCAATAAGCTTAAACAAAACTGGGTAAAAAGCTGCTGCTACAATACCTGGAATTTGATATAGAACAGAGGGGATACGTAATGCAGCGTTAAAATAGCCAACCTGTTCTAAACTAGATACCTTTTCTAAAGCAATAGGTCCCATTAAAGGCATAAGTATTGTTAAAAAAGCAGTTAACGTAAAAGCACTTAACCCATTTAAAATAGAATTATCTAATCCTTTATGCAATTTAATTTTATTAATGACAAAAGAGATACTTATAATACCCCCTAAAATACTACATAGCCCATAAGTTAAGGCTACCATTAAAAGACTATATCCAAAATAAACTCCAATAAGAAGACCTATGACAGAAATTAAGCCTGCCATGATTCGAATAATTGCAGTATATTTCATTTTTTCGATAATTTGATAATATACCGCTCCTACATTTTGTAGTGCTGCACCAAATATTGTAGGGATTACCATCAAGAAAATTACTTGTTTCATTTCTTTCTGACTATACATAAAATTCACTAGAATAAATACAATTACAGAGGAGAATATACAAATGAATAATCTTGTTACCAAATAGCTATTTAAAAGTTTAGATATATCTTTATCAGCTTTGGTACCCTCCCTAATAAATGTATGAGTTAATCCTAGATCTGTCATTGAACTTGCAAAAGTGGAAAATACTAATGCAATACTTAAAATACCATATTGTTCTGCCCCAAGATACCTAGCTATAACAATTGCTGAAATGGCGGTTAACATTCGTACCATCACATTTCCTACAAATAAAAATGAAGCATTTTTAAGAATTAATTGTAAGTTCATACTAATACCATCCTGTATTTATAAGATACATTATCTAGCTCCATCACCTGTGCATACTACCTTAATAGTCTTTAATATAATTTTAAAATCCAACAATAAACTGGAGTTGTTAATGTAATATATATCTAGCCTCAACTTTTCTCTCGGTGTAATTTCATAACCACCATTTACTTGTGCCCATCCTGTCAGTCCTGGTTTTACCTCTAGTCTCTTTTTAAAACCTGGAATTTCACGCTCAAATTTCTCAGTAAACATAGGTCTTTCCGGCCTTGGTCCTACAAGAGACATTTCACCTTTTAAAATATTAAATAATTGCGGTAGCTCATCAATCCTCGTCTTACGAATAAATAATCCTATCTTTGTAATACGTGGGTCATTCTTCTCTGCCCATTTTGCACCATTTTTTTCTGCATCATTTCTCATAGAACGTAATTTAATAACATTAAACTTCCTTCCATTTATACCCAATCTTTCCTGTAAATAGAAAGGTGATCCTGGGGATTCTAAAATAATTAGTAAACTAAATATCAATATAACAGGTGCCAATATAATCAAGCCTAGTAAAGCGAATATAACATCTAATATATACTTACTCCCTAAATATAACTTGGATTGTCTATTTTCAACTTGAAAGATTTGATCATCTGATGTAACTTGATATTCTCTCGCTATATTTTCACCAGTCTTCATATTCCCTCTCCCTTATAATCTTATTCATTGATTTCTTTATGTACTAAATCATTCATATATTTTATTAATTGCTTTTTTAATTCCTTATGCTGTAATGCCACCTCAATTGTCGTCTTAATAAACCCCAATTTCTCACCAACATCATAACGCTTTCCTTCAAAATCATATGCAAATACCCGTTGAATTTCATTTAATCGTTGAATTGCATCTGTCAACTGAATTTCCCCACCAGCACCTGTTTGTTGATCTTCAAGGAGCATAAAGATTTCTGGTGTTAATACGTAACGTCCCATAATTGCTAAATTTGATGGCGCAGTTCCTTGAGCTGGCTTTTCAACAAATTGGCGTACTTGATAACGGCGATCATTCCGTTCAACTGGATCAATAATACCGTAACGATGTGTTTCATTTTCTGGTACTGTTTGTACACCGATAACGGATGATTGTGTACCTTCATATTGATCCATTAATTGACGTAAACATGGCGTTTCTGCTTGTACAATATCATCACCAAGTAATACCGCAAATGGCTCATTTCCAATAAATTTACGCGCACACCATACCGCATGCCCAAGGCCTTTTGGTTCCTTTTGTCTTATGTAATGAATATTAATTTTTGAAGATGCTTGTACTTTTTCAAGAATTTCATACTTTCCTTTTTCTAAAAGGTTTTGTTCTAGTTCGAAAGAATGATCAAAATGATCTTCAATAGCGCGCTTTCCTTTTCCAGTAACAATAATAATATCTTCAATTCCCGATTCTATCGCTTCTTCTACTATGTATTGAATTGTAGGCTTATCAACAATAGGTAGCATTTCTTTCGGCATTGCTTTTGTTGCTGGTAAAAACCTTGTTCCCAGTCCCGCAGCTGGAATAATTGCTTTTCTTACTTTTTTCAAATCTAGTACCCCCAAATATTATTATTATATCCATATGTAACAATAACAAAAACCCTACTTATAGGGTCGTCTTTACAACTCCATAAGTAGAGTTTCTAAAATAAATAAATTATGGGCATCTAACCCATCCTCACGTCATACTCCCGACGACAAGCGTCTAAGGTAGGTTCGAAATAAAAATTTCTACCCACAGCACGACCGAGTGCCCCCGTTGATAACGGTTAGGAGACATCACCAATTCTTTATTTAAAAAATACCAAATAGTTTTTTACGACGTATTTGTTCTGGATCTTCTTTATAAATTGCTTTGCCGCTAATTAATAAATATGGATTTTCTTTCAAATCACTCATAACATTCATTCCAAATTCTTTCTCAATTAGTTCATAGCTTTCCACTAAATGAAATCCTCTTGACGTTGTGTTATGCGCATCTGATGCGATCATATGTGTTAAATTATGTTCCACAAGCTGTAATGAGAATTTTTTAATCTTTTTACCAAATTTCCCAAGCAAACTACCTGCTGTCACTTGTGTTAATGCACCTTTATTTACAATGTTATATAACTTATCTGGCCGCTCGATTAACTCGGCATTACGTTCTGGATGAACAATAATTGGAATCATTCCTTTTACACGTAATTCGTATAATAATTGTTCGGCATAACGTGGTACGTGATTCGATGGAAATTCAATGAATATGTATTTATTTGTTTCATTTAAAGTAACGATTTTACCAGCTTCATAGTCTTCTAATAAATCACCATATAATCTGACTTCTTGCCCAGGTAAAATGGTAAGTGGAATATTATGTTGTTGTAGTTCATCATTTAGTTGTTTTACGTGATGAATAATTGAGGTACGTTCATTTACATATTTGCCATTTTGATGGTGCGGCGTTGCGACAATTGTATGTATTCCTTCTGAAACGGCTTGTTGTGCCATCGCTAAACTATCGGTCACTGTCTGTGCACCATCATCGATACCAGGTAAAATGTGACAATGTAAATCTATCATTTGTTTCATCCTCCCTCTCTCCTATAAAAATCTTTTTTCCCTTGAATATGAGATATTGCTCATATTCAAGGGAAAAAAGGAGATATGTTTTTATCATATCTCACTTTAAAATTAGTTTGCACCGTAGTAATAATATAAGCCGTTTTCACGTTCACGATCGTTTAGAACAACGCCCAACAATTTACCTTTAGCCGATTCTAACAATCCTTTTGCTTTTACTGCTGTCTCTTTCTCTGTTGATTCACTACGAACAACAAGAATAGAAGCATCACATACATTTGCCATAATTTGTGCATCTGTTACAGCTAAAATTGGCGGCATATCAAAAATAACTAAATCATACATACTGTATG
>Ga0268252_1001887_pt1 | contig 11139 bp, 8 predicted proteins | sample AgamicMgSfrz_FD_200244 | JGI IMG/M metagenome (GOLD analysis project Ga0268252, IMG submission 200244) | Agave microbial communities from Guanajuato, Mexico - Mg.Sf.rz (v2) (version 3) | ecosystem: Host-associated > Plants > Phyllosphere > Phylloplane/Leaf | place: Guanajuato, Mexico | collected... | reverse complement strand
TCTAAGAAGGATTAACGCTCATTTCAGGAGTTAACGCTCTGTTTCTTGTGAAATTGGCTAATTGAGAGATAAAGTACGTAGGTGAAGGAGTTTTTTCTGTAAAAAGGTATGGCATTCTGTTTATGCAACTATAGTGGCAGTTTAGTTGAATAAGGAGCCTTTGAATCCTTTCATGTTTTATTGTCTCTTAATACCAAATAAACAATAAAAAGGTGCTTTTAATTGTGAAAAGCACCTATATTATAATTTAATCCCAAATTCGGATCCTTGGAACCCCTGCAGTTCTTAAATAATCCAATAACTGACCAGTGTGAACGGATTCATGGTAGGCAATACGGAGGAGCATATCACCCAAATCCCTTATGTACCCTGAATCGGAGCGGTTAATCTTTATATTTGTTAAATCTTCTTCCGAGAAGGACTTGATTGTATCTATAAACTTATTACGATATGGATCTGCAAATTCCAATTCTGCCCTTACAGTAGTTAATGGCAAGTTTTCGAAGGGTGAACTAAAATCGGAAAGGCTCCCTCTATTTTTAAGTGCTAGGTGGTAATAGTATTCGCTTTCCAATACGTGCCTAACCATTTCTAGGCAACTCATTGCTTCATCATCAGGCTTCCATTTGAGTTTTTCTTCAGGGATAGATGTCCACACCTTAATGCTTCTTCTACGAACTTCATTAAAGTTTAAAATAATTAAATCAATTGAATTCAACAATAACTCCTCCTTACTATAGTCATAGGTTAATTATACAGGAATGTATGTTCTGGTCTATATCTTTAATATAAAATTTTTAGATAAAGTTTCTTTTGTTTAGAAAACACATATGGATTTAAATAGAAACTAGCTTATGGTAGAAACGAGGTAGGTGGCCGTATCATATCAATGTATAACATGCCAAGGTTCTTTAAGAAGTTCAGTAGTATATCTAACCCCTCGAGAGTAGGGGCAAAGTTGAATGGGTGTTTCAGTACAACAAATAAGTAAATATTTCCTCAAATAGGCTCGAAATTAATCACATCACCGCCTGATAGACATGACGATTAAGAACGATTTCTCTAAATATCTAGGCGATAACCTATCCCTTCTTGTGAGTGATACATAAAATGTGTATGAAATAAATCTAGAGGAGGAATTTAAATGAAAAGACAGATTATTGAAAATGGAATGGGACACGAAGGTTATCATGGTGGCTATCCAGGTTATGGAATGGGACACGAAGGTTATCATGGTGGCTATCCAGGTTATGGAATGGGACACGAAGGTTATCATGGTGGATACCCAGGTTATGGAATGGGACACGAAGGTTATCATGGTGGCTATCCAGGTTACGGAATGGGACACGGAGGTTATCATGGTGGATACCCAGGTTACGGAATGGGACACGGAGGTTATCATGGTGGATACCCAGGTTACGGAATGGGACACGGAGGTTATCATGGTGGCTATCCAGGCTACGGAGGGTATCACCATAGTTAATTAAATAATTATATTAGCACTAGGAAATAAGAATTTGCCCACGTCTAATGACTATGTCTTACTCAACAGAAAGTAGGGCATTTTTTATCTTATATTTTGGAAATAGGTGCAACTATTTTGGATATCCAAAGGCAATTAGAAGAGTTACAAATAACCAGCAAATAGAATCAATTAAACATTATATTGTAATACTCGGGTTAATGGCTGTTCCACAGAACCCTCACTTTTAAATATACAGCATGTCCATATTTGACAAGTTATTAATTGAATTTTCCCCTTAACCGTTAGGATTATTTATTCTAACGGTTCTTCAGATTTAGAATAGATGATGAACAAATTTACTAGCATATTTGTTCTTATGTCAATTTATTGTCAATAAAATTCTTGCAATAAAAGAAAAAATTAAAATAGTCGAATGATATTAGTGAATAAACAAAAGATAATACATAGAGTAGAAAAATATGTGAGGTATGACCATGAAACAGGAAAAGGTAAATCTTTTAATAGACGAAAATATTGAGCAAATACATAAACTTATACAAGAAAAGATTAACATTTGGTCAGAGTATGTATTATTTTCTGGACTTTGGTGGCTTGGAGTAGGTTTGTCAGTTATTCCCTGGATAATTTGGTTTATCGTTCGTAAGAAAGAGAGTACAGATCGTATTTTATACGCTGGTTTTTTTGTAATGGAAATTCACTTATTCAATCCCTATTCAGGTAGCAATTTATTTAGTAGCTCATTATTTATCAAGAAGAGACAAATTTTCACCATTTTATAAGAAGAATAATCGTTAATAATTATGTTAAACTGCCTCTGTATATCTTTTTGGAAGCTAAAGAGGCTAGAAATAAAAGAAGTCTAAAATAAGAACCTTTCTTTTGTACAAAATGGCAGCCCTACTGCAATAAATAGATCTATCTTTTATGGAAGAAATGGGGCAGCATTCCTGTAATAAATGAAAAAATAGCTTATGGAAGAAACTGGGAGATAGCGCAAAAAGAAAACTTAATTACTATATGTAGAAGAGCTATGCTATAATTATCGATATTATTAAAATTTTTTGACACCAGCTATATTTTATATCGGTACTTTTAACATTTAGTTTATATTGATAACTTAAATTTCAAAGGGTTCCTCCTAAGAATGATTATGAAGAGTGTTAAATATTCTAGAAAATATCCAATATGAGTCTACCTTTATACCAACGTTGGTAATGGAGAAGTATTAATTTTAAAAAAATGATAAGTATGTGGTTGACAAACCTATATATTAATGTAAAATAGTAAGTAGATGCAGGAGTGTCACTGATACGATCAGGCACCACCAAGTCAAATTTAACATAAAAATGAAAACGTTCTTCATTTTAAATGTTATTTTTTGATTTTGGTGTTTTTTTATGGATTTTTTTAGGGGTGAGATGAATATGCTTATGATAATAAAACCACTAAACAACAATATCATATTAGCAAAATCAGAAGATACGAATGAAGAACTAATATTATTCGGGACTGGTCTTGGTTTTAGAAAAAAAAAGGGCGATTTAATTGACCCAAGTCTTGCACAAAAGGTTTTTCACCCTAAGGAAAGTATTCAAACCAGCAAACTGTTAGAAAATATTTCTCCCGAGGTACTAACCATTACAGAAAAGATCGTTAGTCTTGGTGAAGAACATTTAAAAAGTAAATTAAATCATTCCATATTAATTTCGTTAGCAGATCATTTACAATTCGCTCTCGAAAGAGACGAGGATTTAATTAAAAATAATCCTCTTCAGTGGGAAATTCCTTATTTATATTATTCAGAACATCAAATAGGGAAAATGGCTTTGGAAATCATTAAAGAGGATTTGGGAATTACACTCCCGGGAATGGAAGCTTCTTTTATAGCTTTGCACTTTGTTAATGCACAAACAGATAGTAACTCTATGGAAGATACGCTTCAAATTACGACGCTGATCAAAAATATCATCCATATCATTCAGCGTTTATTTGAAATAGAGTTAGACAAAACGACCATTACTTATTCAAGATTTATTACGCATCTACGTTACTTTATTACTCGTCAGAAAATGCACCAACAAACTGATAGTCAGATGGATGAACAGTTTATGGAAATCATCCAAGAGCGGTATATGAAAAGCTATGCTTGTGCATTAATCATTAAGGAAATGATTCTAAAAGAATTCCAATGGCAGCTTACAAAGGATGAAATCACTTATTTAGTAATTCATTTTGAAAGATTGATAAAGGAAAATAAAAATAAATTATGATAACTTCTCTTTTTAGGGTGTTACTTTACAAGGCATAACCTAAGCGAGTTTACACAAATTACTGTGTAGATATTGCTTAGGTTATTTTTTTACACATTAATGAAAGCAGGAGAGAGCATGGAACATAAAAAGTTGGCTGAAGCAATCATTAAAGAAATAGGCGGAAATGAAAATATTCAACAAGGTTGGCATTGTATCACTCGTTTACGATTCAATATAGCTGATAAAGATAAAGTAAATTTAGAAAAAATTAAAACGTTGGATGGGGTTATTGGAGTCCAATTTAAAAGCGGACAGCTTCAGGTGATTGTAGGTAGTAAAGTAGCTGATGTATTCAAGGAAGTTAGTCAATTATTAGATGAGAAATCATCTGCAAACAAAACTTCTCCTAAACAAAAAATGAATGTGGTTGAGTATGTTTTTGATGTTATTTCAGGGATTTTTACGCCCGTTTTGCCTGCGATCGTAGGAGGAGGATTACTTAAAGGTCTTTTAGCCTTACTCGTTGCTACTAATCTTCTTTCTGAAACTGGTTCTAACTATCAGATTTTGAATTTTATCGCTGATGCACCTTTTCACTTTTTGCCTTTTCTATTAGCTTTTTCTGCATCTAAAAAGTTTAACACAGACCAATCCTTAGCGGTAGCGCTTGCAGGGGTTTTAATGTATCCGCAAATCATGGCTTATGCCAATGGTGGAGAAGTTGCTTCACTGAAGTTTTTAGGAATACCAATTCCTATGAATAGTTATGCTTCATCCGTGATTCCAATTATATTAGGGGTTTTACTATTAAGTTATATATATAAACATCTCGATAAGATAATCCCTAAATCGTTACGTATTATTTTTTTACCGATTTTAACTTTACTCATCACCGCACCACTAACCTTGAGCTTGATTGCGCCTTTAGGTCAATATATTGGTATTTATTTGGATGCACTCTTTACTGGTTTATTCTCTGTTGCAGGTCCAATTGCAGGGTTATTATTAGGTGGTCTTATGCCACTTATCGTCATCACGGGTATGCACTATGCGTTTTTCCCAGGTGTATTTGCCAGCTTTGATAAGTATGGGTATGATGTCATGCTTCTGCCAATGAATCTTGTTGCGAATTTAGCACAGTCGGGTGCTACGTTAGGTGTAATTTTAAAGACGAAGGACAAGAAAATGAGGCAATTGGCTATTTCTACATTAATACCAGCATTTTTTGGTATTACGGAGCCTGCAATATATGGTGTTACTATGAAATTAAAGAAACCTTTTTATGCAAGTTTAGCAGGTGGTGCTGTAGGGGGTGCTATTTACGGTTTCTTTGCTGTAAAAGCAACTGCATTTACTATTCCGGGGATTCCGGCTATTCCAACTTATATAATGAATGGCACAAATAATTTACTGTATGCCCTTATAGGGATTGTTGCTAGCTTCCTAGTCGGACTAATCTTAACTTTACTACTAGGCTTTAAAGAAGAAATAACTGAAAGAACGGTAGAAACAGAAGAGAGAAAAATTGTAAAACCAGTGGTAAATGAAATAGCTTCTATTACGGAAGGATTCAATAGAAATTTATCTCTTGATGTAGCCCCGCCATTAACAGGTAAAGTAATTCCATTAAAAGAGGTTCCTGATGCTACATTCTCCGAAGAACTTGTCGGAAAAGGGGTAGCAATTATACCCGAAGAAGGGGTGGTATATGCTCCTTTTTCAGGGAAAGTGATGATGACTACCCCTACTAACCATGCCATTGGAATTGTTTCTGATGATGGAGTGGAACTATTAATTCATGTTGGCTTAGAAACAGTTTCTTTAAATGGTAAAGGCTTCGAATTAGTAGTACAAGATGGAAAAAAATTTAATGCCGGAGACAAGCTGTTATCCTTTGATTTAGAAATGTTAAAACAAGAGGAGAATGTTTCCTTAATTACTCCAATTATTGTCACGAATGCTTCACAATTTTTAGATGTTATTTCAACCGGTAATGGGCAAGTAACAGCTTCTGAAGGTAAGTTATTAATGTTAATTAAATAAACTCCCATAAAAATAATGGGATTTTATATATACTATTAAATCATTAGGAGGAATAAACATGTTAAAATCAATAGAAAAAGGATTTCCGAAGAACTTTTTATGGGGAGGAGCAACAGCAGCTAATCAAATAGAAGGAGCTTTTGATGTAGATGGGAAAGGTTTGTCAACATCAGATTTGGCAGCTTATAAAGATCCCTATGCTGGAACTTCTGTAGATAATTTTACTTTTAATGTTAATTCTGTTGAACTGGAAGAATACTTAGCAAATCCTGATAAATATTCATTTCCAAAGCGATGGGGAATCGATTTTTACGACCGTTATCAAGAAGATATTGCTCTATTTGCAGAAATGGGTTTCAAAACTTTTCGACTATCTATCGCATGGCCGCGTATTTTCCCTACTGGTCTAGAAAATGAGCCAAACGAAAAAGGTTTGGAATTTTACGATAAAGTATTTGATGAATGTGCCAAATATGGGATTGAGCCATTAGTAACAATGTCGCATTATGAAGTACCAATAGAATTAACGAAGAAATATAATGGCTGGATAAGCCGTGAGTTAATTCCACTATTTGAAAAATATGCAATAACACTGTTTAACCGTTATAAAGGCAAAGTAAAATACTGGATTACTTTTAATGAAATGAATATGAATTTAAACAGTTTATATACGGGTGCTGGTGTTCTTCCAGATAAAGTCGAAAATCAGCTTGAAGCGGCTTACCAGGCTTCTCATCACCAATTTTTAGCGAGTGCACTTGCGGTAAAAGCAGCCCGTGAAATTATGCCAGATGCAAAAATCGGATGTATGATTAATCAAATAGAATCCTATGCAAAAACAACAAAGCCTGATGATCAATTGCAGGCATTAAAATCGAATCAATTAAATATGTTCTATCCAGACGTAAAAGTTCGTGGCGAATACCCAAGTTATATGACTCGTTATTTTGCTGAAAATAATATCCAGCTTCATACAGAGGAAGGGGACGAGCAAATCCTAAGTGAAGGAACAGTTGATTACGTTGCGATTAGCTACTATATGTCCCATGTAACAGAAGCAAGGGAGGATGCAGCTGAGTTGGCGGGAACCTTTGACAGCCCAATCAAAAATGAGTATTTAGAGCTTACAGATTGGGATTGGCCGATTGATCCGACGGGATTAAGAATTTCATTATCTAAATTGTATGACCGCTACCAAGTACCATTATTTGTAGTTGAGAATGGTCTAGGGGCAAAGGATGTTGTAACACAAGACGGTAAAATCCATGATGATTATCGTATTGACTACCTTAGAAAGCACATTATTGCAATGAAAGAAGCAATTAAGGATGGCGTCGATTTAATGGGTTATACATCTTGGGGATGTATTGATCTTATTAGTTGTGGTACTTCCCAAATGACGAAACGTTATGGTTTCATTTACGTGGACCAAGATGATGAAGGAAATGGTTCTCTGGAACGTATTCGAAAAGATTCATTCTATTGGTATAAAGAAGTAATAGCCTCTAATGGAGAAGATTTATAATTATTCAGCAGGAAGGGGGATTCCCCCGGAAAGAGAAGGATTTTAAAAAAGGGTTCACAGTGAATAAACAGTAACCACCTTGAAAGAGAAGGAATTGGGGATATAGATTATCCTAATCCCTTCTCTTTTCATGATTTATAAGGTTTTAATGTTCTTTTTGCTCTTGTACTAACGTGGCAGGATAGTTTAAGTTCATCTTTTCACAAAATGTCCCACAATTGATAGTAAAAAGAACCATATATGATAACTAGTTCTTTTACCTAACTCTGGATACTTAAAATCAAAGCTTGTTCAATATCGGTCCATATTATTGAATAAAAGCATTTAATGAATGTTACCAAACACCACTTTAGGTGCGTTTTTGTTTTTATTAAAGAGGTGAGCTTGCTAAATAAAAGTAGTTTCAGTAGCATATAGAATGAAAAAGCTTCCTCATTAGAACGATAATGAGCAAGCTTACTTTTGAACTTTAATTAGACCATCAAAAAAATCTAAAAGAAAGGAAATTATATGTAAAAAACTTCTATTACATATGGATAATGCTAAAGCCTCATAACTTAAACTAATTATTCACGGATTTGACCATTGCCCTGCACATAAAATTTTGTTGTTGTTAATGTAGGAATCCCATTGGTCCTCTAACATGCAATTTTTGTGTAGAAATGCCAATTTCAGCACCAAATCCAAATTCAAATCCATCTGTAAATCGCGTTGATGCATTATGATAGACAACAGCTGCATCCACTTCATTAAAAAATTGCTCTACATTTGTAGCATCCTCAGAAATAATGCTTTCAGAATGCTGTGTACCAAATTGATTGATGTGAGCAATAGCTTCATCTGCAGTATCTACAACCTTTATGCCAATCAATAAATCTGAAAATTCTTCTGCGTAATGTTCTTCTGTAGCTAGGATCGCTTTCGGGAAAACTTCGCACACCTTTTCGTCTCCATAAATGCCCACATTCGCCTCTGCTAATGCCTCTAAAATTTCTTTCCCATACTCATTAAAGAAATCTTGATGTAATAGTAAATTTTCAATCGAGTTACATACAGACGGACGCTGCGTTTTCGCATTTAAAATAATTGGTACAACCATCTCATATTGAGCTCTTGCATCTACATATATATGGCAATTGCCAGCACCAGTTTGAATAACAGGTACAGTTGCTTCATTTACGACTAAATCAATTAAATTTTTCCCGCCTCGTGGAATTAGAAGGTCTAAATACTCAGTTAAATGAAACAATTCTTTCACACTTTCACGAGATGTGTCTTCAATTAATAACACAGCGTTTTCTGTGAAATATACTCGTTGTAAAGCTTGGTGAATGGAAGCTACTAATGCACGATTTGAAAATTTAGCTGAAGCTGAACCTCGTAATAATACGGCATTACTTGTTTTTAAAGATAAAGCTGCTGCATCAATTGTTACGTTAGGACGAGCCTCATAAATCATCCCTAATGCACCAAGCGGTACACGTCGCTTGCTAATAACTAGACCATTTTCTTTCTTAAATTGTTCTAGCTGATCTCCGACTGGATCTGGTAATGATACGACTATCTCAATTTGATCACCCATCGCTTGAATACGCTCTGCATTCAAGGTTAAACGATCCAGCATCGAAGCTGATATATTCGTTTCTTTCGCTTCTTGTATATCCTTTTCATTTTCACTTAAAATATAAGCTTGATCTATTAATAGTTGTTCTGAAATGGCTTGTAGTGCTTGATTCTTTTGTTGAGTTGTTTTACTTTGTAGACTAACACTAGCTTCTTTTACCAACTTTGCTTTTTGAATCACTTCGTTGTTCAATTGCTCTAGCTCATTCGTATGGTGTACGTCTTTCACATTGCCCATTGAGTTCTTCCTCCTTTTTGTTATCTCTATTTTTGGGAAAGAGACACCACTCACCTCTTCTGAAAAAATTACACATATTTTCTCATAGATAAATTGTACGGTGAAAATGTAATTACTTTTCACTATCAATAACGGGATTATTTAGTTGAATATAAAAAGTTAATGGCTGCCTATTAAGCTTGCTGATTTACAATGCTAAGAAATCCAATAAAAAGCTATCGGTTAATTTAAGTGAGTAATTGTTTTATTCAGCCCATGATGCAAGTTAACTTGGCTGCATTACTCGAGCGACTTCAGCCGGAGGATAAAAAAGGAACATGAATCTTTCAAAGGAGCCATTAGCATCTTCGTTAGTGCTTGCCACATATACATCGTGCCGAAAATGGAGACCAACTCCTGATTTTGGAGCGGTACCAGCCAATACTAAGCGGCGAATTAAATCCAGCCGTTGCATTACTAACTCCTGAGCTACGAACCCACCCATTGAGAAGCATAGTATATCGACCTGTCGCAAACCAAGTGTAAAAATGAAGGACGCTGCATTTTTGGCCATTTCAGCTATAGTAGATGGAGTTTCACCACTGGATTCACCGACACTAGCATTATCAAAAAGAATAATTGGTTGACTTTCAACTAAAACACCAATCATATTAGGATCCGAGTTTTCCATTGTTCCGCGAAAGTGAATGAAGAAAACTAGCGGAATTCCTGTTTCTTGGCCGAACTTTCGGGAAGTAGTAAGGAGGGTAATGAATAAGAAGGCAAACCAAAGCGTGTCTGCCTTCTTATACTTTTTACTTTTATTTTATGATAGGTTCATGTCCCTACATAAAAAGCTTCATTCTTCAATTGTTCAAGCTCTTCTTTTGTCATTTCTTCGCGCCAGATGGTCGCACCAAGCCCATTCAATTTTTCCACAAGATGACTGTAGCCACGGTCAATATGCTCAAGTCCTGTAACCTCAGTTATACCTTCAGCCATTAATCCGGCAATAACTAAAGCAGCACCTGCTCGTAAATCACTGACTTTTACTTTTGCACCTTGCAATTTTACTGGGCCATGAATGATCGCCGAGCGACCTTCCACTTTGATGTTTGCGTTCATTCGTCTTAATTCATCGATATGCTTAAAGCGAGCCCCATAAATCATATCTGTCACTATGCTTGTCCCAACTGCACTCGTTAAAAGTGAAGTTAACGGCTGCTGTAAATCAGTCGGGAAGCCAGGGTAAACCAGCGTTTTAATATCAACCGCTTTTAATGGCGATTGTGCTCTTCCAACAAACACTTGGTCATCGCTCGTTTCAATCGGTACACCCATTTCACGAAGCTTCGCAATCAATGACTCTAAATGCTGAGGAATAATATTATCGATTAATAGCCCGTCCCCTACTGCAGCACCAATAATTAAATATGTGCCTGCTTCGATGCGATCCGGAATAATCGTGTGCTGGCAGCCATGAAGCTCGTCCACACCATCAATACGGATGACGTCTGTTCCAGCACCTTTAATCTTTGCACCCATATTTGTGAGCAATGTAGCCACATCAATAATTTCAGGTTCTTTTGCAGCATTTTCAATGATGGTACGTCCTTTTGCACGGACTGCCGCTAGCATTATATTTATGGTTGCTCCCACACTGACAACATCCAAATAGATTCTAGCCCCACGAAGCTCGTCCGCACGGAGATAAATCGCACCGTGCTCGTTTGTTACGGTTGCCCCCAGTGCTTCGAATCCTTTAATATGTTGATCAATTGGTCTTGACCCTAAATGGCAGCCACCAGGAAAGCCAATCACGACCTTTTTAAACCGACCCAGCATTGCACCCATTAAATAATAGCTTGCACGAAGTTTATTTACCTTTCCATTTGGTAAAGGCATAGAAATTATATCAGAAGGATTGACCCACATTTCATTGTTTGTAAATGTGACCTTCCCTCCAATTTCCTCTAGCAATCCTTGTAAAATT
>Ga0268252_1001884_pt1 | contig 11144 bp, 7 predicted proteins | sample AgamicMgSfrz_FD_200244 | JGI IMG/M metagenome (GOLD analysis project Ga0268252, IMG submission 200244) | Agave microbial communities from Guanajuato, Mexico - Mg.Sf.rz (v2) (version 3) | ecosystem: Host-associated > Plants > Phyllosphere > Phylloplane/Leaf | place: Guanajuato, Mexico | collected... | reverse complement strand
CAGGTGAATTACTAGCGGCAATCTGAGTATTAGGTTCTATACTTGTAATAGCCTGAGACTTAACACCAGGTGCCGGCTTAAAGTTGCTTTCTGTTAAACTATAAGTTTTGTTGATGTTTAAAGTGTCGAATAATTCAAAAAAGTTAGGAGCTTCTACGGCTAATGTGTACTTACTCCTCCCGCCATCCACACTCGTAACTTTTACTGCTTGCCCTTGCGGATTATTATTAGTCTTCAATACAAGAATGTCGCCTACTTTTACTGTTTCATTAATATCTTTTGAAATTTCAACTCTTGCACTTGAGGCACTAATTATGTCCTTGTTATCTATTATTTTCAACGCAGGATTTAACTTAACCTCTTCTGCTTCTTGGCGATCAGTTTCAAAGTTTAATTGATGCGGTTTTTCAACTTTTTCACCTGTTGTATAACCTAATTGATTTTTAAAATGTATTTCATAATAACTACCATTCGTATATCCACCGTTTGGAGGATTAACTAGTATTGTCTTTTGATCTCCACTAAGTTGAACCCCAGCATCAACTTTGTTTCCATCTTGGTCTATGACATATATATTTTCCGATGTGACAGTACTAGAATCCAGCGGTTTGTAAAAAGAAAATTCCCAGACCTTATCTGTTGAGGTATTTAATTCAGTCTCTACATCATTTTTAAGCTTAATTGTTTCTACTTCTTTTTCTTGTTTTACATTAGTAGGTTCACTTGTTGTTTGTACATCTTTTTTACTAATTACCTTATAGCCTGCGAAACCTCCAAGACCTAAAATAATTAGCACTAAAAGCGAAACTAATACTTTTTTCATTCAAACACTCCTTTTTATGTATATTCAATAAACTATTTTACCACTAAATTAATGGTATGTTTTAACTTTTTTTATAATTATAATTACTTTTTGAATAAGTATGATTTACAGGGATATTTTGGTCTAATTAATCCTTTAATAGAGAACAAAAAAGCGAGCTCCTTTTTACAGGAAACTCACTTTACAATTCATTTAATCCATTGCAGCCATATAATCATATATTTCTTTTGTATACGGATTTATCCCGTACCAACCAGTGGTTGCTGTGTGAGCAGTGTCGGTTCCATCATCTATCACTTTATAATAATGGAAGATGTAATCACCGTTATCATCGTGATCGTATTCAATAATACTCTCTGGATCATCAGGATGTAGGTAGTTTACAACCAATTGTCTTGCTTCCTCTTTAGAGATAGGTTGAGCACTTCCTTCTGAGGAATTACTACCTTCATTATCTCCTTCAGTCTGATTAGCTGAATCACTCTCTACACCATTCTGAGAATTGTCTTCTGTAGCTTCTTCATTATTGTTTTGAGCATCATCTTCAGAAGGCTCAAAATTATCATCGTTCTCTTCTACTGCAATTTCCGGTTCTGGAATGTTCCCTTTTTTGTATTTTCCATCAAAATGTACTCGCACTCCAGCTGCGCCCGAGCAATCTGTAACAGGTTCTACTTGAATGTACCCTGTATAATTTGTCATTTTTATCTGACAGCCGGTATCTGGATCGGCCACCGTTTGAGTTGCTACATCTCCCTCAACTTTAGCGGTACCTGTAACTTCACCTACGTTAACCGCTCCTCGTTTAACAGCCTCAGCATTCATAGCGTTTGTTGCCTGTAGTTTAAACGAAAATGTGTTACCACTTTTTTGTGTAATCTCTAAAAGAGCGTGGTCAAATTGAATATCTCTTGTCCAAGCGTCTCCCCAGTCCACCTGGCTAGTAGTTGCTTTCTTAGAAGCTTCTTTTGGCTGAGCTACAGAATTTTCTTTACTAGAAGAAGCCTGGTTAGATGTCTCAGATTTTTCCGACTTACTCTTTTCTTCTTCATCCTTAGTTGAGCCCTTACTCTCTTCTTCGTTTTCTGATTCTTTATCTTTTGAATTTTCTTCTGTACTTGCTTGTTTACTCGTTTCCTTTTCATCGAACAGATTGCACCCAGTTAAACTTACAACACATAAAAGCGCTAAAGGTAATAAACAAAACAGTACTTTTTTCACTGTATCACTCCTTTTTATGTATATCTAATAAACTATTTTACCATTAAATTTATAATATGTAGCACTATTTGGTATTATTTATAAATTTTATTATAAAAAAAGAACAGTTAAGACTAACTGCTCTTTTTTTACTTATTTATTTTCTACTACAGAGAATTCACCCTCACTTAAAACCCTATTCCCGTTTGTAACACGAAAAATATAATCCCCATCTTCAAGCGAGGACTTTCCATCATTCTGCTGATCTAATACACCGTAAACATAATTGGCCTCAGGCTTTACAGGCACTTTAACTTTCATTTGAGTTGATTCAATTTCTCCATATTTATTTAAAAGGGTTAATGTTACATCTCTTCGATTAAAGGGATCTTTTACAGAAGTGCTAAAATACACTTCTGCACCCCTTTTAAACTTATTAGATACTCCCTTGATTTCGTTATTTTTTTGACTACTACCAAAATAAGTCCCAGAAGCATATTCATCATTCTTCTTATTTTCTGTGTAGCCGTTAAAATCATTAAAAACCAACCTTAATACTGCCCAGGAAATTAACAGCAGCAGAACTGCTACAACGGTGGTCTCCATAATCAATTTATGATTATTCTTTTCCCTCGATTTTTTAACATTTTCCATTTCTTTTTCTACATCCTTTTGAGCGGTTGTAGAGCTAATCGAATTGGATTTTTTATAGTCCAAATTAATCACCCTCTCTTTTTCTCACGCTTATACGAAAAAAAGAGGTAAAAGCAACTTTTACCACCACAAATTATTTCTATAAAAACTGCATAGCAGCCAATCTGAATTACTTTCTTCGAATATCAATTTAGCAGAGATTTAATCATCTCTTCTTGATGCTTTCTATATTTCTTTACAAACTCTTCTCGATCCTTGGATACTTCTTCTGCCAATCCCAGGATTTCAAGTGTCCACCGCACACCTATTGTATTTCCTTCTGCCACCATTTCAGTTTCTTTCGTTTTTCCTTCTTTTCTAATCAATTGACTAGCACTTTTTTGGCGTTGCGATTTGCCTTCATTATCTTTTTCGTAATACCAAACACCGGTAACACCTTCTATTTTAATCTTTTTTAGTTCTAAGGCTTCACGTATTCCTAACATAATCCCGTGCCCTATAAGAGCCGCTCTGCTACCTGGAGCATTCATTAATCTTGCAGAATCAATAGCTTTAAACAATTCAATTATTTCTTCTTTTTTAAATTCATCCATATTAATATCACCGCCAACTTTTAATGTTCTAAATATAATATAGCATTTTTTTCTAGTTAAAAGGAATGGATATTGTACCAACATACATACTTACACACTCTTTTTATCTCTTTACGAAGACAGGATATATTCTACTTTAGCTATTTATTTTGATTAGGTTTATGAAGTTCGGCAGAACTGCGTTATATGGATTTTAATGGATAAAAAGTAGGGTTGTTGAGCAACATAAAGAGTAATAACAAGCATTATCTCTAATGCCCTTTAATGAGTTTAAAAAGTTACAAACTCACCCGCAAAAAGAGGAGCTTAGGAACACCATTTCCTTTATAGAGAGACTTTTTGTGAGTAGCATATTCCAATGTTACTCCCCTACATAATTTCTAGTGCTATGACGGTCCCTCTCTTAATAGAGTTCCCCCAGGCTATTAGCCGCTATCGAAAACCGCTACTCTCTACAATTTTATTTAAGGTAATAACTAGATTAGTCAAGAGAGACCAAATATGTACATATGCGAACAACCTATAAGCTATTTTAAAACAGTTGAAGAAAGAATTACTTATTACTAACGGAGGAGTAAAAATGAAAAAAGTTTTGAGCGAAAAGGAAACCCATTCTCTAATGACATCACTAACAGAAGAACAAAGACATTTCATTTCTAACTACGTAGTACAATGCAAAAAATCAAAGTGGTTAGAGGTGTTATCTCGAAGTAAAAGAGACTTTAATTACAAAAACACTAATACAACCACAGTTAACGTTGAGACAAACGAATGGACTTTAAAAACTATTATAGATGGCGGATACGGAAAAAGAACTTTCAAGTGCGATTGTGGCGCTTCTTTAAGACATCAATATATCGTTTATAACAGTAATGAAGACAAAGAATATAAATTTGGAAGTACTTGTTTTGAGGAACATACAAACTTGAATACCCAAATTGTAAAGGATATAAAAAGAGGCTTTTACCTAATTGATATCGAGTTAGATGAGATCCTTATTAAATATAAGAAAAAGGAATTATTCGATGTTTCGCCTTTCCTTCACCTCAAGGGTGATCTTGGCGCTGCAGACTTAATCAAACAAGCAAAATTAAACATCCCTCTTTCCACCAAACAAATAGATATGCTAAGAAAGGCAGAATTACACTATAAACACAATAGAAACAAGCAGGAAGCCTATAAAACTTTAAATGAATTGCAAATAACTTTAATTGAGAAGCTACCTCTAAAAGAGCAAATAGATTTAGTAAAAGATTTAATAAAAAAAGAGTTCCACTATGAAGACTTACCTGACACAGTTGACTCTGCTGAAATACAACTTTTTGTAAAATTAGGCCTTCCATTACTTAATAGGCACAGAATAAGGTTTAATACCATTGAATTTTCTTCTCAAACAAAACAATTAGTAATGGAAGCGGGTACAGAAAATCAACAACCATCTTTTAAAGAGGCAACTGAAATCACTTACGATGCTTTTATGAAACGGCACTTACATATATTAAAAAAAGTGAGAGAAAATCAAGATAAAATATCCTCAGACAACGAAAAAGTATGGATAAATATTCAACATAATATTAAGGAATTTAGAAACGGCAAAGAATTTAACCATTCTGCTTTTAAAGTCGATATTGATCACATATTGAGACAATTAGATCTGAGCTTAGAAAACAAATACGGTTAAGCTTTAGAAGCTTAACCGTATTTGTTTCCTCTTCTCAATAAAAAAACATTCGATTAGACGAATGCATTATTCCTTATAGTGTTTCTATCGTATACAAAACAAAAAACCATTACCCTCTTGTAATGGTTTTAATAAAAGTGTCTTGATCGCGGTTTCTTCTATTAATTTTAATCAGATGCTAACTGCTGTAAACTCTTTTACCTTCTTTTCTGAAATCATAACTGTATTATTCTCTAAATCAGTATTAACAAACGCCACAGCTTCATCAAGAGTAAAAATACCCGCTTCTCTTACATCGCTAGTTGATGATAATTTATCCGCTTTCCAGTACTGAACATTTGACGATGTAATAGAATCTTTTAAATCAATTAAGTAGTATACACTCTTGTCCATTTTAAACTCCCTTTCAATCACTTGCATTGTAGTCTTACATTTTGTTTAATTCAATCCTTACTTTACCGCCTTTGGATAATATTTGTCCATTGTTAAGTACTATTTGTATACAGAACACCTTTTAAACCCTAAAAATAGGTTTTCTCTAATAGTGGTATCACGAAAAATAGGCATACGGCCCAGAACATCTTTCTTTAAAACCTAGAGTAGGTTAAATTAATTGACTTTTGTATAAACCACTGTACCAGTAAAGTCTGTTATTTTTAAAACCTATTTAAGGCACTGCTTATTCTCAGTAGAACTTACGCCAATTTAGGTTTAAGATTATTTTACTAGTTATTTAACACATAGAATATTGTTTTTAAAACCTAACTTAGGTCATTTTTATTCTTCATTAATTTCCATAAATTAAGCTCACTACACGTAAATTACTTATAATAGAAATATAAAGGAACATTAATAATCTTATAAGGAGACATAAAATGTTTAAAAAATTGCTTGCTGCCTTTTGTGTTGTATTGGTAGGTATGATAATTGGTTTAATTAAATAAACCCTATTTATAAAACCAATATATTTTAATTTACACAAACCCCTACTAATAAATGCTTATTAATTTTTGTAAGGAGCCTATTTTAACTTGTGTAGGCTCCTTATATTTTTTTAACGTTTAACTTCTAATTAATTTCAGAAAAAATAGCGCCTACAATAAGTTTGTATATTAGCGTTAAAATTCATTAGGTTCTCAGAGATTTTAATACATTATAGTACCTGACAGCAGGTTAGTTAGTTTTCTCTATATAAACAATGGAAAGATCGCAACGGCAGCCATATTTAAAACCTGTTAACAGGTCATTTTTAATAAGTTAATGCTGTTTTAGGGTTACTCGTTGCCGTATTTAAAACCTAGAATAGGTAAGTACACAAAATACTAATTGTATCTCTAAATACATTTAACCCTTTTAAAAAAAGTTAGTTAAAATAAATTGTAGTTACACCAGTTCCCAGCAATTTCAATAAATTTTAAAACCTAGTAGTAGGCTAATTATAATTACTTCAATAAAATTATTGTTAGATGAGTTCCCAAACATATTTAAAACCTAACATAAGTAGTTTATTTAGCTACAACTCCCTTAAAGTTAATGTAAAAACTTTCAAAACCTGTTTACAGGTAACTTATTAGCTTTAGGAGAAAAGGTAAATGGTGTGCATTTTTTTAAAACCTAAGAGCAAGTCATTTAATAGAAAAAAATTCTTCAGCGCCAATCTTATGAGCCTGCTTTAAAACCTAAGAATAGGTAGAGTTGTACATTCTATAAGTAACAAAATGACGCGAACCACTCGTTTTTAAAACCTAGTATAGGTTGTTTGTTTTAGTGGCAACTTCCTTAAAATTAACGTAAAAACCTTTTAAAACCTGTATACAGGACATTTATAATTTTGGATTCGTAGGCAAAGGTGATAACGTCCTAGAATTTAAAACCCAATATTGAGTAGGTTATATTTTTAAGAAAAGATTGATGCCATAACAATCGGACTAGATCTTTAAAACCTATTATAGGTAGTTCATCTGGCAGCACCTTCTTACCAAAACCTGTAAACAGGTTATTTATATGGGAACAAAATGTAATTGGCCAATTGCACCAACCTTTAAAACCTATTAATAGGTTAAATTTTGTTTTATAAAAAAGATAGAATTAGACGGCTTAGAAGTGCGAATTGCATTTAAAACCTACTTATTAGGTTGAGTTTTTCCAAAGGGAGGTTCGAAGCAGAAACGGAATGGTTTTTTAAAACCTATACATAGGGTACATTATAATGTAAATTCAAGTGACAACTTAATCACACTAACGATATCAACCTTTTATATTTAGCATTCAAGATTATTACATCTTCTAACAAATCTGACCTTTCACTATAATAAAAAGGCTTATTTTCTTCTTCATCATCTTTTTTCAGCCCAAGTTTTTCTGCTGTTTTTTTATTTACTTTAAATAAAAAGGGTTCCATTTTAGCCCTGTTATCTAATAGTTTAATCTTCTTCTCTCCATAGCTTAGGTTTAGATTGGTTAACAACTGCAGGTACTCATTATACACTGCGTAGCCATCTAAACTCTGATCATTATGAGAATCAATATAGGGTATAAAATATGTTTCTTGATAATCATTTTCTTCAATCAACTTCATACATTCTTCTAAATTGTTATAGTCTTTATTCTTGTAAATAGTAAGCAGCTCCGGCATTTTTTCATCGTTAATACAATTAATAATACTAGTGTACAATTCATCTATCTTTTTTTCTTTAAGAGCTTCTAACTGCTTATCGTTATTACTCAATTTATAAAGAGCAAAGCGGTTATCTAATCTGTATCTGTAACCACTTCTTAGATGACTCCTCATAGCATCATCCAAATCAATAAGATACAAAACGCCACTGCGTTTATTAGAACGATTAATTCTTCCACCAAATTGTTCTTCTGCATCTAAAGCTGTCACCTGCTTTATTCCAATATCAAAATCTATATCCACACCGTATTCAATTACACTAGTGGCAATAAGAACAACATCCTTTAATAAAAAAGCGCCATTTCCATTTTCTTTTTTTAAAGCTTGAATAATAACATTTCTAGCAAACCTATTTTCATCACTTGTAAGCAACATAACATTATCTTTTAAGACGTTTTCGTTTATTAAACGATACAGTTCATAGGCTTTCTTTTTAGTTTCAACTTCTATTAATATTCTTTTATCCTTTTGATTAATCTTGTTAACCATATCCACAACATCGGTAATGGTATTAACTTTATTCAAATAGCTGTCGTTTACTTCAAAGCGGTTTTTAAAAATTGGATGAGTCAAATAATAACTTTTATTTTCTAAAAGATCATATGATTCTTTTTCTAGAAATTGATTTAAGTAAACCATCGTAGCAGACATTATTACAAATGTTATATTGTATAATTCAGCCACATCATTTAGCGCATATGCAATCTCTTGCCATTTATTTTCTGAGTAAGCCTGAATTTCATCAATAATGACCACACTGTTACATAAATGGAGTAAAGGGAGATTTCTAATTCTGTTAGACGAAAACAAACTGTCAAATAACCGAACGTGGGATGTGACAATATAATTAAAGCCTAGCATTTGTCTGTGCAAATGATAAACGTCGTACCACTCTGTCGTCCTCTCAACGTCTAACTCAGAATTATATATCCCTGACGAGTTAATTAATTCCGCATTTACTTCAGTATGTTCCAACATTGATTGTATAAAATCAAAGCTTTGTTCTCCTACTGCGTTTAAAGGCAACACTTGAACAATTTTAGATTTCTTTTGATACTCAGCAATAAGTAAAGCTACATTAAAACCAATATTTGTTTTACCGGAACCAGTGGGAGAAGTTAAATAATATATTTTTTCAAAAGGTCTCTTTAAGAAATTTTTTTCAACCTCCAGAAAAATTTCAGTTCTTAATATATTCATTTCAGACGTAATTTTCTTTTGACGAATAGAACTCATTAAAGGTGTTTGTTCGTAATACTCCCTAACACCATCCATTGTCTCTTTGGACAAAAATAAGTTTCTTACTACATCTTTAGCACTTTGTGTTCGCTGATCATAATCATTAAAAAAAGCGGTTGTAGCCAAAAAATCTGAATTTATTAAAAGAGAGTAATGCAATTTACCCAAATAAAAGTACCGCTTATCTAGCTCTTTAACTTCTGCATTAAAATTAGGAAGAATATAATCTTCACCCACAAAGCTTTGCAGCTCCTCTAATTTCATTCTTATATTTGTTTCATACTCATTTACCTTATTGTAAAAATGAGGAGCGGTTTTCCGCCTCTCTTTTCTATATATACTATCTATAGATGTATGATGGCCTTTTATGTTATTAGCAAATAAATGCATAATTGATAACACTTTATTTTCACCAAACTCTTTACACTTAGAATTGCTTTTAATGTACATTGTCATTTTTTCCATATACATTATAGCGGACAAATAAGAATGACCTGAATCTTTTCCACCAGTAGACCTATTGTTTATTTTGTTTTGGAAAATAGGACTTAATTTGCCATAATCGTGATATTTCACCGCTTCTTTCATCAGGTACAAAACTATTTTCCACTCTTTATCATTTATCATAAATTTGAGACATTTATTTATATGTTCCAATTCAATAAACGACTGATAATAGTCCATAACCAATTCAGTATGTTCAACCAACGACTCTACTTTCATTCCGTCATCATTGCATCTTATGTGAGCTATAGGAACTTCATTTATACAGTTAGGTGTGATTTTTTTTAATACAGACATAAAGTACCTTCGTTTAACCTATAGTATTGACCCTCTACATCAGTTTCGTTCAGTTCGACTTTTTGATTCGTGTAGACAAATTCCTTAAATGTATGATAAAAATCTGAGGTAATGCTACTTGGAGAAATTTCTGAGAATGCAATGATGTCATCACTATCTTTTGAGATTTGTTCAACCCCATTCACATCTGCTCTTGGTAAAGTACTTATACATACAAATGATTTTTCTTCTTCTTTAATTCCATCTACAAGTTCAAAGTCATACACCTTAGCAAAGTGTTCCCTTCTCCCCAGGTATGGTACAAACTCAGCCTCCTCATTCTTTAAATTGTGTTCCAGTTTTTCTCTGTACGTTTCTTCTATTAAGGAAACATCGAGATAAACCATATATTCTACGTTTACTATCCACTGTTCTCTCAAAAGCAAAGAAACGCCAACTTTTCCATCCTTTTTATTCGCCAGACCCGTAGCATTTGTTCTAGTATTGTAATAGTACATAAAATTATCTTCGTTAAAAACTGGTACAATACTTATTTTCAGATCCTTAAATACTTCATTAAACTCTAATGATTGGTCCATTATTAATGGAGACAATCCTGAATTATCATAACCTTTTAAACCTATAATTGCTCCGAGAATTCCTTTTAGGCTTTGCTGCGTCATAAATGTATAGGAGTATGTATTAGAGCCATTTTGATCGGAACGTTTAAAAACAGAAGTTTTACCACTAATTTTAAATTTATATAACTTCACTGTTTCCAACCTCCTTAGTAAGATGACCCCTTCGTTTCAAAGGAGCCATCTTATTTTATTTATTCAAAAATACTTTTTACGTGTACATCAAAAGGCGCTTCCATTTGCAACCCTATTAATTCAACCTTATTTGTTTCGGCGTAAATTTCAACTTTTTCAATATCAGTTACTACAGGAGAATCAATTAAACTTCTCATCAACTCGTTAAGATCATATTTTGTTTTATTTTCTCCTCGAGTTACTTTAATTAAGTTTGCCAAGTCAACGAGGTATTTTTTAGAATCATCCTTCAATTCCACAAATAACGCAAACTCATTAAAACAAGCAACTTTTGCTGCCGTGTTAATACGTGTCGCACAAACTTTAGCCGCATCTTTAAAAGCCTCGTAGTCTTTCTCAGAAAAAACTTCTTCTTCATCTAACCAACCATTTTGAATGTACTGACGATTTTCTGCCGGATCAATAACAAAATTGTATAGGTAATGTGCTTCATCGGTAAAATGCTTCTTACCAATAGTGGAGCTTTCTTTTTCATTTGAACTAAAGGGCGCCGTAATGTCCATTTTTACTTCTTCAGTTTCCTTATCCACGTTTAGTCCTTGTGCAAACTGAACTGTCCCTCTATAACCAATGTTGGACGTTTTACCTGTATACAACACACCAAACATCCTTACGTCAGTCGCAGTCATTAACTGCTTTAACACCTTTAACCGATCTTTAACTT
>Ga0268252_1001870_pt1 | contig 11210 bp, 8 predicted proteins | sample AgamicMgSfrz_FD_200244 | JGI IMG/M metagenome (GOLD analysis project Ga0268252, IMG submission 200244) | Agave microbial communities from Guanajuato, Mexico - Mg.Sf.rz (v2) (version 3) | ecosystem: Host-associated > Plants > Phyllosphere > Phylloplane/Leaf | place: Guanajuato, Mexico | collected... | reverse complement strand
GACTGTATATTAGTTTAAACCAGGGATGGACTTATTTTAAAGATAAGTACGGAACAAAGATAGGTAGAGAAAAAATTCGAAAAACAGCTTCTATTGTTAGAGATAAACTTAATACTGTACCTTATAACATGAAGCTTTTAAACATTGACCTAAAAGGGAAAGGTGACCTTGCCAAAGGATATGAGCTAGGACACATTTGTGGTCGTTATTATGACATTGATAATTTACCAAGCGAAGAAGAAATTATTAATGATTTACAGAGGTTGCTACTAACTTATAGGGAAGTAATAGGGCTCATTGGTAACCGGTCTATAGAACAGTTTAATGATTACATATTGTTATATGAAAATGGCTTATACCCAGAGGATGAGTTCAGTGAAGAAGAGTTTCAATTAGCAGTTCAGAAGTCTGTTGTTTCTAAAAAACCTCAAGATATCTATGAGGAAGAGAAGAAGAAAGATCGACCGGAGCCAATAGTTAATAAAGGTGGTAGAAAGCAATGGACACGAAATGCTACGAAAGCTTCAAAGGCATTGATGCTTTCAAATTATACATGCGAAATTGATTCATCTCATGAAACTTTTATTTCAAAGTCTACTAACATGCCTTATGTTGAATCACATCACCTTATACCAATGGGGAAGCAAGGGGAGTTTCAATACGACTTAGATCAACTAGCAAATCTAATAAGCCTTTGCCCATTGTGCCATCGCCTTATCCATCTAGGTACGGATATAGATAAGGAAAAAATGCTAAGGAAATTATATGATCAGCGTAAAGAGCGTCTAGGAAATATAGGCATAGAAATTGATTTTTCTGAGCTTAAGCGAGTGTACAGTATATCTCTTAATGGAGGAGAACAATGAAACATTTACAAGACAAAGCTATAAAATTCAGGGATGATCGTGGATGGGGGAAGTTTCACAATCCTAAAGATTTAGCTATTTCTTTGTCATTAGAGGCAAGTGAACTTCTTGAAAATTTTCAATGGAAAAGTGACAAAGAAGCAATTGCTAAAAACATTGACAATATAAAAGATGAAATGGCTGATGTATTGATTTATTTACTGATGCTAAGTGAGGAGCTAAATGTTGATCTAGAAAAAGCAGTAGAGGCAAAACTTCAGAAAAACGCTGAAAAGTATCCAGTAGAAAAAGCGTATGGAAATAACAAGAAGTACAATGAAATATAGAGTTAGAAAAAGTAGTTTACTACTAATAGCTTAGAAGACTAATTGTGGGGTGTATGTTTAGTGATTATTTATGTAAGTAATGCTTTAGAATTTAGAAACGCTGTAGACACCAATGAGATTACAACAAATATAGAAAAAGCTTTTAAAAAAAAGACGGGCCGGTATCCAGGACCTTCTGAAAAGGCATCGTGGAATAATTCAATGCAATTTATGGAGAGAGTCATCCGTAATTCTGGTGTAGCTGATGATTGTGGGATCTTCATCGAGTTTAATATTCCCAATACAAGAATGAGGGTAGACTTCATTATAGCCGGCCTTGATAAAACGGAAAATAAAAATTTTGTCATTATAGAACTAAAGCAGTGGAGTTCTGCTAATGCAACGGAGAAAAAAGATGTTATCACATACGTTGGTGGTGGAAACAAACAGGTAGCACATCCTTCATATCAGGCTTGGTCATATAAGGAGCATCTAATTAACTTAAATGAAGGAATACATTCAAACAATTTAAATGGTTACTCCTGTGCTTATCTACACAATTATATTGAAAGAGAAGTGGAACCACTTAAAGAAAAACAGTACTGTGATTATCTTGAAGAGTCTCCTATCTTCTTCTCAAATGACTATAAAAAACTACAAGAACATCTTTTCAACCTCGTAGGAGAAGGGGATGGAATGGATATCCTTCATACTATCGCAACAGGAAAAATAAGACCTTCTCAGAAACTAATTGATCATGTTACTGGTCTGTTCAAAGGGAATCAGGAGTTTGTTCTACTCGACGAGCAAAAAGTAGCATATGAAACCATTATGAGTTTGGTTACCGAACAAGAAACTAAAAAAACAATAATTGTAAAGGGTGGACCAGGTACTGGGAAATCCGTTATCTCAATGAATTCATTAGGAACGCTACTTAATAGAGGTTTTAATGCCAAATTTATAGCTCCTAATGCCTCATTCAGGGAAGTAATGCTTGAAAGGTTAATTAAAGAAAATCCAATGGATAGAGCACGTATAAAAGGTTTATTTTCTGGATCAGGACAGTATTATAATTCCAAATTGAATTCTTTCGATGTATTGATTATCGATGAAGCACATCGCTTAAAAAGAAAAGGTGCCTTTCAGTACAAGGGAGAAAACCAAGTTGAGGATATGATAAAAACTGCTCAAACCAGTATCTTTTTTATTGATGATACACAAAGAATTCGACCGGAAGACATAGGAACAGTAGACGAAATTAAACGAGTAGCAGCTCAATATGATTCAGAGGTCCATGAAGTTGAGTTAGAAGCCCAATTTAGATGTGCTGGGGCAGATGGATTCATTAATTGGACAAAAGACGCACTTCAGATAGAAGAAACGGGAAATTTCAATGGGTGGGATAAACAAGCATTTGAATTTAAGGTCTTGGATACACCTCAAGAGGTATATGCGAAGGTTAAGGAAAAAAATGATGAAGGATACAATGCAAGAATGTTAGCTGGGTATGCTTGGGACTGGACATCTCAAAAGCAAGGCAATGGAAATGGAGAAATAAATGATGTGAAAATACCTGAACATCATTTTAGTATGCCTTGGAATGCACGTTCTTTATCGACTACTTGGGCTATAAAAGCAGACGGAATAAATCAAATTGGTTGTGTACATACTTCACAAGGTCTTGAGTTCGATTACGTTGGTATAATAATAGGCAATGACCTTAAGTATGATAACGCCTCAGGCTGTTTATACGCGGATTATTCTGAGTATAAAGATAAAATGGGGAAAAGAGGATTGAAAAATGATAATGAACAGCTAACTGAGCTCGTAAAGAATGTCTATAAGACGTTACTTTCCCGGGGGATGAAAGGTTGCTATGTATATTGCCGTGATAAAAAATTAGAGGCTTATTTGAAGGAAAGATTAGCACTTATCAGTAATTCTTAAAGAGTAATTGAGCGAGCATATGAGAAAGGGGTGCAGTGAAGGAACAGAGCACCCCTATTGCATTAATGTAAATAATAAAATTGAGGGGAATTGCCTCATTAGTTGACCTTTTCTCTATAGAATATAGTGGTCCAAGATGGCAATTCGACATTATAAAGAGTAAATTTGACTAATTATTTTATTTAAACTGAGAGGGAACACAGTGGATAGTTATATTAAACAATGGCATGACCTAATACTAAACTGTAGTTTTGACAATACATATAAAATGGCATGGAGTAAGGCGATAGTGGAGTTATCTCTAAATATTAATGAAGATACTAAAGTGGAAACTATTGCATTTGATTTTGGTGAGATAGCGAAACTATGTTTAAAGTATTATTGGAATCAAACTATTTACTTTGACCTTATACAAAGTCATAGCTTCAAAAAATCACCTGAGATGATGACATTTACTAAAGAACTTATTAAAGAATTCTTCAAAAAGAAAGATAAGGTGCAGCCAGTAAGGTTTGAAAAGGTAGACTTCCACTCACTTAAATTAGAAAAACAATATATCGAAACCGTCAAAAAAATAGCAAACACATTAAAACAAGATGTCTGTTGGCGTTTTAAAAATCTTAATGGTACTACCTATGAAATATACGACTTAGATAGTAACAGAAGAATAGTTCATTTTAATAAGCAGAATGCATTAAAGCTTAAAGAACATAGTGATTTTCTATTTACCTCTATAAATTATAGGTGGACACAAATGTTAGAGGGATTTAACTATAGTCCAAGGATTTCAAGGAAGGTAAGAGCAATAGACGAAGGCAAGATTAAACGGTCCTCTTTAAAAAAATTTCATACGCACCTTGATTTAATGTTTGAAGATGGTCAACGCAAATGCTTTTATTGTAATGAAGTCATAGATGATACGGATATATCTGTTGATCATGTTATACCGTGGTCTTATATGTTTTCTGACGATCTCTGGAATTTAGTTTACTGTCATAAGGGGGAAAATTCACAAAAATCTAATCGCCTTCCCTCGGAAGAAGATATTATAAGGTTAGAAAATAGAAATATACTACTACTTGACCGTATGGAACCAAAATCCCGAGATTATGATCAGCTGCAGATTGCTGTTGAAAAAGATTATGCTAAAAAGTTTTGGATTTCGTTTAAAGGGTAAGTTTATAACACTAATTCAAAAATATGTAATTTTATGATATCTTTACTTTTATTACACATTTAATTATTATCTTACTTTTATAATTTAAAATCCGTAAAAAAATAAAGGGTCCTTTAATATAGTTGTTAAGCTAATTGAGGAAAAAGAAGATTAAGTGGAAAGAGGATAGAAGAATTAAGGAATCTAATTGAACTTCCAACAAAAACTTAAAATTGGACGTATTTTATTGGATCATAATGTGTCTAACTTACTACGTTAAATTTAATATGAATTAAAACTATTTAACAATACGTCATCTTATTTTAAATTAACAATTTAAAGGGTATAGTCATTAAAAAGAAAGTAGGGGTTCCTATGCAAAGTAAATATACTCCACCAAAGTATGGAGAAAGTAAATTTAACTGTCCAAACTGCGATGCATTTTCTCACCAACAATGGTCAGAAATTATTAATAACCATCATCACATGGGAGAAAGCATAGAATTAATAAGTTATTTAAGAGAAGTCCCAAACGAAGTTTTTTTACCAGAAGAGGAAGAATTAATTCCAAATTCTATTAATGGATTTTTAATCAATAATTATGTAGCCATAAGTTTATGCTACCATTGTGAAAAAACTAGCATCTGGATAAATGGCGAAATGGTTTATCCATTATCAACATCAGCACCTGCCCCAAATCAAGATATGCCTGAGGATGTGAAAGAACTTTACGAGGAAGCTAGAAAATTGGGTACTCTATCTCCTATGGCATCAACGGCAATACTAAGATTAGCCTTAGAAAAATTACTGCCTCAAATTGGAGCACAAAGAGGTAATATTGATAACATGATTGGGCAATTGGTAGAAAAAGGGTTGCCGAAAGAGGTGGAAAAAGCATTAGACAGCTTACGAGTTATAGGAAATCAAGCTGTACACCCAGGTACTATTGATATAAATGATAACACTGATGCAGCTTTTGCTTTATTTAGACTATTGAACTTTGTTGTAGAAAGAATGATTACACAACTAAAAGAAATTGATGAAATTTACGAGTTATTACCAGAGGGAAAAAGAAAAGGAATAGAAAAACGTAATGCTAGATTCATCAATAAGCAAGGCTAATAACTATGGAATAATAGTAAAAAAGAACCCATTGAATAACGGATTTATTCTTAAGACTATTATAGACTCAAGAGGGATTACCCTACCCCCTTGAGTATCATGTCAATGATCCACTGTGTTGATGGACCTACTAATAGAGGTAAAAAACGTAAAATTGGTGGAATAGACAAAGTCAATTCTACCTTTTTTGTAATCTCACCTTTTTCAGTCTTCTTCACAATTTCACTTTTCCACTTAACCATTAAATATCATCCTTCCGTTTTGATAGATTTACGAGTCTTTACGAGTAAGTAAGTACTCGAATTCCTTACGGGTAATACCCAGTAAAGCATTCGTATGCTTTTTCCTCACCTACTTCGCCTTTTGCTCTCTATCGCAACTTTTCAGAATAGGGCATTTAATGGTAAATCCTATTATAGAATTTTTTTTCTTGTTTTACAACTATTTCTTTAGACGAAAATATTTTGTATTTTAAGCAACAATTTCTATGTGGGCACGAATTTAGTGGTAATATAGTCTTATCTTAATACAAAGAAATAGAAATAAAAGAGGGCATCTCCATTATAAATAATATTTAATAAAAGAATATTTATAATTAGTTTGAAATCGCAGAATTAAAGGAATACTACCTTTTACAATTACGATAAAAAAGTGAAATTGGATAAATGAATTTGCATTTTTTTCAAACAATGTGAATGTTATACTGTTTATATAAAACATCACTGCTGATTTACCTAGTAGTATTAGAAAGTATTATGAATTTCATTGGAATTAGATATTATAGAAATACAAAATGTAAGTAGCCTTTATACAAACTAAATTTATTTTGAGACGAATAGATTCATAAATTTGTAAGGTATAAAGGTGCCAGTTAAGCTACTACTAATTCTTACTCAAGCTAAATTAATTTAAAAAGAAGGTGCAATGTGGATAACAAAGAACTTTATTTAAAACAATTCCAAAGAGAATTTTATTATATATTTGAAATTATAAGAGGTAATCATTATTTAATGAATGATCCTGACGGTATAAATGTTATCCTAAAAATTATTTTTATAAGGTTCAAAAGCATAACTAAGAAAAAAAATATATATGCCTGGAATGAATTAGCTAATTCTTATAACCGAGAAAAAATAGATCGAATAGAGTATATATTTGAACAGCTCACAAATTCTTATAACGATACCTATAGACATGATAACCATTATAGAGTTAATATTGAAAAATTTAAAAATTCACAAGCTATATATACAATTGAAGAACTTATTAGATTTCTAGATAATCATGATGCAGTAAGAGAAGTTTATGATAGGGGGTTATTAGCTGAATTATTTCATAGTATCATGATAAAGCTAATATCCTTTAGAAAGAATGAGTATTATTTAACTGATGAAACTATTTCGCAAATAATATCAGCGATTGTAAGAGTAGAAGATGGTACTCAAGTGTTTGATCCCTTCGTAGGTACAGGAAGTCTATTATTTAGTAGTGTTTCTAACATTAAAAATTACAATATAGATATTATGGGACAAGATATAGATCCTTTTGTTCTTAATATTTCTAGTATGCTATTCAATTTAATGGATATACCTAATGTGAATTTGTTATTAGGGGACTCTATTATTGATATAAGAAATAGAATGGAAGGATATAAAGGGGAATTTGATACAATAATTACACATATACCATATAACTTAAAATCATCACATAGTTATAAAACTTATGATGATTATTTAACAAATAAATATCATAGAGACTATAGTATAAACGATTTTAGAAATATGAATTTTCTGATAATATATAATATTATTCATCTTTTGAGTGATCATGGAAAAGCGTATATTGTTGTTCCAAATAATGTTTTATTTTCTGGAGGTAGAGATAAAGAAACCAGGAAAAAAATAATACATGAAGATTTAATAGAGACTGTAATTGAGTTTTCAGACCTCAAATCCTTTAAGGGAGCAATTAAACCAGCAATCATTATTCTAAATAATAAAAAAGAGCCTTATAAAAAAAATAAGATTCATCTGGTGAGTGTCCAGGACAATAATATTGAAAAAGTTATAAAAACCTATAAAACTTACGATGAAACGGATATTAGTAGAATAGTTTCTATAGACACTATAGCAAATAGGGATTATAATCTAAATTTTTCTCATTACGATCCTATATATGATGAGGTAAAGTTAATGTTAGGTCAAGGATCAGGTTGTTTTTTACGTGATATTGCTAATATTGCTAAGCCGATCATCAGAGGACTGTATGAACCGAAATTTACGGAAAAAATACCTTATATTAAACAAAGCAACTTGAAACGAGATTCTGATGATGTTTATTTAGATCTTGAAAATTTAGACAATCTAGACTATATAGAACCTAATGATCCTACAAAAATAATAAATAATAAAGCTATTATTGTTTCACTGCAAGGAAAAGATTTAAAACCTACTTTATTTGATCCCAAAAGAGCAAAATTTAAAAGTATTGCTTTGGCCAACGGTTGTTTAGCATTAGTTCCTAAGGATAAAAATAGTGAACGGATTAATATTAATTATTTATACTATCAATTATACAATCCTAGGGTTATAAGACAAGTTGATGGATATAGAAGGGGAGCAAAAGTAAAGAGAATTACATACAAAGATTTTCTAAGTGTAATTATTTCTAAGCCTGAATATGAAAAGCAACTTCAATATATTAGAGATCAAGAAGAGCCTTTGAAGGAATTAGAAAAGTATAAAAAAATGTATGAAGAGCTTTATTATGAATTAGAAGTTGAAAAATTAAAAGCTGAAAATAGAATAGTAAATATGTTAATACACAACGTAGGAAAACATATTTCTGTAGTTGGACATGATATCCAACGTATTGCCAAAGTATTAGAACAGAATAATTTAACAAATTTTATATATGATAAGGATGCAATAGAAAAATATAATTCATCGGTACATGTGAAAAATGGCTTTTTTAAAAAGAAAGATTTAGTATCTGTCGGAGAGATTTATAAACGAACAAAGGATAGACTAGATTTGATTGAAAAAACTTTTACAGACACACAGAAAACCGTAAATTTAAATTTAGAATCTACTGATTTTGTAAAAGTAAATGTAAAAGAGCTCATAATGAATATAAAAAGGGATAGAGAATTATACCAACCAATAAACTATAATTTCATCGTGGAAGGAGATGACGCATACTTTAACATAAATCTACAAAGCTTCCAAGAGATGATTCACATCTTAATAAATAATGCTGAAGAACATGCGTTTATAAATTTAAAGAATGGTAATCTTAAATTTAGTGTTAAAAAATTTAAGGATAGAGTTGTTATTAATTATTCAAATAACGGAGCTAAATTCAATATGGTAAAAGAAGACTTTATCCTAGCAGGCAAGATGAGTAAAGAGAGTAATGGCAGTGGATTAGGTGGCGCCTATTTAAATCGAGTTGTAATTTCCCATAACGGAAATTTTGAAATTCTTGAAACCGATGCTGGTACAAAGTTTATCTTTACTTTTTTAATTGAGGGGTGAAAAAATGACTATTAATGTTTTATTGGTAGATGATGATAAAGATTATGCTGAATCTCTGAGAGAATATGGTGCTCAAGAAAATATAGAGATTATGCATGTTCAAACATTATTGGAGATGCAAAATTTTCTACCGACAGTTGCAAGTGGAATATCCGTTATTATTTTAGATATTAAGGGAATGATAACCCCAGAGGATGAATTTGACGATGAGGGCTTTCTAGCTAGCGCTATTACATATTTAGATAAGGAGTATTATACCAAACCAAGAGTCATTTTAACAGGAGATGTGGAAGGGTTTAAGTATGTTCAAAGGTATAGAAAAGGAGAAAAGGTATATAGAAAAGGAAACTCTTCGGAAAATGAAATGTTTAAATATATCAAAGAAATACACAATAGTCTAGATGAAATAGTGATAACGAAAAAGTATGAAGATATTTTTGAGATCTTCAATAGGGGTTTATTGGATGTTTCAAGGAAAGAAGAATTAATTCATATAATTAAGAATATGGATTCTGATGATAGTACCACAGTCAAAAACTCACTTGCTAGAATTAGAGATATTCAAGAAGATATAGTTAGAAAAATTAATTCAATAAACAAATTAATATTACCAGATAACAAGGCTCTAAATGGTAGAGGAGAAATTTCTTTCAGAAAATCTTATAAACATCTTGTTAATAATGCAGGCAATATAGGATATGAGTTTCCACAATTTATTAGTGAGCCTATAATTACAACTTATACAATTAGTTGTGAGTACGGAGTTCATACAACTAATACTAATCAAAGTGGAAATTTAAAACCTACTTCTTATACAGTAAAAAATGCGTTGTACTCATTATTTGATTTTATATTATGGTTCAAGATAGTAGGGCTTTAAAATATATAGTATATAATATTTCAAGCTTATTTCAATGAAATACATTAATCATTAACTTGGTTAGTTTTAGATGTAGATAAAATAAATTAGAGTACATTGAACATCAAACGAATAACAGTGAAAGCATCATTCCATGATAAAACACGGAATGATGCTTTTTACTTAGGGTACTCATTTTTAGTTTACGTCATAAATCAACTAAAATTTAGTCAGCATATTATTTAAAGATCAGAGCTGGTTTAGCTCTTTTACCTGGAGCACTAATTACTGGTTTTATATTACCTATTACAGGAAGGATTTTTGACAGAATAGGTGCAAGGTGGCTAGTGCTTACTGGTTTAATCATTATTACAGGATCTCCATTTGCCTTCGCAAATTTAAATCCCTCTACATCTTTTACTTACATCACGATTTTGTATGGAGTGCGTATGTTTGGTTTATCAATGGTCATGATGCTAGTCGCGACTGCTAGGTTAAACCAGTTGTCCAAACGGTTGATCCCTCATGGAGCAGCCATGGATAATACTATGAAAATGATTGTCGCGTCAGTTGGTATAGCTATTCTTGTAACCGTAATGATTAGAACTGCTGAGACTGCTCAACAGCGACCAGAAATCGCCCATCCGGATATGTATGGAGCTAATGTGGCGTTTATCGTCATTGCAATTCTCTCCTTATTAGGCGTTATTATATCTTTCTGTATTAAAGAAAGAAGTAATTTGTCAGAGAAGAAACTGAAGAAAAAACAAGAAAGAAATATAAGTTTGTATCTCTCTTATTTCGAAAATGTTAAAAAACCTTTGCTTTAATAAGCAAAGGTTTTTTGTTGTCTACTACGTTATCTAAAAATCATGTAGAATTCGTAGAGCTTTTTAACTGAACCATTAATATAGGAAGTTTACTTAACAGCTTCTTTTACACTTGACATTAGGCCACTCCCCTATATACGTTGAGTAGCTTTCTATTTTTTAGTATATAAGAGGTGAGTGGATAATTTAACCTATTTAAACTAACTTAATATAAGATTCGGAAAATTATTTCAATTAGAAGTTGAAGAGTAAAAGATAAATTTTTATTCGTGTATCTTAATATACACCTTTTTATACAAACAAACGTTGGAATGAAATCAAAAAATATTAGATAAATATTAGATGTTCATTTTTGCAAAGTAGTTATTCAATTACTTATATATATTAAATTAAAATTTAATTTATGTTATATATATAAGTAATATTTAACTTATTTTATTAAAAATTGTTTTATCTATTACCTATCTTGTAGAAAAAGGTTCTATTTGTCGTCACTAAGAGTAAAGGTGTAAACTTTTATTATAATATTGATAAATCACCTTTTACACCTCTATATAAGTAAATATTTAAAAATGCACATAGAAGTCAA
>Ga0268252_1001868_pt1 | contig 11222 bp, 10 predicted proteins | sample AgamicMgSfrz_FD_200244 | JGI IMG/M metagenome (GOLD analysis project Ga0268252, IMG submission 200244) | Agave microbial communities from Guanajuato, Mexico - Mg.Sf.rz (v2) (version 3) | ecosystem: Host-associated > Plants > Phyllosphere > Phylloplane/Leaf | place: Guanajuato, Mexico | collected... | reverse complement strand
TGAACCTTGTTTGAATGAACACATTCTCTTCAAATTCAACACCATTTGGCACAACGTAAATATCTTTGTTGGACGCTTCATAAAAAACCCGCAATTCTTCTTTCATTGGCTGGCTGCACACAATTACCGTATCGGAAGCTTCAATTAGAATTTTTTCTTTTGAAGCGATCGCAAACTGCAGTTCATTGTGCAGTCCATTGTTACGTCCATGCTCAGTAGCATGAATAGTTGAAATAAGAGGCAATTGCTTTTGTTCAGCCAGCAAAACGGCTGCATCGCCCGTCAGCCAGTCATGCGTATGCACAAGCGCCACATCATGTTTGTGAATAAGCTCTATTCCTTTTTGGAAAAGGCATAAATTCAAATCAGATGTCTGCTTTAGAAAATCTTGTTCTCCTTTATGAAGCGGACCAGTTCGGTAAATATGAACATCATTTACACATTCATATGCTAAAGCGTCATGATGGGAAGAGGTTAAAACGATCACTTCACGTCCGGAAGCAGCCAGTGCTTCTGCTAATCCGTGAACATGCCGGGCCATCCCGCCAATAATATTCGGCGGATATTCCCATGATAAAAGCAAAATAGCACCTTCCATCTTTTCCACACTGCCAGTAAACTGTTTTGATAAAAGTGTGACTCCGTAATGAAGACGCATACGCTGATGTGCGTAATCTAAGTCAGGAAACTCTTTATGTGCACCATCCAGTACATATCTAAGTGAAGCCACAGCACTTTTCAGCTCTTCTTCCATGCCATGGACAGCTGCATAAATGCAGTAGGTCCACTCCAGGTCCAAAACTCCGGCTGCTTCTGAAATCATCAGTGCACACTTCTCATCCCATTCTTCTCTTAAATGAACAATCGGATCACAGCGCTGAATTTCATCTGCCGTCATTAATGCCTTTCCTTCATTCATGTTTTCATATACAAGTGGAAAATGGATACTACGCTTTGTAGAAGGTGTTCCGGATAAAGGCTCTTGCTTTTTTTTCATGTTTTCGATTGCATTGTAACCATTTTGCCCCGTTAAAGAAAAAAGTGCAGTCACATTTTTTCTTCTTTGGTGATCTTCCTGCTGGTAAGGAATCAATTCAAGTCCACGCGGAGAAACCCACTGAATATTCTTCTGTTCCTCTAGAGGGAAAGCATCCATTGGAAGAAACACAAACTGGCAGCCTTCGTTTAAGAGCAGTTCATCGATTCCCGGCACGTACGCTCCGCGCGGAAGCCATATTGATAAAGGCGGTGTATCGAACAATTCTTTCCATATAGCCGACGTTCGTTTTATTTCTTCCTTTGCTGCCCCTTTTAGCGTATAAGCTGTTAACGGAAAGTGGCTGAGGGACACGGGGAGAAGAATCAGCTTTTGCTGAAACATCAAGCTTTTAAAGCCTTGAATAAACGATCTGTTATGCACATGTAAAAAGGGAGCTGACACATGATTCGGATACAAATCAATAAAAGAGCCAACTGCCATCTTCCCTCGGACTCCATTCATCCATCCTAATGTAAATAAATCTACAATGGCCGTTACGGGTTGCCCAGATTCAGCTTGGCTCGCTGCTGCCAGGATATGTCCGTATACATTCATTAACGCCTTAATTTCCTCGCTGTCTGCAGACGACCCAGCCAAGGCAAGAGGCCGAAAGGGATGATCAGCTATTATAACATTTGAAAAAGAACGGTTCATTTTCCCTTACCTCCTTCAGCTAGTATCGTTTTATTACAAGCAATCTGGATGCTCAATCCAGTTTGGTTTATGAAAAGCACATCGAGAAAAAGCTTCTGCTTCCCCTGCTTTCAGTATATAGTCTGTGCTTCGCTCATATGAAGTATGAACCGGATGTGATTGCAGGACCGGCCAAAACAAATAACTTTTCGTTAAGTACCCAATCTCACAAATATAAGAACGATTCCTCTTTAATCCTTTTATTGTCCACGAGCAATCTTCTTTGTTCACTTTTATACATGTTACGGAATGAGCATTCGTTCCATTAAAATAAATGTCAGTCACATCGAAGATACGCAAATCCAGAATATGAGGATTTAGCGGCGCTTCGCAATAAAAAGCAGCTTTTAACAAAAAAGATTCCAGGTGCCATTTACAATAAAGACGTTCGTTTGACAAAAAAACAGTAGAAAGACTATTTTTCCTGTTTAGCTTTGTTTTTTCGGTTAATCCATGCTCGCATTCTTGCTTTATCTGCTGTGTTGGAATCGATAATTTTACCGCCGTTTGTTCCCAGGAAAAATTGTCGTTTTTGAGTCTTTCAATTCCCTCAATCAATATGTATCACCCCGGTCTAGCAATTTTCCTAACCTGATTATACCATTATCGTATCACGTTCAATAGCATGCGGCAATTACGCAACACAGCACTCTTTCGTATATACAGTATGATACAATAATAATAAAAGAAGAAAGAAAGGTGATTTCCTATGAACGAACTAATAATTGGATTGGCATGTGCCGGTGCTTTTTTTGTTTTACTGTCGTTTTTTATACCTGATAAACAGCGACAGCTAGAAAAAGAGGTAGAAGAACTTTCAATGAAGGTCCTTCAAGAACATTATCAATTTAATAAAAAGTTAAAAGTGCTTGAAGAAGAACTGCTGATCGGAGGAACACCTTCTATCCCGCTAAAAAAGCCAGCTGCCTCTGTAAATAAGATCATCCAAAATCAGGTCATTTCGCTTCATCAGCAAGGTACATCTATTATGCAAATTGCTGCTCAGTCTTCTCTTTCTGCAGATCAAGTGAAGGAAATCTTGCTCCAAAACAACCAGATGGGGAATTCATTATGAAAAAACAACCTATTCGTGCCTTTGGATTTGGCCTGCTGGCTGCCGCGGCGGCTCTATTTTTTTCAAATCAGCTAACCTCTGAACAATCCGCAGAATTATCAACTGAACAAATGATTCAGCAGCTGCAGGATGCCGATTATGTTGTTCAAAGGGAAGAAAATGAACAAGCACCCATACCACAATCCGAAACTACCCAAACAAAAAACAATATTCAACAACCGGCAGCTGCGTCTGTAACTGTTTCCATTGAAACCGGCATGTCTTCCAACGAAATCGCCGCTAAATTGAAAAAAGCCGGCATAATCGAGGATTCTTCGTCTTTTAATCAATTCCTTACAAAAAACGGATATGCAGACAAGCTTCAAATTGGTTCCTTTGTTTTCAAAAACGGCATGACCGAAAAAGAGGTTGCCGACATATTAACAAAATAATGATTTTATAAAAAAGCCGGCGCATGTGCGCCGGCTTTTTTATCCGAAACGTCCTGAGATATAATCATCTGTACGACTGTCTGCAGGGCTATTAAAAATGGTATCAGTTGAATCAAACTCTACGACCTCGCCATTCAAGAAAAAAGCTGTTTTGTCAGAAATACGAGCAGCTTGCTGCATATTATGCGTGACAATGATGATAGAGTATTTTTCTTTTAATTCCTGAATCAGTTCTTCTACTTTCAACGTTGAAACAGGATCTAGTGCAGACGTTGGCTCATCCATTAAAATAACATCTGGCTCAAGTGCCAGGCAGCGAGCGATGCACAGACGCTGCTGCTGTCCACCAGATAAACCATATGCAGGTTCATGAATTCGATCCTTCACTTCATCCCAAAGAGCTGCTCCGCGCAAGCTTTTTTCAACCGTTTCTGTGATGATCTGTTTGTTTTTAATTCCATGTATTTTCAGTCCGAACGCAATGTTTTCATAAATTGATTTAGGAAATGGGTTTGGCTTTTGAAAAACCATTCCGACTCTCGTCCGTAATTCTTCGACAAGAAATTCTTTGCTGAAAATATCCCGACCGCGATACTCAATTTGACCATTTGTTTTGACGCCTGGTACCAGATCAATCATACGGTTTAACGTTTTAATGTATGTTGATTTTCCGCAGCCAGATGGCCCGATAATAGCCGTAACTTCTTTTTCCTTAATGCCTAAATTGATATTTTTAAGGGCATGATGCTCACCATACCATAAATTTAAATTTTTAGTGTTATAGACGAACTGCTCCTCATTTTGAACAGGTTGGCTACTTTTCTTTGTATTCACTGCAGTTAAAGCCATATAAGATTACCTCCAAATTTTCGATCATTTTCTCCAAAATCGTTATCTTGCCTGGTAACGGTTGCGAATCCACACAGCGATAGAATTCATCAAAATTAGCACACCTAACAGAATAATGATCCCGGCAGCGGCAAGGTTATGAAATTCAATTTGCGGGCGGCTTGTCCAGTTGTAAATTTGCATTGGAAGTGCTGTAAACGAATCTAAGTATCCAGACGGAAGAAAAGCAACAAATGTTGGAATACCTACAACAATCAGTGGAGCTGTTTCTCCAATGGCGCGAGAGAAAGCTAAGATGCTTCCTGTTGCAATGCCTGGTATTGCATATGGAAGAACAACCCGATAGATGGTCTGCCATTTTGTTGCACCAAGACCGAATGATGCTTCTTTTAATTCCTTTGGAACAGCGCGTATGGCTTCTTGAGCTGCTACGATTACGACTGGAAGAACTAGTAAAGCCATCGTAAAGCCCGCAGCAAGTATACTGTTTCCAAATCCAAATACACGGACAAAAATGGTTAGTCCAAGCAAACCGAATACAACGGAAGGAACACCAGCTAAGTTTGAAATGTTCATTTGAATCCATCGTGTCAGCGCATTTTTCTTCGCATACTCCTCTAAATAGATGGCTGTGCCGACACCAAGAATAGCAGCTGTCGGTATCACCACGCTCATCATCCAAAGTGTACCGATAACGGCAGCTTTAATTCCCGCTTGTTCAGGACGGCGAGAAGCAAAGTTTTGGAAAAAGTCCCATGATAAATAAGGAGCACCTTGTGAAATAATACGGTAAAGCAGCACAATCAAAATAATTGATGTAAAGACAGTTGCCGCTAAAAAGATTCCTTTGATCACTTTGTTTTTCATAAGGCGGCCATCAATACGGCCAACCATTTCTTCCGATTTAACGCGTGCTGTGTTTTCCATTAGTATTCCTCCCTAAAGCGCTTCGAGATGAACTGAGCCAGCACATTCATCAGCAAAGTGAACACAAACAATGTAAAGCCGACTGAATAAATACTGTAATAAATAGTCGTGCCAAAACCTGCATCCCCTGTTGTCACTTGGACAATATAAGATGTCATTGTTTGTAATGACGATGTTAAGTCCAAAGCGGCAGATGGTGTTGAACCTGCTGCGATGGAGACAATCATTGTTTCACCGATAGCGCGGGAGACGCCAAGTACAATTGACGCAAGAATACCAGAAAGAGCAGCTGGGAAAATAACTTTTGATGCTGTTTCCCATTTTGTTGCTCCCATAGCAAGCGACCCGTGGCGAACGGGTTCTGGAACTGAGGAAAGAGCATCCTCCGAAAGAGACACAATGGTTGGAATGATCATAATTCCAACAACAATTCCTGGGCTGATCGCATTAAACATTTCAAGTGACGGAAAAATGTCACGTAAGACCGGCGTGATGAACGTTAAAGCAAAAAAGCCATAAACGATCGTTGGAACACCAGCCAAAACCTCAAGAATCGGCTTCATAATCTTGCGGGTGCGTGTGCTTGCATATTCACTTAAATATAATGCAACCGCAAGCCCAATAGGAATAGAAAAAAGAGAAGCGATCAACGTAATTTTCAATGTTCCTAGTACAAGCGGCCAAATTCCGTAGACAGGATCAGTCCCTGAAAATGGGTACCACTCTTTTGCAGTAAAAAATTCAACAATAGACACATCACCAAAAAAGGTAATGGTCTCAAAAATAAGCGTTAAAACAATGCCCAGTGTTGTTAATACGGAGATCGCCGCCATGAAAAACAAAATGGCTGGAATAATTTTTTCACTTCTGTTCAAAAAGCCGCTATTATATTTTTTCTCAAGCAGCTGCTGAACCGGACTGAGTTCGTTTTTTGTTGTTTTCAAACCCTCTTGCTCCTTTCAACCCTTGTACACCAATAAGGGCATTGCCCTTATTGGTGTATCATTTCTTTATCCACTTTTTAATCCAATGGCAAATTATTTTAAACCTTCAATTGTTTCAAGCTGCTCTGTATATTTTTCTTCTGGAAGAGAAACATAGCCTACATCTTCCGCAAGCATTCCTGCATTTTCAAGTGTAAATTGCATGTAAGCTGCTACTGCTTCATCATCTTTAATCGCTGCGTTGCTTACATATGTGTACAATGGACGTGAAAGTGGCGCATATTCACCGCTCTCAATTGTTTCAGCAGTTGGTTCAACCGCTGTGCCTTCTTCATTAACAATTGGCACAACTTTTAAATTATCTTTGTTTTCAAGGTAATATGCATAACCAAAGTAGCCGATTGAATTTTTATCTCCAGTTACACCCTGTACAAGAACGTTGTCATCTTCCGAAAGTGTAGCCGATTTGTCGATTTGGCCGCCGTCAAGAATGACTTCATCGAAATAATCGAATGTTCCAGAATCTGTGCCTGGAGAATAGAATTTAATTTCTTCAGCCGGCCAGCCTTCACGAATATCAGACCATTTTTTTGCTTGGCCGTTATCAAGCCATAACTTTTTAAGTTCATCTACTGTTAACTGGTCTACCCAGTCGTTATCTTTGTTAATGACTACAGACAATCCATCATAAGCAAGTTCTACTTCTGTAAACTCAACACCAGCGTCTGCAAGAGCTTTTGATTCCTCTTCTTTGATTGGACGAGATGCATTACTCATTTGTGTTTCACCAGCGATAAACTTCTCAAAGCCGCCGCCTGTTCCAGACAAACCGACTGTTACTTTTACATCCGGCTGTTCAAGCATAAACTCTTCCGCTACTGCTTCAGCAATCGGATAAACTGTTGATGAACCATCGATTGAGATTTCGCCTTGAAGCTGCGCATCGCCTGCGTTCGCTTGGTCGTCTGCGTTATCCCCTGTTGCTGCTCCATTATCAGCATCGTTGCCGCATGCACCCATTACAAGTGCCGATCCTAGTAGTGCTGATAGTGTGAGAACTTTGACTGGTTTCATTCTTCATTTCCCCCTGCAAATTTGTTTTTTGTTATTTGCTACACTGAATACAATAAAGGATGAGTATTAATAAGGTTTTAATGAAATGTTAAGGTTTTGTAAATCACGCCCGATTTTCGGAAATAATTGTTGATTTTTATCACTGAAAGCGGTTACCATTATTTAGTCATACTTATTTCTCTTCCTCACAGATGTTTTTTATTGCTGCTGCTTATTTTCTTTTTAACAGCCCTGCCTATATACATCAATAACATGAAACAAAAAATAGCTGTTCCGTTAATGTAAACGGAACAGCTATTTTTATTCTTCTTCTTCTGATTTTTCTTTGTCTGTTTTTGTAATAATATCTTGATCGATTACAACTTGAGCTGGTTTTTTACTGGCTCTTTCTTTCTTTAGCTCAAAGTATTTATCCATTGCCCGGCGGCCGATATCATGGTTAATATGGCTGGAGCTTGAGCCCTCATACGCCCATGGCACCACTACGGCCATGGCTACTTCCGGATTGTCATACGGAGCATATCCAACAAGTGTAACGTTCCAGGTCATCTGATGCTCACCTTTCTTTTTTAACGGTCCATCGTATACACCTTCCGCTGTTCCTGTTTTAGCTGCCATTTTATACGGTGCATCACCAAAATAGCTTGCAGCTGTTCCTTCAGCTCCGTGGACAACGAGACGGAATCCTTCCTGTACTTGTTCAATCCAGCCGGGTTCTAATTTCAATGTATTTAGCACATGTGGTTCAATTTCTTCTGCAATCGGACCGATTGTATTGGCAGAAGAAACCGGCTCCCTGATTTCTTTTACAATATGCGGCTGCATGCGATAGCCGCCGTTTGCAATAGTAGACACGTACTGTGCAAGTTGCAGCGGTGTGTACGTATCAAATTGTCCAATTGAAAAGTCGAGAATTTTACCTGGCTGGTCAATGAATCCTTTGTACCCTGCTTGCTCATTTGGTAAATCAATGCCTGTTTTCACACCGAGTCCAAATTGGCCAAAATACTTTCGCATTGTAGGGAAAGCTTCATCATTGATTTTCAAACTGCTATTTGGCACGTAACGAGTTCCGCCGATTTCCATTGCTGTTTTAAACATATATACATTGGAAGAGCGCATCAAAGCATATGTGTCACTGATCCCAAATGCTCCACCCCGGTTAAACCAGGAGCTTTTCGTTGGGGTACCGGCAAGTCTCAACGGTTCATCTACAATATATTCACCCGGTTTGTTGACACCGGTCATGTAACCCGTTAAAACAGTAGCTCCTTTTACGGCTGAGCCCATTGCATAAGATGTAGTCATATTTCCAAGTGCAAAATCAACAATTTCTGATTTTCCGTTTGAGGTGGTGTATTGTTTACCTGCCATTGCAAGAATTTCACCCGTATTCGGATCCATCATGGTTACGAATGCCCGGTCTAAAAGCGGATGATAGCCTGATTTTGTTTTTCTTAATTCTTCTTCAATAATTTGCTCCACCGCTGTCTGAAGATCCATATCAACGGTTAACACAAGATCTTTACCGCGTCGTCCTTCAGTAATAATCTCAGAATCCAGAATATTCCCCGATTTGTCGGTTACATTTTTTAACCTGGTTTTCTGTCCGCGCAGCACATCTTCATACTCATATTCCAGATAGCTTTTTCCGACCCGGTCGTTTCGGCTGTACCCTCTGGCTAAATAGAAGTCAGCCATTTCCTTTGGAAGCCCTTCTTTCGAAGAAGAAATATTGCCGAGCACCGTTTTTAGGGTGCCGTCGTACGCATAAGAGCGTTCCCAGTCCGTAGTTGTATTCACACCGGGAAGAGACGATAGATTTTCACTCACTACGGCATATTCCACATCTGTTACATTTTTATTTTTCACAATTTGTGGTGTTTGTGCGTAGCCGGCTGTAAACTCCCGGTATATCGCCAGCACTTCCAGCTCTGGAGCGGTCAGCTCTTTTAAATCACTTTCTGTAATTCGATCCAGCTGCATGTCATAAATTTCATCTTCTGGCAGCTTGTCCTCTTTGTAATCAGCCCATTCAGCATCCGTTATTTTAGCCTCCGCTTTTTTAGGATGTTTCGTGATCCAAAAATCTTTTTTGTCACGCTCTGTTACTTGATCAGTCTCTTTCTCGATTAACTGAGCCAGCTTTTCTGCTGTTTTCATCATTTCCTTTGTATCTGCGTTAGAAGCTCGCGTGTAGGTGATTGCATTTTGCGGCATATTGTCTACGATAACTTGACCATTGCGATCATAAATTTTACCACGCGGCACGCCCGTATTCACTGTCACATCTTCTGTTCGTTCAATTTTACGCTGGTAGTCTTCTCCCTGCACAATTTGTACAATACCCAAGCGAAATATAAGAGCCGAAAACAATAGGAAAACCACAAAAAACAGCATGTTCATTCGAAACGGCACATGTGTCTTTTTCTTTTTATTCGCTTTTTTCAACCGCCTAACCCTTTCTTCGATTCATTTACTCTACTGTTCATTGTATCGAAATCTATGTTTTTTTGCCACAAAAAAACCGGTCCGATAAACGGACCGGTTTTTTGAAGCGCTTTTTATTAAAGAGCTGCTTCGTAGCGTTTTGATACTTCATCCCAGTTTACTACATTCCAGAATGCTGCAATGTAATCAGGACGACGGTTTTGATAGTTTAAGTAATAAGCGTGCTCCCAAACGTCAAGGCCAAGAATTGGTGTTTTGCCTTCCATAATTGGTGAGTCCTGGTTCGGCGTGCTTGACAGTTCAATTTCGCCATTTGCCACAGAAAGCCATGCCCAGCCTGAACCGAAGCGTGTAGCGCCTGCTTTAGCAAACTCTTCTTTGAACGCATCGAAGCTGCCAAATTTTGCGTCAATTGCTTCTGCTAGTTTCCCAGAAGGAGCGCCGCCGCCGTTTGGAGAAAGAAGCTGCCAGAAAAGAGAGTGGTTTGCATGGCCGCCGCCATTGTTGCGAACTGCAGTGCGTGCAGATTCAGGAACAGCGTCCAAATTAGCAATCACTTCTTCTACTGATTTAGAAAGAAGTTCTTCGTTTCCTTCTAGTGCTGCGTTTAGGTTTGTAACGTACGTGTTGTGATGTTTAGTGTGATGGATGTTCATCGTTTCTTTATCGATGTGGGGTTCTAGTGCGTCATACGCGTAAGGTAGCTGTGGTAGTTCAAAAGCCATTGTTTAATTCCTCCCAAAATAAAGTGATTTACTTAACATAGATAAGATTAACAAAATTGTGAACACTGCGCAATGATTATGCCCGTAAAAGGATAACAATGAGCGGGTGGACTGAATTTTTTAAAACAGCGTGAATTTCACCGGCTGCCTGCTATATAATGAAAAGGATGCCAAGAAGAAAGGGTCATGCTTTATGCCTTTATACAAGCGTTTTATCAAAAGTCTTTATGCACCTAAATATATTGCTGCTTTTCGCATGCTGGGAATCGGCAAAACCATTCAATATGTTTTTATCCTTTCGTTTATTTTGTGCCTTCCTGCATGCTTTGCCGTTTTTATGTATACAGCTGGCGGCCATCCTGCTGCGAAAAAAACCGTCGAAACGACTTTGCCGTTTTTAATGGAAAACCAGGAACTTATGCAGCAAAATGCGTTTATTTTCATTCCTGTCGCTTTATTTGCCTACTCTGTTTTGCTGTCTTTTATGCTGTTTTTAAAAGCAGCTGTTTTTGCTTTTGTTGGCCTTATCATCGTTTACGTACTGCAAAAGCGTGGTGAATACCGGCACGTTTTCAGGATGAGTGTCCATTCACTGACTTTGTCTACTTTATTGACTATGCTCATAGAATGGGCTGACTGGACATTCCCTTACGCGTACGCAGCAGACTGGCTGCTCGTGATCGGCATGCTGTATCTTTCCATCCGCTGGCTGCCCCGCACGACGAACTAAACGCAATTGTTGTCTGTACAGCTGTTCCTCTGATAGAATAGAACAGATATGATAGTTAGATTAACATTTAAAGGAGCGAATCACCATTGAGTGAAATCACCCACCGCACGAAAACCCGTCCAGTGAAAGTTGGCAATTTAACGATTGGCGGCAACGACCAAATTGTTATTCAAAGTATGACAACAACTAAAACACACGATGTTGAAGCAACGGTTGCTGAGATTAACCGCCTTGAAGAAGCCGGCTGCCAAATTGTACGCGTTGCGGTTCCAGATGAACGCGCT
>Ga0268252_1001858_pt1 | contig 11268 bp, 6 predicted proteins | sample AgamicMgSfrz_FD_200244 | JGI IMG/M metagenome (GOLD analysis project Ga0268252, IMG submission 200244) | Agave microbial communities from Guanajuato, Mexico - Mg.Sf.rz (v2) (version 3) | ecosystem: Host-associated > Plants > Phyllosphere > Phylloplane/Leaf | place: Guanajuato, Mexico | collected... | reverse complement strand
TCCCGTTTTACAACATGAATATCTTCATTTTTTTCCAAACGGTATTTATCTAACCAAATCAACTCGTCTTTAGAGTTAAAATATGGGATTGTATTTTCTACATCTTCCTTTTGTTTTGAAGAATGGCTTAAAAATAAAGTCGTTCCTTTAGGTAGCTTTTCAAAGGCATCATATCCCTTTTTCTTTAAACGTTGTAGATACTCTTCTGTAAATATACTCTCCGGTGGTAAATCACTTGGTTTGTTATATACAAAACCTCCTATTAAAATTAAAGGTATAGAGTAAGGATCAAGTGAAAATGAATTGAATCCTCTCTTAGATAATCTATTCATTAATTCTTCAAGGGAAAGGTCCGGTCTATAAGTTCCAACAGGAAATAATAGTTCCTTCATTTTATTAATTTCATCTTTAGCGTTACCTTCATAAGAAAGAAATACATAAAATTCAAGACTTGTAGGGATATTATTAATAAAAACGTGATAACCGGTTAGTTTATTACGACTTTGTTCTGCTTCAATCTTACTTAATAAATAAAAAATAAATTTTCTTGACTTAAAGTAATCAAATTCAACTATAAAAGACTGCTCCACCTAGGCTCCTCCTTTAAGTTTCCTGTTTAATTTATTTTATCTTATCTGACCTACTTTAGCATACGTAGATAGGTGGACATAGGCCCTAGTATTGTATGAATAACCGTGAATATAACATATTTCCTATTCAACAATTATTGTATAAAGACTTCGTATGGTCAGAAATGAGCACTAAGGTATTTACATAGTGAGAAAACCTAATTTATCTGACTATTGAAAATTTAATTGCATTTATTTTGATAAATTAAATTATTTCGTCTAAGTATATAAATAAATGTGTGCTTTTAAAATTTATAAGGTAATGATATAACTATTTATAGTAAAATTGGACCATCGATGTTAAATTATATACTAATATGATAAATTTAACCATTCATTCAACGAATTTAAATTATTTACCAAAAAGACGAAAGAACATAACCAATTATTTCTATTAAACCTCTAAAATATAGCTATTATAATTAAAGGATTTGGTTATAGCTTGTATATTATTTATATAAAACTAGCTGTTATATAAACTATGATAAAAAGAAAAGTAGTGTGAAATTATTATTATGATGAAATAATAGTGAGGTGGAAAAATTGAGCAATGAAAGAATTGATAACAAAATTGGAAATACCCTTTTACAAATACATAATGATATTTACACCAAAATAAATCAGAATACTATTGATGTCTTCTTATGCGGTGGAGGAAGCAATTCAAAGCATATGTCTACTCGTGATAAGATAAGAAAAAAAATGACTGAATTTAAAGATATTCGGATACTTTACCCAGAAGATTTGTTTATTGAAATGTTAAATAGAAATAGTGATTATGATTTATTAAGTTTAGAAAGATTTTTAGCAAATAACTGTGATATTATTTGCATTGTATGTGAAAGTGAAGGTGCGTTGGTAGAGTTAGGTGCTTTTACCAACAATGAAGAAACAGTTCATAAAGTTGTTGCGGTTCTTGATAATAAAAGAAGGAAAAGTAAGAGCTTCATTATGTTGGGGCCAATCAAAATACTTAAAAAGATAAATAAAAACCAAGTTATTTTTTACACTGAAAATAATCTGGATGAACTAGATGCACAATTACAAAGAACTTTTAGAATGAAAGGGTTTACAGAAAGCAGAAGAAAAAAAACAAGCTCGAATAAAGCGTTAAATACAATTACAGGTTTATACTATTTTATACCAATCATGTTATATTTTTTTAATAAATTGAGTGTAGATAATATAATTAAATCTCTAAGGTTTTTATTTCGTGAAAAAAAGTATAGACTTGACGAATTTGACACGCTTTTTAAATCGTCCTTAAAACTTTTACATAAAGATAGATATATAAGTAAGGACATTCTTAAAGGGGAATTAGTATATTTTTTAACGGAAAAAGGTTACAAGCAAGTTAATGACTTATTGAATAGTACAGATATTTATCATAAAACAATTTTGTACGATCGAATAAGATTTGATATAATTAGAAAGCAATACTATTCTTAATTCCGCTTTCCTTAGAAGTTCTGCTTAAATCATAAATTGCGCACATATTTGTTGTGTTTTAAGTAGTGGGGGACGATTCGTCTTCTTGAGTTTATATGCTAAGCATGATTTTTCGAAAGTAAGCGTCTAACTCCACATAGGTGAAGTCACCCACTTACTTTCGAAAAAATTACTAAAGGTAAGGGAAGCGGTTTTAATTATGAAAAAATATTATACTAATACTTTTATATTACATGCTTTAAAGTTACCAATTATTCAAGACTTAGAATCTTTTTCAAACTCAATAGGAGTTAGTAAAAGGTTAATTAGCCTATTATCTAATTTTAGTCATGCCTACTATACAACTTTTACTATTCCTAAAAAAAATGGGTTATCTCGGGAAATAAATACACCAACATACTCATTAAAATTAATACAACGATGGATTTTGGAAGAAATTCTAGAAAAGGTAGATGTTTCAGAAGAAGCTATTGGTTTTAAAAAGGGGCAAGGAAACAGCATTAAAAAAAATGCTGAAATACATAGATATAGTGTGTATTTACTACAGTTAGATATAAAAGATTTTTTTACAAGTATAAAAAAAGAAAAGGTATTTTATCTGTTTAAAGACTTAGGATACAACACAGTGGTTTCTAATATATTAGCAAGTTTGTGTACTTATAAGGGATTTTTACCTCAAGGAGGAATATGTTCTCCATATATATCTAATTTAGTTTGTTATAAATTAGATAAAAGGATAAAAGGGCTATGTGCTAAAAGGGACATTTTATATACAAGATATGCAGATGATTTAACTTTTTCAAGTGATAACAAGGAAACATTAAAAAAAATCCGCAAAGTTATTGAGGATATCATTAAAGATGAAGGTTTTGAAATCAATCCTATAAAAACCCGATTTCTTTCGCCTTCTTCTCATAAAAAAGTTACTGGTATCACTATAAATGATAAGAAAATTAAAGCAAGTAAACTTCTGAAAAAAAAAGTAAGATCTATGATTCACCATTCTTTCATAAGTGCCGATTACAGCTCTAACGACCGTATTAGAGGTTATATTGCTTTTATCAATTCTATAGAAGAAGGTTACAAAGATAAAATTTTAAAATATATAAACAAATTAGCTACTAATAAGAATTATAAGTATTTTGAAGATATAGTTGTAGCATATAACAACAATAAAATCTTTAAAGAGCTTGAAGACATGGAATTCGAAGATTTAAACTATGTGGATTTTGAAGACCCAGAGGATCCCATTATTGATTTTCTTAGTGAAATTGTTGAGGAACGATATTCTTTCTTGAAAGAACGCAATATAGAAACTCATATATTTTCTAATAATACCCAGGATGAAGTAGCTATAACAAATCCAGATGAATTAGACCCTACAGACATATTTTAATAACTGAATAAATTATAAGATACCTTTCAAGAGGTAATTATTTTATAATTTTATATTTAAAAAAGAGAGGGGAAATATCCTCTCTTTTTTAAATTGGCAAACAACATATATTATTATTTTGATGTCTTTATAGAATCGCTTAATTTATAGAGAAACTGGTATGGACTATAACAAAAATTTTAAAAGTTAATAATATCGGCCTCAACTTCTTTTATAAGGGCATTCTTGAAGAATTTCTTCCTAATTATTACGATCGAAATGATTTAACGAAGAATGTAGAGTATATTGCCTTTACGTATTATTCGTTTTAATAATTGATTACTGTTCTTGATTGAAGTTGACGACCTTCATTTTGTTCTCGGTTGCTCACACGTATATATTCAAATCTTCTGATTTCCATTTTTATACTCATTTTGTTTTCTCTTTCCTTCTATTCTATCAAAATCGTTCGTAAAAGTGTATGTGTTTTAGAATACGTTCGTAATTCATTTTTAAACTTAAATGAACAGTAAAGATGATAGATTTTTTATATAAAGGAATAGTTCGTAAATGTATACTTTTACGGAGGGTTTTTTTTTTGCGAAAAATATTTTTATATTATTTTCATTCAAAGTTGTTCTTCTTTATAATAAATTGACCATCCTTTAACCTGGACCGATATAAGAATACGTTTGAAAATAGAAGTATATGGAGAAGAAATTGGCATAGATGAGGCTGATTTTTGATTTAGTAGTTCAGCTAATATGTGTTGTGCAAATTGGACAGCTGCGTTATTAAGCCGTTGATTCAGTCCCTTGGGACTGATGAGCTCTTCTGTTGATGCCTCTAAACAGCTAGATAACTGAGTTAAAGAAGTCGCAACGATATTTTGACTAATCCATACACATAAGGCGACTAAACCCTTTGCTTGGTACTTACTGGTTCTTGTAATTCGTCAGATACAGAAATAGACATACAAAAACGCCATCCTTTCTTATGATTCTACAGAAAGAATAGCGTATTTTTTTATTTTAGGGAGGGGTTTGTTTTGTTAGCTTAATATCGAGGTGGTGCTACCAGTACATAACCGATACTTCGCCTTGCCTTTCACTATAATAAACACGAACACGTAATATATAAGATTTTCCCTTATATAATTCGACATTTATATTTGCATTATGATCTTCACCACTATCATCATCACCTGCAACATACAACACTTCATCAACACCTTCTTCAAATAAAACGATGACAGAATCGGATGTTCCAAAAGTAGCTATATTATATTTTCTTGTATCGTTTGGCTTAATGATGAAATCCTTCTGTTCTCCATTATTTAATATAAGTTTATTGCTTACTAATAATGAAAGCTCCTCTAAGTCTGCATTATCCATTGGTGGATAAAACGTTCTGGCCCACAACTTGTCTTTCTCTGAAAAACCACCAGCTGGAGTTACCCCGTCCCGATACTGCTCTGGTTTTATAATTAATCCAGCCTTAAACGGATAGTGCATAATAGAATTGGGATCCCAATCAGAGCCTTGTACGGTATCTGGATCTATTTTTTCAATTATATTATGATAAGTTTTTTCTCTATCCCACTCATTAGGAGGTTTAGCTAATTCAGCATATACAGCTTCTTCATCCCATTCTATACCTGCTTTGGGGTTCTGATGTTCATGATGTAACCCTAAAGTATGTCCGATTTCATGAATGGCTGTATCTAAATCTATATCAGAAGGAGAGGGGATTAAATTCCAACCAAAATTCATTGTTCTTTCATCTTTGCTTATATTCTGATCAATAATATCTCTTCCGATATGTGACCAAGCACCATCACCTCTCATAAAACCTATTCTTATTTCGGCCTCCTCTCTTGTTGCTACTTCTTTAAATTTTATACCTATGCCTAGATCTTTCCATTGCTTAAAAGCATTTCTGACAACGCCCTTTTCATCTTCATTTGTAGTCCATGTTTTCCATTCTCTCTGCCCATTATTTAGGGCTACATATTCACCATCCGATTCTTTGTCAAAGAAATAATAATGTAAAACAGTACCATTCACCCATTTTTTGTGAGTGTCTATTATAATCTCTCTTCGCTGGGGATTAACATCTGCTTTAAATTCTCTTTCAGGAACTATCGGCATTGAACAATAGTTTTTATCTTTTTGTACTTCGCCCATTTAATAACCTCCATGTATAAGTATCAATTGTTGTTTTCATTTAATTGTTTTCGTTTTTTTATCGTAATATACTTGATTTTTCTATTTTATGGGTACGCCTAAAAAAAGGTATAAGGATTATGTTTTAACTAACAACTGAAAAATTTGGGGTACCCACACATCCATCAACTTAAGAATTTTATAACGCTCCCAAAACAAAAAAATTGTACATGTTCACCTGGAGATGTCAATTTTCTCGTTTTGGGGTATTTGCTTTTCTTAGCTTGATGACGATGTGATAAGATCCCTTTAAGTATAATTTGTTGAACGCTCATTCTTTTTTACAATAAATCTTTATTAATTAACAACATTCATTATTTTTATTTTTATAATTCTTGTGATGAAGGGTTGTTTAATATAAAAGGAATATAAAACTTATTCTTGCTCTTTAAATTAACAAAGCTTTAATGAAAAAGAAGAAAATCCTTTTAAAAGCAAAGTTTTAAATACTTTGAAATAAATTTTCTAGCTTATTTAATATAAAACAACACTATTGGCGGTTATATCTTAACTAATGCGCCCAGAGTAATAATTCTTTTATTAATACCAAAGAATAGGGGTATAGCTGATATTTTGAAATGAAGGGAGTTAATATCATGTCAGACATATCCAATATAGAACATAATTTAAGTAAATATTGGGATAGAAAAGTGAGCGCTTTGGTAAATTTACAACATATCCCTATTGTCGAGGAACAAAAGGAACGCCATCGTTTATATGGTCTTTTATTAATGGCGATAGTACATAACTATTGGAATGGTATGAAGGAAGGTAGAAAGGGAAGTTATCCATTAAATCCCTCATCCTCCTTAGGAACATATATGGATAATGATTATTTGGGGCATAATATTGCTTCCTTAGTTGTAGATAGAAATGGGAGTATTATTGATTTCGACTTTAATCATAATAAAATTTTTGGAAGTTCAGCTGAACATGCAGAAATGAGAGTAGTAAAAAGGATATACAGCTTGACTAGAATTAATGATACCTGGCAAATTGGAAATAAGGATTCCAAAGATTATCAGACATTCGAAGACTGTACACTCTATACATCTTTAGAATCTTGTTCACAATGTTCTGGAGTTATGACACTAGCCCGAGTAAAAGAAGTCGTTTATTTACAGCCTGATCCTACTCAGTATAGAATAGGTAATATTCTACGAAATCTAACAGCTGGTACACCTTTATCTGCACCTTATCCAATACCAGCCTCAATAATTGATTTTAATTATTATATTAAGCTGGAACAAGCTTTCAAAGAATTCAGTGATGCATCCCCTGTTTTTTTTATACCAAGAGATGGAGAAAATAAGAAAACGAAATCAATTACCTCATTTCTTTGTACGAATGTGGCTTATAAGATTTACTCAGAAGCAACTGCTGAATTTATGAATATTATTGAAAACAAAGACTCATTAAAATATGGAAATTATCAACCAAATGATAATGTTAAAACTAATAATGAAATTGTTTGCGAGATCAAAGATTTTTATTACTATGTTATTAAATCAGGAAATCGTGGTACTCCACATACTTAAAAATTCATTCGATAAATTGCCTAATTAGCTAAATAATAAAGTTATTTAAAAATATAATTAAAAACAACAATTCTTATCTTTGCGCAGCATACGCACTAAAGCCAATTTAACTTATTTTATACTTATAATTAATTTAAAGACTAAAAAAACTAAGCGCACTTTTAGCACTTAGTTTTTTTAATGAGCTAGTGAAAAAAATTCACTTGTTTTTTAGTACTTTTTATTTAAAGGTATTTATTACAAGCTCTAATCAGATGATTATATCATCGGAACTATTAATAATATGAACCCTTGAAGATTCTAAACAATCTTTTGGATCGTATTTTCTTAGGTTTCCAAAATCAAGACCAATTAAATTTTCTATAGTAGAAATGTGCACTTGATATGTTTTATATTCACCGTAAGCAAATTCTAAATCATCTATTAAACATTTTTTCGACTGTAAATAGGCTGTTGCAGATAAATTACCGTCTTCTTTAACAATCACAGCTATTTTCCAAAATTCTGTTGGTATTTGAACTTCTCGATAAATAACGTCGTCACTTCGAAATACTGGTCCACATTGAAATTCTCGTTCGATACGTGGGTCAAAATACCATTTATCTTTCTCGCGCTTTATCTCCACTGATTGATTTCCATCAATATTAACCACTGTATAGTACAGCTAATCGACGTGACTTGCTCATAACAATTGAAAAGTGTGTATAATCTAACACTTTTTCTCCACTCTTTAGTGAAGATATATCTTTTTCTATTTCATAAAAATATAGCTATTCACTCTTCAAATACTAACCGAACATCGACGACGTTGCCAAAATTTAGAATTTGGCCATCGCTGCTCTATGCTATAGAATTTCACTCGTTGCATGAGATAACTATTGAAACTCTTTTTAACTTCATCTTCATATTTCTGAAGAATAGACAAGTTCCCAAACTTCAAATAATTGATGACTGTCAGAGCTGCTTTTTCACCCATATATAATCCTTTTTGAATACCAAAGGAAGAGAGAGGATCAAAAGCACATGCCGCGTCCCCAACAGCTAACCAATTTTCACCTACAACTTTATTTAAACAACTACTGCTCGCGGTCCGGACTACAAGTTTTTCTTCATTTAAACAAAAACTAGAACGAAGTTGCGTGTAAATAGTTTTTCTCAATGATAACACCCAGCCATCAATCGATAAATAATCTCTAGTTTTAGCTAAGTCCACATCTGTAAAGAAATATACGACCAAATTACCAGATGGAACATATGCAGAATACCACCATCCATCTTCTACTGCTTCTGTCAATGCATATAAATCTCGGCGGACTCCAGATTTTAAACTCATTACACCTCTAATTCCAATTAAACGATCAATAATTACTCGCTGAGCTTCTGAGAATGAACTCCCGTTTCCTGAACGTCCAGTAGCGTCTATTAATAATCGCGCCGATAAAGTTTCCTTACGCCCTTCCAATTTCATAGTCCACCCACCGGCCAAACATTTGCTTAGTAAACAGACTCTCTCATCTGTAATCACACGGACACCAGCCTGCTCAGCTGAATTTATCAGCATCTTATTAAACCTATTTCGATCCAGATGCCACCCAGTTCCATATGGATTAAAAAAAAATTGATTTTCCTTAAGGAGATCATCCCCCCAAGCAGAACGGTTCCCGTAGGAAGGGAAATGTTGATCCTCGCAAAAACGAGCCCAAATCCCCATATTTTGTAATTGTTGTTTAACAGACGGATGAATAGTTTCTCCCATACTTTCCTTTTGATAATAGTTACGCTCAACTAACGCTACTGACACCCCACTACGGGCCAAATGCAAGGCAGTAGAGGTTCCAGCTGGCCCCCCACCTAATATTAATACATCAAAAGTTTGATCTGAATTAATAATATGCATTGACTAGTGAACCATCCCTAGCCCCCACACTTTAGGTGGTTTTTTATTCTTTGCAGGATCATAGCTCATTATTGCTTTTAAAAACGATGCATGCAGCAATTCTTTAGGTACCGGGCATCCCTCAATAATCCATTCTTCAACTACTTTACGTTCATCATCTTTAAAGTACTTCTCCATAGGACCGCCTGCATTGATTAACTTCCAAAATACACTATTTGATACATCTTTAGGAACGACATAATTACTTTCAATTAACGCTTCCATCATTCCCTCTGGATCATCAAACCATTCATTTATGGTCTTGGTTTTCCCATTTCTAGTGAGTTTAGAGGATTCCGGATGCATAGTTCTACCTGCTAATGCTTTATCCTTAATCAAATTTCGCATCGCTGTTCCTGGTTCTATTCTAGGATCTGGCTCTGAAGGATCCGCGGAACAATCTTTCAACGAAAGTATATAATCTCTAATTACACCAATTTCTTGTTCTGTAAATACTTTATACATTGGACCATCAAAATTCAAAAGTTCAAGGAATCGACTGTTTTCTGGTTCCCCTGGGATTATTAAATTCTGTGAAATTAATTTTTCCAGAAGCCCTTCTGGGTCCTCGAATGACTTATTTAAATTGCCATTCCATGCTTTTCCATGTGCAGTTTTAGCAATAGGAGCCTTTTTCCTTATTAAATCTACCATTCTCCGTTTTCTTGCTTCCGGGGATTCATCAAATTTATCTCTAATTCTCAAGAGCGTATCACCAACATCTCCAGTTACTAAAAAGCAGAGATAACCGTTCCATATTCTCTTCCAGACTTGACGTACAGTTTCTTCTCCAGCCTCACGCCTAATTTTATCTAAATATATTTTAACTATATCTTTAGCAATTGCACCATGTCCAGATGCAATATTGTCGATTGCAACATGCAAAACATAGAAATGAGGGTCAATTTGTCTCTCCTTTAACAATTGGATATATGGGGATAACGTGGGTGTAGCTTCCCACTCTAAATATAGAGTCATTCCAATAATCTCAGGTAACAACTCATTTGGAAACTGTGATATGGCTAATTGCATAACTGGATTACTAAAGGATTCATCCCATATATCTTTTTGATTGATAAAGGCTTGTGAACTAGTCTCTGGCATGTAAACCCCTAGACCATGTAGAAAATCACGATAGACGTTAGAATGATTTTGTTCCACGTGCCCATTTCCAGCCTCGTCAGCCCAAATCGAAAACAGACCAGAACGTACTTCGTCAATCGGACCTGCCTTGGCAACATTTTGTATCCATGCACCATCTACAAGATTAAACGGAGCTGACTGTTTTGCACGCTCTATTAGAAACTTACGTGGGAATTTTTCTAGATCCTCTGTAACATCATAGTTTTCATAATCAAATACGTGTCGGTCATATATGATTTGCATTCTCTCGTCAAACGTTTCTGGGGTGTAATCAAAGAATTTATACATATTTGGGAATTCTGGGCTATCTTGTACTAACCATGATTCGTCCAAGTATTTTTGGGCTAACCTTCTTATTTGAGGCAAATAGTCTTCGTGAGCATCAATGTTCATCAAGATATAGAAATAGTTACGCTCCGTAACCCCCTCAAACTCGAACTTGTTATCTGTTAACTTACCACGTTCAGACTCAACATAGTACTTTTCTCCATGAAGTCCTGATTTCTTTGTGAGAAACCCTAATTGACTCCACTTTTCCACCATCTCATTTTTCCCCGAGTTTTTATTGACACCCCTATCCCAAGCATCTCGTTTTGTAAAAAGCTCCATTATATATTTCTTTTCACTATCATCAACGTCTTCATCATTATCTATTTCAGGTCCCGTTTGCAGTAATTTTCTATAAGTCTCTTCCGTCATGACATCATTTGGTCGATGTGAAGGCCACCAGGTAGGGATGCTGTCTTCCGCATCTTCTCCAATTGTACATTCATAGAAATCTGCCTGCCATGGTACCGCCATTCTCTTAGTAAACTCACCAGCAGAATATTTATCAACATTAATTCGAAAGGGTTCGGTATAAATCTCTTGATAACGCATAATCCAAGTTGATTCTATTCCTGGGAAAAATGCACCACCAACACTCAGTGATAAAGCAGTTTTATCTATAATCTTTGGTTGTTCTTCCACTGGA
>Ga0268252_1001857_pt1 | contig 11271 bp, 13 predicted proteins | sample AgamicMgSfrz_FD_200244 | JGI IMG/M metagenome (GOLD analysis project Ga0268252, IMG submission 200244) | Agave microbial communities from Guanajuato, Mexico - Mg.Sf.rz (v2) (version 3) | ecosystem: Host-associated > Plants > Phyllosphere > Phylloplane/Leaf | place: Guanajuato, Mexico | collected... | reverse complement strand
CTCATTGACACAGATATCGGTCTTCGTAATCTGGATGTTGTGATGGGACTAGAAAATCGGATTATTTATGATCTTGTTGATGTAGTAGAAGAGCGGTGCAAAACGCATCAAGCTCTTGTAAAGGACAAGCGCTTTAATGATCTCCTCTATTTGCTTCCGGCTGCCCAAACGACCGATAAGTCCGCTGTTACGCCCGAGCAAATGAAAAAATTGGTTGACGAATTAAAACAAGATTATGATTATATTTTAATTGACTGTCCGGCTGGAATTGAGCAGGGATACAAAAATGCCGTAGCGGGTGCAGATCGTGCTATTGTGGTTACGACTCCTGAAAAGTCATCTGTACGGGATGCAGACCGTGTTATCGGCCTGTTAGAAAAAGAGGAAGGCATGGCGCCGCCTAAGCTTATCGTGAACCGGATCCGTAATCATATGGTGAAAGAGGGCGACATGCTCGATGTGGATGAAGTAGCCTCTCATTTGTCCATTGAACTGATTGGCATTGTAGCAGATGACGATGAGGTCATTAAATCTTCTCATAACGGGGAGCCAGTAGCGCACAACCCGAACAATCGTGCCTCGATCGCCTACCGGAATATTGCCCGCCGTATATTGGGTGAGTCTATTCCGCTTCAGCCGCTTGAACAGGAAAAAGATACATTTTTGACGAAATTCAAACGATTTATCGGCATGGGCCGTTAGTGAGCTGCTTTTTTAAAAGCGGCTTTTTTTCTTTTGCCGGCATATATATAAGCAGGCGGGAGGAATGGATATGAAGAAAAAAATCCTCGTTTCTTTTTGTTTGTTTGCTGTTGTTTATTTCAACCAGCATACTTCTCTCATGAAAACCATTTTCACACGTGATTTTTCGTTTGCAGCGTTTTCAGCGGCGTACGAAGAACGACTCGGCCCCCTGCTGCCGGCTATGAACCAGACGAATGAAGGAGACATTTCCGTTGCCAGCACAGACAATGTACTTGCGGCGGAACAAGACGGGGTGGTAATGAAAGTTGGGGCTGAGCAGATTGTCATTCAGCAGGAAGATGGTTCAGAAATGGAAGTGAACGGCCTGCAGCCACATCCATACCGCCTTTTTGAGAGAATTAAGCAAGGAGAGCCGGTTGGCATCGCTTCCGGGAAGGACATTGAATTTGTTGAACGGAAAAATGGGCAAATTCTTTCGTCTAAAATAGTGAATGCCGATGAATAAAATTGTGATCCATCCACTCACCTGGCTGTTCGCAGCCGCCGCAGCCGCCACAGGGCTTTTTTTAGAAGCATCGTGTGTCGCGCTTCTGTTATTCGTTCATGAAATGGGCCATGCCGCTGCTGCGAAAGCGTTAAGGTGGCGTATTTCAAAAATAGAGATGCTTCCATTTGGCGGCAAACTTGAAACCGATGAACATGCCGGCAGGCCGCTGGTTGAAGAATGGCTCGTCGTCACAGCGGGTCCATTTATGCACGTTCCGATGTTTGCTGTAAGTGTATTATTATTTAAAGCAGGATGGATTGGTTCCGATTTTTATCAGTTAATCGTTCAATTAAATGCGTTTCTTTTATTATTTAACCTGCTTCCTGTGCTTCCGCTTGACGGAGGGAAAATGGTTCAGCTTCTTTTGTGCACGGTCCAGCCTTATTATAAAGCGTACAGGCAGTCAATCTTTTTTTCATTTATGTTTCTGACCTTAGCAATGGCTGCGGCGGTCTTTACCCTTTCGTTTTATGCCCAGCTTGTTTTAACCGCTTCTTATATTGCGGTTCAGCTTCTTTTAATGTGGAAAGAAAAAGAGGTCATGTTCATTCGTTTTTTAACATCCCGCCATTATCATCCTGTTTCGCTGCGCCTGCTTCACCTCAATGTTCAAAAGACAGACCGCCTTCTTCATGCTGTTCGTGTATTTAAGCGGAATCGGAAACATGTTCTTCACGTAAAGGGAAACGGTGAATTAACAGAAGAACAGCTGCTTCAATCTTTTTTTGAAGGGAAAAAATACATTCAGGAAGTAGACGAAAATAACGATTGACATAAGTTTTGAAAGGTGATAGAATTCATATGTTATTGTTTGTAGCACCCGTGCTACAACCGCGCACAACAGGTTTAAGAGTCTACGGATCACCTGTCACGTGGCGAGTCTGAGTAAACAGGGAGGTGCAGAAATGTACGCAATTATTGAAACAGGCGGCAAGCAGGTTAAAGTTGAAGAAGGACAAGCAATCTACATCGAAAAATTGAACGCACAAGACGGTGACTCTGTCACGTTTGATAAAGTTCTTTTCGTTGGTGGTGACGACGTTAAAGTCGGCAGCCCAGTCGTAGAAGGCGCAACTGTAACGGCGAAGGTTGAAAAGCAAGGACGCGCGAAGAAAATCATCGTTTTCAAATTTAAAGCGAAGAAAAACTACCGCAAAAAGCAAGGACACCGTCAGCCTTACACAAAAGTAGTCATTGAAAAAATCAACGCATAAGGCGATGATCCAATGATCTATGTGAAGATTAACAAAAACGAATCCGGCTTGATTACATCGTTTACGATGGAAGGCCATGCCGGCTTTGATGACAGCGGCAAAGACTTGGTGTGTGCTGGTGCTTCAGCTGTTTCATTCGGTTCACTCAATGCAGTGATGGCACTGACCGGCATTACACCTGATATTGATCAGGGGGAAGACGGCGGACTGCTTTCCTGCCGTGTGCCGGATGAACTGCCAGCAGACAAGCGCGATCAGGTGCAGCTTTTATTAGAAGGCATGGTGGTATCCCTGCAAACGATTGAAGAAGAGTACGGACAGTATATTCAAATAAACATCCTATAGGAGGTGAAAACACATGTTGAAATTGAATCTTCAATTTTTCGCATCCAAAAAAGGAGTAGGTTCTACAAAGAACGGACGTGACTCTGAGTCAAAACGCCTTGGCGCTAAACGTGCTGACGGCCAGTTCGTTACAGGTGGTTCTATCCTTTACCGTCAACGCGGTACAAAAATTCACCCAGGTGAAAACGTTGGACGTGGCGGCGATGATACATTGTTTGCGAAAACAGACGGTATCGTTCGTTTCGAGCGCGTTGGACGCGATCGCAAAAAAGTAAGTGTTTATCCTGCTGCTCAATAAGCGGATGAACGAATGGAGGCGCTCTGAAAGTCAACCTTTCGGAGCGCCTCTATTTTTTTGTATACAGCCCTTTATGTTTCACGTTCAATTGGGACATTTTTCTGCTATACTAAAAAAGAATGTGTGAACGTCTGGGACGAGCAGGAGGTGCAATCAGCCAGGTGGATAATGAAAAATGGACGTTATTAAAAACGCTTCGTCATGCGCGTCATGACTGGATGAACGATATACAGATTGTTAAAGGGTATCTTTCTCTCAATAATATCGATGCCGCAGCCCGGGCCGCAGATCATATTATTTTAAAAGCTGTGCAGGAATCAAGGCTGTGTAATCTTGGCATGCCGGGGATGGCGGAGCTGTTTATAACGTTTAACTGGTCCCCGCACCTGTTTCGGCTTGAGTATGAGCTGGATGAAACCATTAAAGCTGTTCAGGCAGATGACCAAAAAGCGCATAGCTTCTTTACTCGTTTATTCTCACTGCTTGAGCAGCATATAAAAGAATTTAACGAACATGAATTGTTTGTGCATCTGTCAGAGGAGCACGGATGTATTCAAGCGCGAATGGAATGGATGGGGGAAGTGGCAGACCGACCATTGCTGCTGAGCAAAATGAATGAAATTCCGAATGGCCTGCAGTTGAAAAGTGCTGTGTGGGAAACGGATTCCAAGGATATACTAATGGAAGTGACATTTTAGGAGGAACAGACAATATGTTTGTAGATCAGGTTAAGATATATGTAAAAGGCGGCGACGGCGGGAATGGAATGGTCGCATTCCGACGTGAAAAATATGTGCCGAATGGCGGTCCAGCGGGCGGCGACGGCGGAAACGGGGCCAACGTTGTATTTGAGGTAGAAGAAGGATTGCGCACACTTATGGACTTTCGCTATCAGCGCCATTTCAAGGCGCCGCGTGGTGAGCATGGAATGAGCAAAGGCATGCATGGACGCAATTCCAAGGATATGATCGTAAAAGTGCCACCGGGCACGGTTGTAACAGATGCAGAAACCGGCGAAGTCATCGCGGATTTGGTCGAGCATGGCCAGCAGGCAATTATTGCAAAAGGGGGCCGCGGCGGCCGTGGAAATAGCCGGTTTGCGACACCGGCAAATCCTGCACCTGAGATTTCTGAAAACGGAGAGCCCGGCATTGAGCGTGAGGTAACATTGGAATTAAAGCTGCTTGCGGATGTGGGCCTTGTCGGTTTTCCAAGCGTCGGAAAATCAACACTCCTATCTGTTGTAACAGCGGCTAAGCCTAAAATCGCTGCGTATCATTTTACCACACTTGTGCCAAATCTCGGCATGGTAGAAACAGAAGACAGCCGGAGCTTTGTTATGGCGGATTTGCCTGGACTGATTGAAGGCGCGCATGAAGGAACGGGTCTTGGCCATCAATTTTTACGCCACATTGAACGGACACGTGTGATCGTTCACGTACTGGATATGTCCGCGATGGAAGGCCGTGATCCGTATGAGGATTATGTAACCATTAACAATGAGCTGAAAGAATACAACCTTCGGCTGACAGAGCGTCCAGAAATTATTGTAGCCAATAAAATGGATATGCCGGAAGCAGAGGAAAACTTAAAAGCCTTTAAAGAAAAAGTAGGCCAAGATGCAGTGATTTTCCCGATTTCTGCCCTGACCCGCAGCGGATTGCGCGATTTGTTGTTCGCCATTGCGGATAAAGTAGAAGAAACACCGGAATTCCCGCTTGATTATGAAGAAGAAGATTTGTCTGTCAATCGGGTTATGTACCGTCACGAAAAACAAGCAGCTGAGTTTGTCATTTCACGCGGACCTGATGGCGCCTTTGAACTGACTGGAAGCAAGATCGAGAAGCTGTTTAAAATGACAGATTTCTCACGGGAACCATCTATTCAACGTTTTGCGCGCCAGCTGCGTACGATGGGTGTAGATGAAGCTTTGCGTGAGCGGGGCGCTGAAAACGGCGATATCGTTCGTCTTCTTGATTACGAATTTGAATTTATCGATTAATAGCTGCAGCCGGCGGTTTTGAGGGGGAGCGACATGGGGAAGAAAGAGCAGAATGAAAAATTTTATCTCGTTCGGGAAGATGTACTTCCGGAGGCGATGAAAAAAACGCTTGATGCAAAAGAATTACTTGAACGGAAAAGAGCGGATTCTGTCTGGGATGCAGTTCAAAAAGTGGACTTAAGCCGCAGCGCTTTTTACAAATATCGCGACACGGTATTTCCGTTTCACACCGTCGTCAAAGAGCGAATCATTACCTTGTTTTTTCACCTCGAAGACCGGTCGGGTACCTTATCTGAACTGCTGGCCGTTGTTGCGCACTGCGGCGGGAACGTTCTGACCATTCATCAGACAATCCCGCTTCAAGGGCGCGCAAACGTCACGCTGTCCTTGAATGTCACCGGTATGATAACGGGGCTGGACGAGCTGTTGTCTCGATTGAAAAAACTGGAGTTTGTCGATACAGTAGAAGTGCTCGGATCGGGCGCATAACCTGTTTGAAGAGAAGACTGGAGTGAACTTTTTTGAGAAGAATTGCTTTTTTAGGTCCTGCCGCGACGTTTACTGATATCGCGGTATCGGAAGCTTTTCCAAATGATGAGCGGATTCCATGTATAACCATTCCTGAGTGTATGGACTATGTACTGGAAGGAAAAGTGGATTTAGCTGTTGTCCCCATTGAAAATGCTCTTGAGGGAACAGTCAATATGACCATTGACCATTTGTTTCATGAAGCAGATTTGACGATCGTAGGTGAATTAACGGCACCTATTCAGCAGCATCTGCTTGTGCATCCGGATCATGCGCCTCATTGGACAGAAGCGAAAAGAATTTTATCGCACCCGCATGCGATTGCGCAGTGCCACAAATTTTTAAACCGCCATTTTTACGGGGTTCCATCGCAGCAAATGACCTCTACTGCGGCGGCGGCTAAGTATGTAAGTGAGCATCCTAAAGAATGTGTTGCAGCCATTGCTAATTCACTTTCTGCAAAAGAGTATGGGTTGAGTATGGTACAAGCAGATATTCATGATTTCGCATTCAATCACACTCGTTTTCTTGTTTTATCTAAAACACATGAGGAATTGTCTTTTTCACTTCCGCAAACAGGCGGTAAAACGACAATCGTTGTAACGCTGCCGACAGACCGTCCAGGAACCCTGCACCAAGTGCTGGCGACATTTGCGTGGCGAAATCTGAACCTTGCGAAAATTGAATCGCGTCCGCTGAAAACAGGTCTTGGCCATTATTTCTTTATTATTGATGTTGCTCAGCGGATCGATGATGTATTGGTCCCGGGGGCATTTGCTGAAATGGAAGCACTCGGGTGCAACGTCCAGGTACTTGGAAGCTATTACGGCTTTGAAGTAGGACAAGCAGCAGAAAAAACATAAAAAAGAAGCCCGCGGGCTTCTTTTTTTTATTTTATTGAAGCAAAAATCCAGCTTCGAAAAGAGCCTGCTCCGCTTCATCGAGCGCAGTAGAATCCTTAGCAGACAGTGTATGCAAGTGGACGCCTTCTGTTAATTCAGACAAGTAAGCAGCCCGCGTCTCATTGATTTTATCCAAAAATTGAAGTGCTTCTTTTCGATTTGACACCATAATAGATGCAGTTAAATCCCCATAAACGGGATGTTCAATTTTTACGTCTTTTACAAGAATGCCAAGGTCAACTAAAAGAAGCAGTTCTTCCTTCGTTTGATCAGGCGGATGTGAACAAGCCACTACACGTTCTACTTGGCCGCTGTCAGGCGTGTCCATATGCACATAACCTTGGCTTGTAGCTATAATCGGAATACCGCGCGCCTTCAGAAGGGTAATATCCCCAACAATTACTTGTCGGCTCACCTGTGCCCGTTCAGCCAGTTCACTTCCGGTCAGCGGAGTCGAGCTCGCTTGAAGCCAGCTTAAAATCTGCTCGCGCCGATTTTCGCCGATCAGTTTCCTCTTATCTGTCATGATGCAATCCCTCCACCGGTAATCATAGCATAACTGCCTTCTCTGCAACATGAATAAGTGCCTGTCCGAGTTTGACGACTTCATCTTCTGTTGTTTCTGCTCCGAACGAAACGCGGAAAAACTGCCGGGCTTCCTCTATTGACATCCCCATTGCAAGCGCCGCTTTCATACCAGAGGCGGAAGAAGCATCACAAGCACTTCCCGTTGAAACATACATGTTTCTCGCATTCAAAGCAAGCATGACGAGCTGCCCTTCCATTCTGGGGATGCACAGACCGACTACTCCAGGGTACTGCATCTCATTAGGCCCTTCAATCCACCGGATCGGAGTGCCGTTAAGCTCGCTCTTCAGACGCTGGCGCAGGAAAGCCGCTTTTTCAGGCGGCAGGCATGTTCGGGCTGCTTCTGCAAAAGCGGCAATAGCTGGTGTATCAACAGTACCGCCGCGAATGCCTTTTTCATGAGTTAAGCCTGGAAACACGGGCTTTATGGCATGAAAAGGAGACAGATAAATGGCGCCGCATCCTTTAGGGCCGCCGATTTTGTGTGCCGAAAAAGTCATCGCATCAGCCTTGATAGAGTGAAGAGGTATTTTTCCGAATGATTGAACACAGTCAGTGTGAAAGAAAATACGGTGTTTTTTTGCTTCTTGAGCTAATTCTTCTACAGGCTGGATAGTGCCAATTTCAGGATTAATATGCTGGATAGAAATTAAGCCAGTATCGGGCGTAATAGCGGCTTTGACTGATTCTACAGATACAACCCCATTCTTGTTCATTGGCAACTTCGTAACAAGAAATCCTTCTGACTGCAGGATAGACAGGGCAGAATGAACCGAAGTGTGCTCGGCCAGCGAGGTTATAATGTGCTTTTTTCCGCCGCTTCGCGCTAAAGATATAATTGCTAACAGGTTTCCTTCCGTGCCACTCCCAGTAAAGTAAAGGCCGTCTTTTAAAACGCCGGCCTGCTTAGCGATCTGGGCGCGGCATTTTTCAAGAAGAAGAGCGGCGCGTGTTCCTTCATCATGGGGACTTGACGTATTGCCGCCAAATTGCTGAGCGGCTTCTATATAAATATCAAGTGCTTTCTTTTTTATTGGACAAGTTGCTGCGTAATCAAAATACATCATGATCCCTGCTTTCTTTATAAAAAAATTAACGCTTGTCTTCCTTCTTATTTTATGTAAAGATAAGTGTAAAGACAACTGTAAGGTGAGGGTGAGCGATGAAAAAAAAGCCACAAGCTGTTATTATCGGCTCCGGCGTTGCGGCATTGCAGGCAGCAAAGCATTTAGCGCCGAATATGAATGTGATTGTTATCACAAAGACAACCATCCGACAAAGCAATTCTTATTACGCGCAGGGCGGCATCGCAGCAGTGCTGTCTCCTCCTGACACATATGAATCGCATGTACATGATACCTTGGCTGCTGGTGTAAATCATCACAATGAAGAAGCAGTCAGAGAGCTTGTCATAAGTGGAGCAGGTGAAGTAAAAGCTTTATTAAAAGACGGGTTTCCGGCTGACCGAAAAGCTGGTGGACAATTATCGCTTGGTTTAGAAGGAGCCCACAGCACCAGGAGGATTATTCATGCAGGCGGTGATGCTACTGGGAAATGGGCAATTGAACATTTGCTTACTCACCTTTCGGGGCAGGTCGAGATTCGTGAAGGGGAAATGGCCATTGAATTGCTCGTACAGGATGGACGATGTACGGGTGTAAAAACAAAAACAAGTCAAGGCAGCGTATACCAATATAATGCCGATCATGTTGTACTGGCCACCGGTGGAGCAGGAGCTCTTTATGCATTTACCTCTAATCAATGCACGGTTACAGGGGATGGGATCGCCCTCGCATACCGGGCGGGTGCCGCGATTACTGATATGGAATTTGTGCAGTTTCATCCGACGCTTTTATATGTAAACGGTGAAACAAAAGGGCTTGTTTCTGAAGCGGTGAGGGGGGCAGGCGCGGTATTGATTGATGAAAAAGGGCGGAAAATCATGAAGGATGTGCACGCGCTTGAAGATCTCGCTCCACGTCACGTAACGGCATTTGAGATTTATAAAGCCAGGCAGCAGGGCCGCGGTGTTTTCTTGGATATCTCCATGATTACTGAATTTGACGACCTATTTCCATCTATTTCAGCTCTGTGCAGGGAGCATGGCATAGATCCCAAAAAAGGCCGTATTCCAATAGCGCCCGGCAGCCACTTTTTAATGGGCGGGGTAAAATCAGACACATGCGGACGCACAAGTATAAAGGGCCTGTACGCGATCGGTGAAACAGCCTGTACCCATGTTCATGGTGCGAACCGGCTGGCCAGCAATTCGCTACTTGAAGGCCTGGCATTTGGAAAGCGCTTTGCAGAAGCTGTCATCCATGATAGAGAAGAAAAGAAAAGTCAGGATCAACCGGAGCCATTGCCGTTACCTACCGCTGTCATTCCACCGCTATTGGAAAAAAAGGAGCTTCAAGCTGCCATGATGGAAGCAGCCGGCATTATCCGGACAAAAGAAACACTCCAGGAGCTGGTAGATTGTTTAAAGCACTCGGTCCCGCAAAGAGGAGATATAAGCGTCTGGCCAGTTGAAACGATTGAACGCCTGTTTATGCATACGACGGCCCATTTGATTGTTTCGGCCGCGTTAAAGCGGACCGAATCAAGAGGTGCCCACATTCGGTCAGATTATCCGGAAACAGAGAAAAGATGGGCAAAAACATGGGTAATGATGGAGAACGAAACCTTATATACAAGGAGCGAAGAGCATGAATGGAATAAAGCTGGATCATATGCTGAAAGCCTTTTTTATTGAAGATATCGGAGATCGGGATCTTACAGGCGAAAGTATTTTTGGAGAAAAAGAAACAGGCATGTTTTCTTTTTGGGCAAAAGAGAGTGGTGTTTTTTGTGGAAAACCAGTTATTGAGCGAGGATTTCGGCTTGTAGATGAAAGTATTGAAGTACACGTCTTGAAAAAAGATGGAGACCAGGTAGAAACAGGAGAGTGCCTGGCGACGATCTCAGGGCCGTATCGATCTCTTTTAGCTGGAGAACGTGTCATTTTAAATTTAGTTCAGCGAATGAGCGGAATTGCGACTGCCGCCGCAGCTGCTGTAAAAGAAACAGAAGGAACAAAGACGAGAATATGTGATACAAGAAAAACGGTTCCGGGCCTCCGTATGCTTGAGAAGTATGCTGTTCGGACAGGCGGGGCGTTTAATCATCGGAACGGCTTGTATGACGCGATTATGCTGAAGGATAACCATATTGCCTTTGCTGGTAGTATTGAGCGAGCAGTGGCAAAAGCAAAACAAGAATGCGGACACACGGTGAAAATTGAAGTGGAAATTGAGTCGCAGGAGCAGTTGAAGGAAGCGGTGCAAGCGGGGGCAGATATTATTATGTTTGATAACTGCACGCCTGGACAGATCGAGGCATGGCTGCCGCTTGTGCCGGCACATATTGAGACGGAAGCATCAGGCGGCATCGAACCTGAATCGATCCGCCGCTATGCACTGACAGGGGTTGGGTGGATTTCACTTGGGGCGCTGACACATTCCGTTCAAGCGCTTGATATTAGTGCGAGAGTAGAAGCGAAGGGAGAGGTTTGGCATGGCATTAACTGAGTTAGTAAAAGAGATGCTGCCGGATCAATACCGGCAAATGGCGCAAGAGGATATGGAAGCACGGGTGCGTGAGATCAAAAGGGAATTGGGCTCTGCTTTATTTATTCCCGGCCATCATTATCAAAAAGATGAAGTGATTCAATTTGCGGACGCAGTAGGGGACTCTCTTCAACTGGCACAGATTTCTGCACAAAACCGGCAGGCGGAGCACATTGTTTTTTGCGGTGTTCATTTTATGGCGGAAACCGCTGATATTTTAACAGGCGAAAACCAGACGGTATACCTGCCGGACATGCGTGCCGGATGCTCCATGGCCGATATGGCGGATATTTATCAAACGGAGCGTGCATGGACAGCCCTTCAAGCCCAATTCGGTGATACCATAATTCCTTTAACCTATGTAAATTCTACAGCGGCCATTAAAGCCTTCACAGGGCGTAATGGCGGATCATGTGTAACATCGTCCAATGCCCGGTCAATGGTAAAGTGGGCATTTGGGGAGAAAAAGCGCCTTCTGTTTCTGCCGGATCAGCATCTTGGCCGTAACACAGCATTTGACATCGGTGTACCGCT
>Ga0268252_1001856_pt1 | contig 11275 bp, 14 predicted proteins | sample AgamicMgSfrz_FD_200244 | JGI IMG/M metagenome (GOLD analysis project Ga0268252, IMG submission 200244) | Agave microbial communities from Guanajuato, Mexico - Mg.Sf.rz (v2) (version 3) | ecosystem: Host-associated > Plants > Phyllosphere > Phylloplane/Leaf | place: Guanajuato, Mexico | collected... | reverse complement strand
TACACTAATTTCGCACGTAGGTAACACATATTTTTGACGTTTTCTGTGTCCTTTGCCTACTTCCGTAATGAAATGTTCTTCTTTTAAACCTAATGCTTCAATTATATTTTTCATTATGTTTCTCCTTTTTTATATGTAATTAACGCATTATATCATGAAATTTAAATATTCCTCAAGCGCAAAAAATGTAAAAAAATATCGCAGGATTTTTTAAAAAAACGAAAGGTTTTTATAAAAAAAGAGATAAATTACGATCAATAGCTATTGTATAAAAACTCGCACATTGATATACTAAAAGTAATCAAAAATTTCAGAAAATTTTAATAGGGGTGAAGATTATGAAATTTTTAGACAAACTGTCAAAATATCGTGAAGAAGAAGATAAGTTGAAGTGGGAAGGTTCGTTTAAAGATTATTTAGCGCTTGTTAAGAAAAATCCAAAAATCGCGAAACCTGCTCATGAACGTGTGTATGATATGATTATTAGTCATGGGATAGAAGAAAAAGATGGAAAAAAAGAATATGCGTTTTTTAGCAAAGAAATGTTCGGACTCGATGAATCAATTGAAACATTAGTAGAAGAGTATTTTAAACCTGCAGCGAAGCGTTTGGATGTAAAACGACGTTTGCTTCTTTTAATGGGACCTGTAAGTGGTGGTAAATCGACAATCGTTACGATGTTGAAAAAAGGACTTGAAGAATATTCCAAAACAGATGAAGGCGCTGTGTATGCGTTAAAAGATTGCCCAATGCATGAAGAACCACTTAATTTAATTCCAAAATCGCTTCGAGGAGATTTAGAAAAAGAATACGGTGTGAAAATTGACGCCAATCTTTGCCCATCTTGCAGAATGCGTTTGAAAGAAGACTTTGATGGCGACGTTGAAAAATTCCCTGTAGAACGTGTTGTTTTCTCTGAAGAAGAACGTGTAGGAATTGGTACATTTGCACCAAGTGATCCAAAATCACAAGATATTTCAGAATTAACAGGTAGTATCGACTTTTCAACGATCGGTACATACGGTTCAGAATCAGATCCTCGTGCTTATCGTTTTGATGGTGAATTAAATAAAGCAAATCGCGGAATCATGGAATTTCAAGAAATGTTAAAATGTGATGAAAAGTTTTTATGGAACTTGTTATCTCTTACACAAGAAGGAAACTTTAAAGCAGGACGTTTCTCACTTATTTCAGCCGATGAATTAATCATCGCTCATACGAATGAAACAGAGTATAAAAACTTCATCAATAATAAAAAGAACGAAGCACTTCATTCACGTATGATCGTTATGAAAATTCCATATAACTTACGCGTGTCACAAGAAGAACGAATTTATCAAAAAATGATACAACAAAGTGATGTAAGTGGTGTGCATATTGCCCCTCATGCACTTTGGACAGCTGCAGTATTTTCCATTTTATCACGTCTAGAAGCGCATCCAAAAGCAGATATTTTAAAGAAAATGTATCTATATGACGGACAAGAAATAGAAGGGTTCCGCGATAAAGATATAGAGGAATTGAAAAAAGCAGTCGATATTGAAGGAATGTTTGGAGTGGATCCTCGTTATATTATTAACCGTATTTCAACAGCACTATTAAAAGGAAACAAAACAAGCATTAATGCACTGGATATTTTAAAAGCCATTAAAGATGGGTTGGACCAACATGCATCTATTACAAAAGAAGAAAAAGAAAGACTACTTAATTTAATTAGCGTCGCACGAGGCGAATATGATAAAAAGGCAAAAAACGAAGTGCAAAAAGCATTTGTTTATTCTTTTGAAGAAAATGCAAAAAATTTATTTAACAACTATTTAGATAATGTAGAAGCGTATTGCAATAGCCAAAAAGTAAAAGATCCAATTACAGGAGAAGATAAAGACGCAGATGAGCGTTTGATGCGTTCGATTGAAGAACAAATTGGAATTTCTGAAAATGCGAAAAAAGAATTCCGAAAAGAAATTTTAATTCGCATTTCATCTTACGCACGAAAAGGAAAAGAGTTCGACTATCAATCGCATGAACCACTTAAAAATGCGATTGAAAAGAAACTGTTTGTGGATTTGAAAGATGTTGTAAAAATCACTACTTCTACCACAACACCAGATGAAACTCAGTTAAAACGCGTAAATGAAGTAGTTGCGACATTAGTCGAAAAACATGGTTATACAGCTTCTTCAGCTAATGATTTACTTCGCTATGTTGGTAGTTTATTAAATCGTTAATATTTAATAAGGCTCAGGAAACTGAGCCTTGTTTCCTAAAGAGGTGAGGAAATTGGATAAAGAGTTGTTTGTTTTATCAGAAAGCGATTGGTCGCTTCATCGAAAAGGGATTATCGATCAAGAACGTCATATAGAAAAAATAAAAGAGGCAGTTAAAGAAAATGTGGCAGATTTAATCACGGAAGAATCCATCATTATGTCAGATGGAAAAGGAAAAGTGAAAATTCCTGTTCGTTCGCTTGATCAATATCGTTTTCAATATAATTTTGATAAACAAAAACAAGTAGGTCAAGGAAAAGGAGATAGCCAAGTAGGAGATAAAGTGGCAAATGGTCAAGGACAAGCAGGACAGCAAGGAAAAGGACCTGGAAAAGGTCCAGGACCAGGAGAAGAAGCGGGAGAAGATTATGTTGAAACAGAAGTCGATATTGAAGATTTGCAAGAAGTATTATTCTCTGAACTTGAACTTCCAAACTTAGAACAACATAAAAAACAAGATCAATTGATTCATACACATCATGAATTTACAGATATTCGTAAAAAAGGAATTATGGGTAATATTGATAAAAAAAGAACCATTTTAGAAAGCATGAAACGACAATTTAAAGAAAATGTAGAAAGTGCGGCACTTTCTATTAATGAAGAAGATCTTCGATTTAAAACATGGGAAAACAAAGAAAAGCCTTCTACCAATGCCGTTGTTATTGCCATGATGGACACGTCAGGTTCTATGGGGATTTGGGAAAAATATATTGCACGAACATTCTTTTTTTGGACAGCGCGATTTTTACGAACAAAATACAAAAACGTCGAAATTCGATTTCTCGCGCATCATACAGAAGCAAAAGAAATGGAAGAAGAAGCGTTTTTTACAAAAGGAGAAAGCGGTGGGACCATTTGTTCTTCTGTTTATCGCTTGGCAAATAATATCATTGATAATGAATATCCACCAGATCAGTATAATATTTATGCGTTTCATTTTTCAGATGGAGATAATTTAACCTCTGATAATAAAAAATGTGTGGAATTAATTGAAGAATTATTAACAAAAGTGAACCTATTTGGGTATGGGGAAGCCAATCAATATAATCGTCACTCTACGCTTATGAGTGCGTACAAACACATTGCCCATGAAAAGTTTATATATCATGTCATTCAACATAAAAAAAATATTTTTGATGCACTAAAAACTTTTTTCAAGGGAAGTGGAACCTCATGAAAAAATCCGAATTCCAAGCCTTAGAAAAAGCGATTGCAGATATCACAGCAATCGCTCAAGAATGTAAACTTGATTTTTTTCCAATGCGATATGAAATTTGTCCAGCGGATGTCTTATATTCAATTGGTGCGTACGGGATGCCTACTCGTTTTTCTCATTGGAGTTTTGGGAAAACCTATCATAAAATGAAAATGTCCTATGATTTTAATATGAGTAAAATTTATGAATTAGTAGTGAACTCTGATCCGTGTTATGCATTTTTACTTGAAAACAATAATTTATTGCAAAATAAGTTAATTGTTGCGCATGTATTAGGACACTCAGACTTTTTCAAGAAAAATGCTTATTTCGCTCCCACCAATCGAGATATGATTGATCGTATGTCACTATATGCGGAACAAATTAAAGAAATGGAATTTGAACACGGAGTTAAACCTGTTGAACAGTTCATTGATGCCATTTTATCGATTCAAGAACATGTGGATCCTAACGTAACATGTGGCGGGAAATCGTATGAACAACCTCAAGAAGAATACAAAGATTTGTTGTTATATATTTTGATGAATAATCCTTATTTAGAAGAATGGCAGCAACAATTGTTGCACATTATGCGCGAAGAAATGTTGTATTTTTATCCTCAAATTGAAACAAAAATTATGAACGAAGGATGGGCAACATTTTGGCACTTAGAAATTATGAGAAAACTAGATTTAACAGAAGCAGAAAGTATTGAGTTTGCGCAAATGAATGCAGGTGTTATTCAAGCTTCTCCTACAAGTTTAAATCCTTATTTAATGGGTGTTAAAATTTTTCAAGATTTGGATAAAAAGTATGGGCGAGATTTTATCTTTGATGTAAGAGAAATGAATAATGATATTTCATTTATTCGCAACTACTTAAACAAAGATGTGATTAAAGAAATGGATCTTTATACATTTGAAAAACAAGGAAAAGATTATCACGTTTCATCAAAAGAATGTGAAGATATTAAACAAGCAATTATTAACCAGCGAACCAATGGAGGATTCCCCTATATTGTGGTGAAAGACGGCGATTATAATCAAAATCGTGAATTATATTTGCTTCATAAATTTGAAGGAACGGAACTTGATGTGAAATATGTGAAACATACTCTTCCAAGCGTGTATGAATTATGGAACAGACCTGTTCATCTTGAAACGGTTGTAGATAAGAAAAAAGTGGTCTTTAGTTATGACGGAAAAGAAATGAAAACATCCTAATGGATGTTTTTTTCGTTTGACAAGAAAAAGAAAAGGCATATACTATAGCTACGGAAAATATATCTAAAAGGGTGGAATGAAGATGGGAAAACTTATTATGTATGGTGTAATCATTATCGCGTTATTGAGTTTTGGATTTGTTGGAAAAGGAAATTTTTCTAAATTATCTAAACATGTATGCGAAACTAAATGTGAAGAAAAATTAGAAAATGCAAAAGAACTAACGTTAATGAAAGATCCGTTAGATATCAAGAAAGAATACATCGTAGCAGTAGATGGAGAAGTGGTTGCAAAATTAAAAGGAAAAGCTTTTCCTGTATTTGGTGATGTGTACACATTAAAAGATCCTAAAGGGAACGAAATGTTGATTGAAGAAGGTCGAAAAAAGTTTCCATTGAAAAAAGGAAGTTTGAAATTTGATCGTGCAGGCGTATTATTAACACCAGATCAAAAAGAAACAGGATATGTGACAGAAGAGTTTTTCAGTTGGGGGACAAAATTTCATTTGTTTGATAAAGATAAAAAAGAACTGGGAATGTTGAAAGGAAAAGCGATTCGACTACTTAGCCAGTTTGTAATTTACGATAAAGATGACAAAGAAACCTATGATATCAAAAAACAATTCCGTTTTACACAAACAGAATATAAAATGACGGTAAAAGATAATAAACATATTAACATTAAACAAGCGCTGATTTTAGCGGTTGCTGCAGACGAAGAAAATGATCATTAAGAAAAAAAGACATGGAATTCCATGTCTTTTTCAAATTAGCTATCTTTTTTTTCTTTGTTATTCATAAAATGAAAGCCCGAACGATCTTTATCGCGATAAATAAAATGTAAATAAGCAAAATGATCTTTTTCAAATACCCACCGAGGAATTTCAGCGAAAGCTTGCATCGTTACAGCTAAATCATGAGAACTATCTAATGTATTTTTTTCGCCGTAATAGGGAATTAAAATGTTTAAATCTTGTTCGTTCATTTTTTCTAAAGAAAAAGTTAAATCAGGTTCTGGAAAGATAAATCGAATAGGTAAATTTCCTTTTGCTAGTTTCATGGCTTTTTCTTGTTTTTTGTCAACGAAAAGACAATATGCTAAATAAATGGTATTGGGATCTTTTTCTAAATGAGCTAAACGTTCTATAATGTTATAATAAAAAGTAACTGAATATTTTGTTGAACCGTTTAAACTTAAGACATCATGTTCTTCTTCCAGAAATGTTTGAATCTTTGATTCAAACATTTCTGAATCATCGTTATCAATTTTAGTCATGTTTAAATCGAGGTGATGCTGAAAATAACGACCTGTGTCATGTTGTTGACCTGTTGTAATAAATTTCACTCGTTTTCCTTTAGCGCGATACGCTTCTGTTAATAAAAGAAGAAAATTTCCAGCTCCCCAGTATAGATTTTGATAATGTCGTGACCAAAAGCATATATCGCGCATATCATGTGTGAATGATGAAAACAATGACTCTTCATTATATTTTTTTTGATAGTTTTTACGCAATGCTTGTCGAAATGGATATTTTGTTACATTTTTTAATGCATCAAACTCCGTTTCTAAACCATATAATAACCAACCTAGTCCACTTCCTTTTCCACCGATACCCATAATAATCGCTCCTTTGCTTTTTAGTACATCTTTATTATACAACGAAAAAAAGGGTTATCGCTTTTTATTTTGGTAAAATCAAGTATAAAAAAAGAAAAAGAACCTAACGGTTCTTTTTCTTTGTATTGTGTTTGTCCAATAAAATCCTTTATTATAGTTATATAAAAAAATAAGGGGGAAATGCTTGTGCTATTAACAAAACTTAATAAACAATACGGAACAAGAGCTGACAAATATGCAATAGGTGCACTTGGTTTAGCTATGAGTTCAATGTCTTCTTTTCTAATTTCTGCAGTAGCAGAAAATAATTATCTAATGTTGATGACTCCTGTATTATTTTTAGCAGTTGTAGGTATTCAAAATGGAATTACGCATTCGGAGCACAAAAGAATAATCGAATCTATTGAAAAAAATTTCATTGAATTAAAAAAAATTATTGATTCTGGGAAATTCTCTTCAAAAAGTAGTAAGTTTGAAATTGAGCGAAAAGAAGATGAATATTATGCTTGGTACGAAATTAAAAAATGGAAAGGTTATCCTCCTGTCGTAAGTTTTGAATATGATAAAGAAAATAATGAAATTGCTAGTAAATATGACAACGACAAAGATGTTAAAAAGTACTTTAAAAAAGAAAGTGAAGAAATTTTGGAATCTCTAAAATGTATGATTTTAGAAAGCGAAAATAAAAGTCAATCTGTGATTGGAAATTTTAAAATAAAAGAAGAAGAAAAAACAGAGTGTCAAGATGAAATCACCCAAAAAATTCAAGATCTGATTACAAAATCGTGTGCTATTGCACAAAGAAATGAAAAGTTGTTATCAGTAGAAGAAAAACATATACTTGTTTCTTCCATTCCTGCTGATTTAAAAGAATTGAAAGAACTATATTTATCGTTTTCAGATGAAAGTAAAGAAAACAAGAAAGAAAACATAAAACGAACAATGTCTGTTTTAGAGAAACGTATCATGTTCATTTCAATGAACATGGAAAAAATCAAAGAAGAAAAATTAGAACTTCTTGAACAAAAAATACTAAAAAAACATTCGTCTTAAGACGAATGTTTTTATTTATTCTGCAAAAAATTGCACAAGCAATCCTTTTGCTTTATCGTATTTTTTTATTTCTCCGTTAAAGAAAAGACGTATTCCCTTTCCATGATCAGGAGCATACTCTACTTTTTCCATAAATCGTTGTGCTTCTTTTCCAAAAAAACGAGCGGAAACAAATCCTATTCCTTCGAAATGAACAGGAACTTCTACAAAATGTGAGCGGTTAATGTGTTTAATATTATAATGACCTGCTACAACGCCTTCATCTTGCACCAAATGTTTAATAATAATCGGTTCTGTTTTACTCATTTGAAACATCCTTTCGATAAACGACTTCGTTATTTTTATATCCGTGAAAGATAAAACCATGTTTTTTAAGAAATAAAATCAAATTTTGATGATGTTTTTTTGTATGATGAACAGTTACGTATAGTTCATTAATATGTTGTTTTTTAGCTTCATTTATAGCAATATCTAATAAGCATTTTCCAAGTCCTATTTTTTCTTTTTCTACTTTAAATGTGCCAACTTTCATTTTTTTGGAAGATGAAAGCGGCGGAGTAATAAAAGGGCAAGGACTTTCTTCGATCTTTAAATACATAAAGGCAAGAATGTTTCTTTTTTCGGTATAAATATAAGCAATTTCTTTGCTCTTGTTTTCAAACCATGTTTGAAAGCAAGGATAGTCTTCTTTTAACGAATCAAAAAACGGATCATTAAGATGAATTTCTGAAAAAAATCTTTTTTTAATATTCATCATATTATCCCGTCCAAATTAACCCAAATGACAGCACCTTGTGGATGTGTATAAGGAATAGGTTTTTCAAAAAGAACAGGATTAGCAAACACCCAAGCATGGGGTTTTTTATAAGAAAGACTCGAAAAATCTTCTTTAATTTGATGCAACTGTTGATTTTTCTTAAACATGGTTGCATCAATAGGAAATGAATTCACTACATCAACAGTTCCATAAATACATCCTGAGCCACTTTTAATAAGCGCAATTTCCCCTCGCTTTGTGGTATTAGAACTTCGAATTTCCCATGTTTTCTTTCCTTCTAAAATAAGATCAATCCATGGTGATTTAATTACTAAACCTTTCATCCTCATCTCTCCCATCTTTTTTCTTTATTATACCAAAAAATTCATGATATAATAAAACAAAAAAAGGAGAGAGAGGAATGAAAAAACTGGATGATCTATTAAAAGGAAAAGTAGTTCAACATTATCAAAATTGGTACGTATTAGATGAAGATTTAACTTGGGATCTAGCTGAGTTACATCAAAATGTGTTCACCATCATAAATAAAAATTTAGATATTCCTGTTGTATTTTGTGATACATGTGATGCAAATAAAATCGTTTCTGCTCTTGGTGAAGAAGAAGCCGAATGTTTACAATTTGCTTCAGGAATTTACTGGAGAGAAGTAGGGATTGTGTTTATTTTTGTTTATGACCAGTGGTTAGAAGTGATGGAAACCCTTTTTCATGAGTTGCGGCATGTGATGCAAGATCAAGACCTTTCGTTTCGTCATCATTTTATCAGTGATCAAAAACTTCCTTATGAAAAAAGAGTAACAGAAATCGACGCTTTTTCTTATGCAAAAGAAATGATGGAATATGTTCGAAAAAATAAGAAAGATGGGAATGAAGTCTATGAAACGCCTACACAATGATAAAGCGTTTGATACAGCCATAAAATCGCAAAATACAGAAGAATTCAAACAACTATTGCAGAAATTTGAATCGCCTGTTTATTTACCTTCTACTCTTGCGCAAGATAATTTGAAAGAAATGACAAGCGCGTGGTTGGAATATATAAGTGGAGATAAAAAAGCCATTAGATCAATCAATGAGTTCACATACACAGCTATCTTTTCTGGAAATGTAAATCTTGTAAAAATGGCATTTGACTACGGAGCAGACATTGATTATCAACACGGTGTACTTTTACGTATGGCTTGCATGCATGGAAACCTTGATATAGTGAAATTATTACTTGAAAAAGGTGGAAAGATTCATGCTGAAAATGAATTTGGCGAAACGGGTTTGATGTTAGCTATTATGAATAACCGAAAAGAAATCATCTCCTATTTAATTGAACATGGCGCTGATTTAAATTATCGTTCAAAAACAAACAAAAGTATTATTACACAAATGTCTCTTTATCGGCAAAAAGATATGATGACTTGGTTTTTAACACATTATAGCAATTTATTTACGGAAGAAAATCGAAAAGAACTTCAAAAATCACGTTTGAACTTATTATTTTAAAAAAGGATGAAAAACATGCAAAATAACGAAGCCTTTGAAAACGCAATGTATGAATGCAATACCAAAGAGTTTGAAAGACTCCTAACGTTCTATGATCCACCTAATCATTTACCTCATTCGTTGGTTTCAAATCATTTGGACGAAATGGCAGAATTGTGGTTGAAGTCATTAAAAAATAACAAACATTCTCGTCAAAAAATTAATGAATTTGCTTTCCACGCCATATCTTATAATCAACCTACGCTTGTTCGAATGGGGTTTGAATATGGAGCAAATGCTAATTACAAGAAAGGGCGAAATTTATGTTTTGCATGTTCAAGAGCAGATATGGATATTATTTATTATCTATTAGAAAAAGGAGCTTATGTGCAAACGGAAAATGAATACGGAGGAACACCTTTGATTTTCGCAACCGTTGCAAATCGAAAAGATGTAATAACACTTTTAATTAAGAAAGGAGCAGATATTAATCGAATTTCAAAAAACAAAAAAAGTGTGATTACCCAAATGATTTATTATGAAAAACACGAGATGATCAATTGGTATTTAAAAGAGTATTCTCATTTATTAACTGCTACACATCGAAAAGAACTTCAAAAAGCAAGAATAAAACTTTTATTTTAAAAAGATAATATAATTCAAAAAAAGAAGCGATATCGCTTCTTTTTTATTTTTTATTGCATTGTTTACACACTTTTTTTTGTCCATCTTCTCCTACATACGTATAAAGAAGTTTAATACGTGTTTTCCCGCAAAGAGGACATGTCCCTCTTCCTCTTGATGGAAGTTTTTTTAGTGATTTACCACGATTTGATTTTGCCAAAATTCTCCTCTCCTTTCTCGTTATTGTTTGTTTAATACGTTTAATGAATAGAACTTCCTTCGTGTAGATGAAAAATAATTCAGAATTTTTCATCTACTGTAAAGTTTATGATAAAAAAGAAAAAACATGATGATTTCATCATGTTTTACTGTAAATCCATATTAAACAATAATTCTTGAAACAAAACAAATGTTTCTTCTAATTCTTCTTTTGAAGCATCTTGCAACGTTTGAAGAGCTAAACCGTCCAAGAAAGCAACAATAAAACGTGCAAGAGGTTTTTTCGAAATACCTAAATGCATATCTTCTTGTAAAATAGAATTAACCCATTGCTCTTGCAATTTTTTCGTTTGTTCAGCAAGAGAAGGATTAGTCATAGACATTGTCAATAATTCAAAATAAACTTTTAAAATAGTTGGTTTGTTTATTTGTTGATCGCGTAAAAAAATAATAGAATGTTGAATTCGTTGTTTTGGTTCTTTTATGTTTTTTAATTTTTCTTTTAATTCTTCTTGTTCTTTTTGCATAAAAGATGCTGCTGCTTCTGCTAACAACCCTTCTTTATTTGAAAAATAATAATGGATTTGACTTAATGCGACACCTGCTTTTTTTGATACTTCTCGTAAACTAAATGAAGAACTGCCTTTTTCAGCAATACATGAAAAAGTAGCTTCAATAATTTTTTCTTTTGGATTCATATGTAGATTTCCGCTCCTTTTCTTTTCATTCTATCAAAAAAACATTTGTCGTTTCAATAGAAAACGACAAATGCGAGAAGAAAGTTTATTTAAATGAAGCGAATCCATCATCAACCATTACAACGC
>Ga0268252_1001846_pt1 | contig 11333 bp, 9 predicted proteins | sample AgamicMgSfrz_FD_200244 | JGI IMG/M metagenome (GOLD analysis project Ga0268252, IMG submission 200244) | Agave microbial communities from Guanajuato, Mexico - Mg.Sf.rz (v2) (version 3) | ecosystem: Host-associated > Plants > Phyllosphere > Phylloplane/Leaf | place: Guanajuato, Mexico | collected... | reverse complement strand
AAGTGATATGAACAATAACATACAAAACATTTTTCTTATCTTCATCATATAGCCTCCTTTAGTAAATTTAATAAAGATTATAACCATTAAAGGAAAATAATGTAATAGACTGAATTACCAATAAAAACCACTGGTGATAATGTAGCATAAATCCTACTCTTTATCATTTCCTCTAGGCAATTGCATCTGATTTACCTCTTAAGATCATGCTGACACTGGCTGGAAAGTCTGTCCGATACACAAAAAAGCGCTGGATCATTACGTCCAAACGCTTCTTTGTTTAATTCTCTATGTATCTCCGTATCAATAAGGCCCTCGGCGGTCATGATCTGGCTGGTTGCGTTATACATTTGAATATGACAGCTAAAGCAATTAAAAGTGTGTCACAAAGAGCAGCCGTGATGACGACAGGCATTGCTCGATATAATCGAGGCTGCAGCGCTCCTTGTTGAAATACAAATACATTTTGTGCGCCCAAAGGTAAAATAAGACCAAAGGCAAGCACAATTCCATGAATGATTGCAATGGACATCTACTAACATTCTCCTTTTTCAGCAATTCCTACACATTTTAACATAAAACATTATGCTCACTTTCAACGAATTTGATTTTCCATACAAAAAAGCGCTGGATCCTTCCATCCAAACGCTTCTCGCTTCTTTATTATTGACCTTTTCGTGCAAGCTCTCTTTCTCTCAGCTCTACACGGCGAATTTTCGCTGACGGTGTTTTTGGCAGTTCGTCAATGAATTCGATTTCTCTTGGGTATTTGTACGGTGCTGTTGTGTTTTTTACATGTGTTTGCAGCTCTTTGATCAGTTCATTACTTTGCGCAGTTCCATCACGAAGGACGACGTATGCTTTCACGATTGATCCTCTGATTTCATCTGGGCTCGCCACAACTGCACATTCCTTCACTGCTGGATGCTTGATCAGCGCATCTTCTACTTCAAACGGTCCAATCGTATAGCCTGAGCTGACAATGATGTCATCTCTGCGGCTTTCAAACCAGAAGTACCCATCTTCGTCTTTTTTCGCGCGGTCACCCGTAATAAAGTAATTGCCGCGGTGCTGCGCCTTTGTACGCTCTTCGTCTTTATAGTATTCCTTAAATAAAGCCGGCGTTTCAAGATGGACCGCAATGTCACCAATTTCTTCAGGTGCGCAGACGTTTCCATCCTCATCAATGATGTCTACTTCGTTGCCAGGGGTTGGTTTTCCCATACTGCCTGGCTTGATGTCCATTCCTTTTAGCACCCCTACGAGCAGTGTGCTTTCAGTTTGGCCATAGCCGTCTCGTACTTCTATATCGAAATGCTTTTTGAATGTATCAATGACTTCACGGTTCAGCGGCTCTCCCGCAGAAACAGCACTATGCAGCTTTGGCAGCTCGTACTGACTTAAATCATCTACTTTTGCCATAAAGCGATATTCTGTCGGTGTACAGCATAGGACATTGATTTCATTTTTTTGAAGCAGCTCTAAGTAAGTATTTGGATTGAATTTTCCTCCATACACAAAGCCTTCTGCTCCACTTCCTAACACAGATAAGAGGGGACTCCACACCCATTTTTGCCAGCCTGGTCCTGCTGTCGCCCATACTTTATCTCCTTCACTAATGGAGAGCCATGCTTTGGCAGCTGTACGTAAATGTGCATACGCCCATCCATGTGTATGAACAACTCCTTTTGGGTTCCCTGTTGTACCTGATGTATAGGATAAAAATGCCATGTCTGTGCGTTTTGTATCTGCCATTTCAAGTTCGTTTGATTGCTCTTCCTTTTGCGCTAGAATGTTTGTCCAGCCCTGATCGTTTTCACCGATTGAGAATGTTTTAAAATCGTTTGGCTGTTTGGTTCCGTCGAACGATTGAATGAATGAAGAGTAAACGATCGCTCCCTTTGCTTCTGCATGTTCAATTCGGTAATCTAAATCTTTCGCACGCAGCATTTCAGAACAAGGAATCACGACCATTCCTGTTTTCAAAATCGCTAAATAAATGCTGTATGCCTCAAGCATGCGCGGCACCATCACAATGATTTTATCGCCTTTTTTGAAGCCTGCTTTTAATAAAACATGTCCAATTTTATTTGCCTCTTCCACTAATGCTGCATATGTCACATGCGCTTCGCGGCCATTGCCATCCTGCCAGTGCAGGGCCATTTTCTCCTTGTCATGACTGAACGCTTCAATCTCACTGACTAAGTTATATTGTTCTGGTGCAATTAAGTCTTCTCTTTTCATGGTACAGCTCCTTTTAGCCTCTTTCTTATGAAACGAAACATGTTTCAATTTACCTATTCTAACACTCATAACTGAAAAATGCTTGAATTAGGACCTACTCCTATTATTATGCCATAATTTTATTCATTCGTCTTCTTTTTTAAAAATATTCTAACTATTTATATGTACAAAAAGAAAAGAGCGGGAAGGATCCCGCTCATAAGCCATAGCTTTTAAATTGTGTGTCTTAGAAAGATCCGCCACCCATATGTTGTTGAGCGTAAGATACAAGACGCTTAGTGATTTCTCCACCAACTGATCCGTTAGCGCGAGATGTAGTTTCCGCACCAAGGTTAACACCAAATTCAGAAGCGATTTCGTACTTCATTTGGTCGATAGCTTGTGCAGCGCCAGGTACTAGTAATTGGTTAGAACTGCTTTGTCTGTTTTGTTGAGCCATGTGTTCTCACCTCCTTGTGAATATAGAATGTGTAGAAACACATGACTTCATGCGATTGATTTCATGGTAATTATTATGAAATTTTCATTTTAGAATAAATCAGCGAATTCGTCTGCCGCTTTCTTTTCATTTGTCACAATAATCGTTTCAATTTGCTCTACTGCCTCGTCCAGCATCGGCTCGAAATCAGCAAAGCTTTCGTAACGTTCTACCTTCTCAAGCTTTGGTTTTGTTTTAGGGGACGGCGGCGTAAAGATCGTACAACAATCCTCGAAAGGCTGAATGCTTGTATCGTATGTGCCAATTCTTCTCGCTTCATCAATAATGTCATTTTTATCGACAGCAATGAGCGGGCGGATGATTGGTGTATTGGTCACATGGTTAATAGCATACATGCTTTCAAGTGTCTGACTTGCCACTTGACCAAGGCTTTCTCCGGTAATAATCGCAAGGGCATCGCGCTTTTCTCTTATTTTGTCAGCTATTTTCAGCATCATTCTTCTTGTTGATGTCATCGTATAGTTTTCAGGTACTTGTTTGTGGATCAGCTCTTGAATTTTTGTAAAAGGTACGATGTGAAGCTTCACTTCGCCTCCATATGCTGCCAGGCATTCTGCAAGATCAATGACCTTTTGTTTGGCACGTTCACTTGTATACGGCGGGCTAAAGAAATGCACAGCTTCAATTTGAATTCCGCGTTTCATTGCTTGATAGCCGGCAACTGGGCTGTCAAAGCCGCCTGAAAGCATGAGCATCGCTCTTCCGCTAGAACCGACAGGCAGGCCGCCTGCACCTTTGACATCTTTAAATGTAATATACGTTGCGTTCTCTCTGATTTCTATGCGTAAATGCACATCCGGCTGTTTCACATTGACCGTTAAGTTTTCCGTATTCCTTAGAACATGTCCGCCAATTTCGCGGTTCATTTCATTTGAATCAAGCTCAAATTGTTTATAAGAGCGTTTTGTTGAGACTTTAAATGTATTTCCTTGTTCATACACTTCCTGTACCGCTGTTAGTGCCGCTTCTTTAATCGCATCTAGATTCGTCTCACATTTAACCGCAAGACTAAAGCTCTGAATGCCAAATACACTTTTGAGCTGTTCTGAAATCGGTTCAGGATCTTCGCCGTTCAGCATAATCGTGATGCGGTCTCTATCAGATGCAACCTTTAATGCTTCAAAATCCTTTAAGACGAATCGAATGTGCTGCCTTAGTTTTTCAATAAATTTCTTTCTATTCTTCCCTTTTGTTGAGATCTCACCAAAACGGACTAAAATATGATCATATTTCATGCTGTTATCTCATTCCTTTTAATTTTTTCACACTTTGTGCGATCGTTGTGATGATTTGCGGCGTTAACTCTGGTCCTTGTCCATACGTCAAGCTGATTCTCATACTGCTTTTGGCTACTTCTTCTGGTTTTCCCATTGCCAGCAGTACACGGCTTGGCTCTTTTTTCTTGGCTGAGCAGGCAGAGGTTGTAGAAACATATATGCCTTCTTTTTCAAGCATATGGAGGAGGACTTCGATTTGAATACCCGGCACTGAAAAATTCACAATGTGCGGCGCACTTTGCGCCATCGGTGTGTTCATCACAATACCTTCTATGTCTCCAAGCTGTTTTTGCAGCTGCGTTTTTAAGTTCAGCATCTCATCATGATGCTTGTCAAGCTGTTCAAATGATTGTTTCATGGCTTTTGCTAAGCTGACAGCTCCAGCAGGGTTTTCAGTGCCCGATCGAAGACCTAATTCCTGCTCTCCTCCAGTAATGAAAGGGGCAAGAACAACATCTTTCTTTAAAAAAAGAGCTCCTGTGCCTTTTAAGCCATGAATTTTGTGGCCTGACATCGTCAAAAGGTCGACATCCAGCTGTTTATTGAGTGCTACTTTACACATTCCCTGAACCCCGTCGACATGAAAAAGTGCGTTTTCGGCATGCTCACGAATGATGCCAGCAGCTTCTTCTATCGGCTGGATGGCACCCGTTTCGTTATTGACGTGCATCATGCTGACAAGCACTGTATCAGGGCGAAGCACTTCTTTTAAATGCGTCATATCTGCATGACCATGCTCATTTACTTGAATATAGGAGATGTCAAAGCCAAATAAAGCCTTCAGCTGTTCAAACGATTCAATGACAGAAGGATGCTCAATTGCTGTCGTCACAATGTGCTTGCCCCGGTTCATTTTGGCAAGAGCAGCTCCCTTAATGGCAATGTTATTCGCTTCTGTTGCACCAGAAGTAAAAATAATCTCATATTGTTTCAAGCCTGTATAGTGAAGCATTTGTTTTCTCGTTTCATTTAACAGCCGACTTGCATCTATTCCGAGCTGATGAAGCGAAGATGGATTTCCAAAATAACGTTCACTCACTTGCTGATATACTTGTAAAACCTCAGGATACGGTTTTGTGGTTGCACTATTATCAAGATACATCATTGCGAAACTCCTCATCCTCTTGCGTTTAACTGATATGATCCAAATTCCTTTTATTTCAATATAAAGCGGTATATTGACAACCTCATCAATTCACTATATCATGCATAGTGCCATTGTCATATTTTTTCCTAAATTAACAGAATATTTAAACATGGCAGAAAAATAAAATAATAGGGGGATAACCTTATGAAAAATAAGTTAAGTCAAACAGACACTTTAGCCATCGGCTTAATGTTGTTTGCACTCTTTTTCGGCGCAGGCAATATGATATTCCCTCCTGTACTTGGACAGTACGCAGGTGAAAACGTATGGCTTGCGATCGGTGGATTTTTACTGACAGGCGTGGGACTTCCGCTCTTAGGCATCATTGCCGTTGCCCTGACAGGAGCAGGTGCAAAAGGGCTTGCTGATAAAGCTCATCCTACATTCGGTACCATTTTCACCGTCATTTTATATTTATCTATTGGACCTTTCTTTGCAATCCCTCGTACTGGAACGGTTTCTTATGAGATTGGGCTGGCTCCGTTTTTGTCTGAAGCTCAGTCTGAATCGTGGATTCCATTACTCTTATTTTCAATTGCTTTTTTCGGCATCACCTATGCTCTTGCTTTAAATCCATCGAAGCTTGTTGACCGAATCGGTAAAATTTTAACACCAATTTTACTCGCTGTCATTGCTTTAATTGTGATAAAAGCGATCGCGACACCAATGGGTGGAATTGGAAGTCCACATCCAACTTATGAAGGAAACCCGCTGTTTACCGGCTTTTTAGAAGGCTACAAAACGATGGATGCTCTTGCTTCGATCGTTTTCGGAATTGTCGTTGTCACGGCTGTGAAAGAGCGCGGTATGACAGAACGTAAATCGATTGCCGCAGCCTGTATTAAAGCTGGGCTTGTCGCAGCTGCTGGACTAGCTCTTGTGTACATATCACTCGCTTATGTCGGAGCATCAAGTCCTGAGGCAATAGGTATGGTCGGGGCAAATGAAGGCGGAAAACTCCTTTCACTTGCGGCGAACTTTTTATTTGGTTCTGCTGGTAATATTGTGCTAGGGGCTGCGATTTTATTTGCATGTTTGACCACAAGTATTGGACTTGTTTCATCCTGCGGGGAATATTTTTCTTCGCTTTTTCCACGCTTTTCATATCGTACAGTTGTTTTAGTTGTATCTTTATTCAGTACATTTGTAGCAAACCTTGGACTTGCACAAATTATTTCGCTCTCTGTTCCGGTTCTTGTTGCGATTTATCCGCTAGCCATCGTGATCATTCTCTTATCTTTTCTTGATCGCTGGATCAACGGAAGACGGACTATTTATATCGCTTCACTTCTTTTCACAGGTGTCTTTGCTGTGATTGATGGGCTCGTGGCAGTGAAAATCCCTCTTGGCGGATTACCTGAATTTTTAGAAGCTGTTATTCCTTTATACAGTCTTGGGATCGGCTGGGCTATCCCTGCCATACTTGGAGCCATTATCGGTCTTCTCATTTCTTTGTTTACGAGTCCACCTAAACAGCCTGCTTAATCAAGCATCAAAACAAAAAACATCCCTTCCCATAGGAAAAGGAGATGTTTTTTATTGTTCTTCATATACTAAAATAGAAAAATTCATGACTTTTGTACGAAAACACATGTTGACATCAGGCGTACATCCTTTATAATTAGTGAATGTTAATGAAGAACCGTTTTAGCACCTAATTAACAGAATATTTCAACATAATATTGGAGGCTTTATATTCAATGAAGGCAACATTGTCGACGAAAGATACGATTATTATAGGTTTTATGCTATTTGCTTTATTCTTCGGCGCCGGAAATATGATTTATCCACCAGAGCTTGGGCAATATGCCGGAACAAATGTATGGAAAGCAATGGGCGGATTTTTATTAACAGGTGTCGGTTTACCTCTACTCGGAATTATTGCGATTGCTTTAACAGGGCGTGATGCAAAAGGACTTGCAGATAAGGCTCACCCAGTGTTTGGTACAGCATTCACCGTCATTTTATATTTATCCATTGGGCCGCTTTTCGCTATTCCGCGTACAGGAACGGTTTCATATGAGATTGGGGCATTACCATTTTTATCAAGTGTACCAGCTTGGCTGTCTCTTCTTTTATTTACACTAGTCTTTTTCGGTATTACGTATTACCTTGCTTTAAATCCAACGAAAATCGTGGATCGTGTAGGGAAAATATTAACACCAATTAAATTTACGATTATTTTTATTATCATTGTAAAGGCCATTTTGACGCCGATGGGCGTGATTGGTGCACCAGATGTATCTTATAGCAACGGATCGTTTTTCAAAGGGTTTTTAGAGGGCTATAAAACGATGGATGCTCTTGCTTCTATTGTATTTGGAATTGTTGTCATCAACGCGATCAAAGGACGCGGTGTGACAAGTAAAAAGGCACTGGCTTCTGCTTGTATCAAAGCAGGTTTGATTGCAGCTGCTGGATTAACCTTCGTTTACCTGTCACTTGCGTATCTAGGTGCTTCTAGTACACATGCCATTGGATTTGTTGGAGATGGAAGCAAAATCTTAGCTCAATCTTCTCAATTCCTTTTCGGCAGTCTAGGAAATATTGTGTTAGGTGCTGCTATCACAGTCGCTTGTTTAACAACAAGTATCGGTCTTGTCACATCATGCGGAGAGTATTTCTCAAAGTTACTTCCTAAGCTTTCTTATAAAATGGTCGTGACACTTGTTACATTATTTAGTTTCATCATTTCTAACTTTGGACTTGCTCATATTGTTGCTTTCTCTGTTCCAGTCTTAACAGCGATTTATCCGCTGGCGATTGTGATCATCGTTCTATCACTTGCTGATAAATGGCTTGGACATAGAAGACCTGTATATGTCCTCTCGTTAATTTTAACAGGGTGCGTCAGCTTATTTGACGGCTTAGCAGCAGCAAAGCTTCCAATCGGTCCAGTCAAAGACATCTTCCAAACAGTGCTGCCTTTATATGACCTTGGCATTGGCTGGCTTGTCCCTGCGATACTTGGAGTCGCAATAGGATTCGTGATCTCACTTTTCACTTCTTCTGCTTCAGAAGAACGCCAGAAACAGGCGTCATAATACAAAAAAAAGCTGAAGTCCTATCAATGGACTTCAGCTTTTTTATTGATGCTGATATTCTTTTTCGTGCTGAGCTAATAGCTTCTGAACGGCTCCAGGTGATGCTTTTTCAACAGCTGATGCTGCTACATCAAATGAACCGTTATAATCATACGCATAAAATCTTCGCTCTGCCTCTTTTAATTGTTCTGAAAGAATATGATTTTGGCTTCTAAAACGATTGCCATATTGAATGATTCGTTCAATTTGATCCACTTTAGTGAGCATTTCTTCCGTCTCATTCACAGCATGTCTCACTGTGTTGGAGGCTTCTTTTAATTGCCCATTCACAGCAGGCATGTTGAGCGGCAGGTTCTCCAGCTGCTCGTGCACTTGCTGAATCATCTCCTGCGCTTTTTCAGCCTGCTCTTTCATGTCAGCAGGTACACCTGGAATATTGCTTTTTTGCAGCTGACGCACTGTATCTGTCAGCATCGTTTTGAGCTCAGCCAGTGTTTCTCTTGCTTGCAGCTCTTCTTTTCTTAATGATTGAAGATGATCTTTAAACGTATCATGCAATGCTTTTGCATCATCGATAAAGGTCTCAAGCTGATTGATTTCATTCATTAATAATGAATATGCGACATGGTCACGATCAAGCTTCTCGCGAATTTGTTTCATGAGCTTTTCGATTTCTTCTAAGCGTTTTTCGAACGCCTTCTGTTGATCCAGCTCTCCGGCTGTCAGTTTGTAGCTTTCTTTTACAAGAGCTGTTTCTGCCTTTGTTTGAGTGTGATCCTGCTCGAGCTTTTCAAATGCTTCCGTCAGCTCAGGCATTTTGCTTTTGATTTCCTGACCTGCTTCTACTTCCGCTTCCAGCTGATCATACAGCGTCTGAATGGCATCATCAATCATTTGCAAAATGCTTGATGCCTCATCCAAATTGAGCTCATCAATAAGCAGTTTTTCCGCACGGGTCAGCTGTTTATTTAAGCTCTCAAGCTCTTTAGTGATCTGGATGTGCTCGAGCTTGTAGCCTTTGTCCGTCATTTCTTTATATCCGTCTTTCAGCTTCGTCAGCTGGCCTGGTACGGTTTGTTTGCAGTCTGCAATGAGCTTCGGTACATCATTGATATACAGCTGAAGCTGATCGAGTCTACGGTCTTGCTCAAGCAAAATCTTTCTAGCTTTCATATAGTTGCCGTTTTCTGTCTCTTCTTCGTACTGCTTGATCCCTTCCCAGGCCTCATCTAAGTCCTGCTCCATTTTGTCATAAAGGGTGCCGTATAAATGGCTGTACGCAAGCAGATTTTTTCGAACTGTTTGATATTGTTCTTTGACCTTTTCAATGTCCTTGCGATTTTGCTCCTCGCTTGTGACAAGGTCTGCAATCTCTTTTAAAATGTCTTCAATGTTCGAATCAGCAGCACTCAGCAAGTCCTCAATGTGCGTAAGAACCTGCTTGGCTTTAGAGAATCGATATTTATCAGAATACTCTTCTGCATCATATAACAGCTCCTCTACCTTTGGAAGATGGGCTGTGACGATATCGTCCCACTCTGCACGCCATCTTTCAAAAAATTGCTCTGTTTCTCCGGTCATTTTTAAATGTTTGATCTTTGAAATTTCTTCTACAATTGATCTGTTTAAAATTTCAATTTTCCATGCTTCCAATCGGTCAATCTCTTTATATATATTTTTTCGCAGGAAATAACCGACTGAAAACAAAGCAAGCAAAATGACAATTAAACCGATGATTAACTCCATAATGAGCCCCCTTGTTGTGATCTAAGTGATGTCAGGGTAAAAGTGTCCCGAGTAGACCTGAGAACCCTTTCGTGTCCGCTTTGCATTTGTTTTTTATAAGCAGGATCGTATGTTTTCCAATACCATCCATTCACGGTTTTATGTATGTTTTTTCAAGAAAGTATTTGTGCGCTTTCTATCATTTGATCACACGTATCAATGTGACCTGCTTTTATGTATGCGGAAGCTGTCGTTTTCATTGTTATTATGATACCATGTAACCAGCATTTTTGGTCATGATTTTTCATTATTTTCGCTGATAAACATCACGTTTTTCAAAATATCGACAAGAGGTGACGACATGCTGAAACAAGATGCACATCTACATACACCGTTTTGCCCGCACGGTTCGTTTGATCCTTTTCATTCTTATATTGAAAAAGCCATCAAAAAGGGATTTGATTCCATCACCTTTACCGAGCATGCCCCGCTGCCTCCATCGTTTCAAGATCCAACACCTAAGCAAGATAGTGCCATGAAGCTCCAAGACCTTGAAGCGTATATAACGAAACTGGCTCAGCTGAAACAAGAATACAAAGGACAATTAATAGTAAAAACTGGGCTTGAGGTTGACTATATCAAAGCGTATGAAGAGGAAACAAGAACCTTTTTAGACTGCTACGGTCCAGAACTAGACGACGCCATTTTATCTGTTCACTTTCTTCCTGCTGGCGATGATTATATTTGCCTTGATTTTGACGAGCATGCCTTCCAGCAGCTAATAAGCATCTATGGCAGCATCGAACAGGTCTATCAAAGCTACTATGACCAAATTCATTCTTCTATTCTATCATCTTTAGGCCAATATAAGCCAAAGAGAATCGGTCATATCACCCTTGTCCAGAAATTCAAACAGTTTTTTCCATATGAAATGTCACCTGAACTTTGTCAAAAGGTCACCCTTTGCCTTGAAGAAACGGCAAAAAAAGGCATGTCCTTAGATTTTAATACATCAGGTCTTCGTAAAACATATGCCAGAAGTATCTATTTAGATCAATGGATGATAGACCTTGCAAAAAAGAAAAAAATTCCGCTCATATTCGGCTCTGATGCCCATCAAGCGGAAGATCTCGGATATGCGTATGATCAATTCGAGGACATCATGAGGTTCAGATGAGAATCTAGTGCCGGCTCTTTTGGTTCTAACAGATAATGAAGCGAGCGGCTCAGCTCCTTAAAGTACATTTGATAGAAATAGGGTTCACTTGGATTCAAATAAAGCACCTCTGTTAAATATTGCGGCTGTAAATATGGCATCATGAGAAGTGATTTAAGCTGAATCATAAAGGATGCGAGTGAAAGCTGCTCACAAATGACATGGGTGCTTTTTCCTTTTT
>Ga0268252_1001839_pt1 | contig 11360 bp, 16 predicted proteins | sample AgamicMgSfrz_FD_200244 | JGI IMG/M metagenome (GOLD analysis project Ga0268252, IMG submission 200244) | Agave microbial communities from Guanajuato, Mexico - Mg.Sf.rz (v2) (version 3) | ecosystem: Host-associated > Plants > Phyllosphere > Phylloplane/Leaf | place: Guanajuato, Mexico | collected... | reverse complement strand
TATGTATATTATTTAAACCAAACAGGACATAAGTTGTTCGGTGAAGGGAAAGTTGTTCATCATGGTAAAGTTGCACACGCTATTTTACGTAATGAGGCTTGGTTACATTTATTTTGTCCGGATGATTGGCAAGTAGAAACTGAAATTAAATATATAAAAGATAATAAAAAGAAAAAGATAATCCCAGATGTAAAATTTCGTGATGAGGAAAGGATACTTCATGCTGTAGAAATAGATCGTACTCAGAAAATGATAGTAAACGATGAAAAATTAAAAAAATATGAAGAGTTAACGCAGATTTATAAACAGAAGCATAACGGGAAAATGCCGGTTATTCATTTCTTTACAATCACAAAATACAGAGAAAAGAAATTAGAACAACTGGCAAATAAATATAATGTGTTTGTAAAAGTATATGTAATTGCTGCTACTTAATGATGAAAAAAGAGCTGATCATTTTCGAATGATTAGCTCTTTTTTCATTTCACTTCCTTAATTTCAAACAGTTCATCAATAGATATTTTTAAAGCGCGACTTATTGCAACTAAATGAATATCTCTGTGCTGTTCATTTTTATCGAATCTTGATATTGAAGACTGAGGTATATTTGCTAATTCTGCAAGTTGAGATTGAGTTAATTGACGTTCTTTCAGTATTTCTCCTAAACGTGGTTTAACTATGTATGTTACATTCTCCAAAATAATCACTCCTCTATATCCATTATGCAATAAGTGATATTCAATAATCAATATTTTTTTCAATCCTATATTGACTATCCAATAGTGGATAATGTATATTGGTGATAACAAATATCGAAAGGGGTTCGATGTAATTGGATAAGTTCAATGATTATTTTGGTTTAGAAAGCAAATCAGATCTTGTATGGTTTTATGGTTTCTACACAATTTCTGCGATTTTAATTGTAATTAATATGATTATTGTACTTATATAATTAGGGGGTAAGGAGATGCTTAGTTCAGCAAATTACACACAATACAAAGAACTACAATCATTTCAATCAGTAGAAGAGATGAATGAAGCAATATGTTCTTTTTTATACAAACATACACATGAATTATCTGAGTCAGCAATAAAAGTATTGAAGTTTCTAGCAAGGCACTCATGCAAGATTCTAGGTGTATCTTTCCTGAAGGTAGGAACAATTGCTAAAGCATTAAATATAAGCGATCGAACTGTCCGTAGGGTATTGAAAGTGTTAGAGGATTTCGAGGTAGTAACTAGACATAAAACGATTCGAATGGAAGGGAAATTACGCGGAGGGAATGGACATAACGTCTATGTCCTTCTAAAAAAATACAGTGTCACACCGAATGTCCTACCGAAAATGTCACAGCGACAAGACGAAGAAAACCTTACAGAATCAAAGGTTTCCGATGCAAAATCGGACAAGGAAACTAAACTTTCTGAATCACACTCTCTAGAAGAATTTAAAAACGAATTAAACGTAAAAGAAAGGTCAGCAAGGGAATCTAAAGAAATCAAATTAGAGGATTTAGATGAAACTTTCACACCAGAAAATGTACCAAGCCAATTCAGAGATGTGGTAGCTCCATTCTTCAAATCAGCAGATAAAATTTATAAACTATATCATCGAGTATTAATGGCTTATAAACGTTCAAAAATAGACAAGCCTATTGAACAAGTGATAAATCAAGCGATTCAAGCATTCAAAGAAACCGTTTTCGCAGAAAAAGTAAATAAAATTAGAAGTACTTTTGAAGGTTATTTTTACAGAATTGTTGAAAGTAAATTTGTAGTGGAACGAAGAAAAGAGTGTAGAGACACCTTGTATGATTGGGTTACAGAATAAGTAAAAAGGATTGTAGGGATAAGGTTTTGTTTGTATACTTTAATCATTCACATTTTATTGATATGAGTAATTATAACTAGTAAAGATGGTGATTTGATTGAAGTATGCAGTTTATGTTCGGGTATCGACAGACAGAGACGAACAAGTCTCATCTGTAGAAAATCAAATCGATGTATGTCGATATTGGTTAGATCAGCATGGGTATGATTGGGATGAAAACTCAATATATTTTGATGATGGTATTACAGGCACGGTTTTATTGGAACGTCATGCAATGCAACTTATACTAGAGAAAGCGAAAAAACGTGAATTACAGATGGTGTTATTCAAATCAATTCATCGTTTAGCACGTGATTTAAAAGACGCTCTCGAGATTAAGGAAATACTTATTGCTAATGGGATTCGATTAGTCACAATTGAAGAGGGATATGATAGCCATTACGAAGGAAAAAACGATATGAAGTTTGAAATGTTCGCTATGTTCGCATCGCAATATCCAAAAACTTTATCTGTATCTATATCGGCAGCTTTATCAGCTAAAGTTAGGAGAGGTGAGCATACAGGTGGGCGTTTGCCTTTTGGTTACTCTGATCGTGATAAGAAGTATGTAATTAACGAGGAAGAAGCCGAGATTGTTAGAGAAATCTATGATATGTATTCGAAAGGAATCGGGTATATAGGAATTGCAAAAATATTAAATGAAAGAGGCATTCCATCAAAAACTGGTGGTAAATGGCAAATGTCTTCCGTGCAAAGAATTATTAAGAATCCAATTTATAAAGGTGACTATATATTAAATCAGTACACTACAGTAAAGATTTCAGGTCGTAAGAAACAAATAAAAAATCCTGAAGAAAAATGGACAATATTTAAAAACCATCATCCTGCCATTGTATCTGAGAAACAGTGGGAATTAGTAAATAAGCCACGTTCTGCTAAAAAGAGAAGGCCTGCACTATGGAATGAATTTCGAGGAATCATGTTTTGTGCACATTGCGGCTCAGCAATGCAAGTTGTATATAGCGCTAAGAAAAAGAAAGATGGAACTAAGGAAGAATGGAGATACTTAAAATGCTCTAGATATAAACGATACGGAAGCGATGAATGTGTACGCCACGCTCCAATTCAATATTATGAATTTCGTGAGTTTATATTAGAGAATTTGAAAGAAAAAGAAAAACAGTTAGAAACGGAATTCAACTTGAATGAAGAAAGTTCAAATGCAGAGAAGAAAAACAAATTGCAAAGAGAAATACAAAGAATAGAAGAAAAAAGAAAAAAACTGATTGACTTATATATGGAAGAACTGATTGAAAAAGAAGAGTTTTTGAGTCGTCGTAACGAATTAGAGAAGACTATAAAGGAAAAAGAAGTTCAATTTGTATCAATGGAAGATAAGAGCGAAGTTAAACGAACTCAAGATGAATTTAGAAAAGCTTTTGCATTGTTAGATGAAAGTAAGAATTTGTATGAAGAGTTTAAAAGGATTATAGATAGGATTGAGATATTCGAGAACGGGGATATAAAAATCGTCTACAGGATAGAAATGTAGTCTTTACTATCTACAATTATGCATAACAAATGAAATGTATAATTGTAACTAGTAACTACGGTTATAAAAACTTTCTCAATATTTTTCAGAAGAATAGGAGAATACATGTTCCCATTTATATGGTAGAATATTTTGTAAATACAGGGAGAAGGCGTTATTTGTTTGAAATGAAGGGGGCTTTTCAATTGAGATTTCACAAAAAGATTATCGGAATAATTGAAGATCGGGAAGATTTAAGCCTAAGCTATGTAGCAGAACAAATTGGAGTTTCTAGACAATACATGTCAAAATTTAAAAATAAAGGCGCAATTGGATTTTGTCAGCTCGTTAAGCTGTCACATATATTAAGTGAGAAAGATAAAACATTTAAAGAAACAATGGCCGAATGGTGTCTAGAACTAGACACTACTGAGGCTATAAAACAAAGTTTTGAATATGCTTGTGTAACACGGAATATTAATCTTTTAGGGAAATTACTTACAAAGCATAAAGATGAAACAGGAACTATACGTGAATATGTTTCTGTATATGGAATCTTGTATCAATATATCATCGGAGAAGTTCATGGGACGGAAATTGTTAACCAACTAAAAAAAGTTGGACAACCCAAAGATAAAGTTTTAAACATTCTTATGGATATAATGAAGTGTTACAATTATTTCCACTTGAAGAAGTACAATTTAATGTTGGAATTAATCCAAGAAATCGAAGCTCAAGTTGAGGCTGTTGATAGCGATAGAAAATCTTATATTAAAGAATGTTATATATATCGAGTGGCAGAAATTTTTGCCCCAGTATATTTACACTATAATCATTTAGATTTAGCTAGGAAATTTGCAAATGTAATAATAGATGCTAATATCAGCGAAAAGACCATCTCAGACGCATTGTACATACTAGGAATGTCTTATCTAGGTGAGGACAAGGAAAAGAGCCTCAAATACTTTGAGGACAGTTACACGCTATTTAAAAAGGTCGGTGACAAAACGTACGAAAAAGAGGTGCGTTATAATTTAGATTTTGCTAAGATATATTTAGACGAACCCTTAGCTAAGGATTCAGACCCACACTTAATACAATTTCAAAATAGTCCAGATACTCAAATGTTAAAATTGCTTCAAGAATCCCTATATGATGGGGAAGAAGAAGATTTTCTGGTATACTATAAGGGAATTGTAAGCAATTCACCGAATGAGATATATGAATGTTTTCAAAAATTTCTGCTGCAATCTAATTATTTTTTTACAAGTTTGGTTGCAAAAGAGATTTACAAAAGAGGCGATCAATCGGGGTTAATTAAATCGATGATGGATTTTAAGGGGAACATAGGAAAGGGAGTGTTTTGCAGTGAAAAAGATAACTTCTACAATCTTAATTGCATTAACAGTATTCACAGCGTTGAGCGGATATACCACAGAGAAACCAGATCACTACAAACAAAATGAAACGATAACATATATGCAAGAAACGATTAAGCCCGGTGGTTAAATCGTTTAGAAATTAAAGACTGAGAATTTTCTCAGTCTTTTTCTTTTTGGTCAACTAAAATGAAAAAACGAAAAGTAATGTACTTTTCAGAATATTCCCGTGGGGAAATGTTATTATATACCTACAGAGAACGGAAGGGGGATATATTTATGGGAACAGAAGAGATATTAAAATCGTTCCTAAGATGTATTGCTGAAGCTTCTCAAAATGAAGAAGATATACAACGATACATTGAAACAGCATTTAATATTAAAACAAACTAAAAAATAGTGATGATCCAGTTGCCACCACTATTTTTCAGTTGGATTATTTAATTTTTCAAGACTTTCCATGATAGATAGCATATTTTGTAGAACGATTTCTTGATGTTCTTCAGGTAATTGTTCTAGTCGAGACTTTATACCGTGGTATTTCTTGTTAAAATCCTCATCTACTTCGCGAGAGTCAGACCTCCCTAAGATAAAATCAATAGGTACTTCAAAGAAATTAGCAGCACGTTCCACGGTTTCGCGAGAAGCTGGTTTAAGACCTGTTTCAAATTTAGAAACACTGCCAGCAGTAACACCAATCGCTTTACCAACCTCGGTCTGAGTTAACTTACGCTCTTTTCGTAATTGACGCAGTCGATCTTTAAACTCCACAATAATCACCTCATATAAGTGGTTTGTTGAGTTTATTATAATGTTTCCTGTAGGGAAAATCAATGATATAAAACAGTCGATTATTTAATAAAATGCGAAAAAATATATCTTGAATTTTCCCTCAGGGAATGTTAAGGTAATTTACACAGATATAGGAAGGAGTCATCAAATGAAAACAAATGTAGAAGAAACAAAATTGAAAACTGCATTCAAAAATTCTGGATATAAATATCACGAATTAGCTGATGCACTTGGTATTTCTTGTAGCTATTGTTACAAGCTCATTAATAACCACCATTATAAGAAGAAAATTTCTTATAACTTAGCTTCTAGAATGGCGAATGTGTTGAAATCAGATGTAGTTGATTTGTTTGAGGAACAGGTCGATTTTTTTTAGGTGTAAATGTTCCCTCAGGGAATATTTAATAAAAATTTTTGAGTGTTGTCTCAGTGAAAATGAATCATATGGTGTTATCAAGAGGTGATGAGGTTGGTGGTTAAACAAACGAAATTAAGAATTATTGAAGAAGTCTATGGAGACCAAAGAATTGAAGATGTGTTTGAAGAACTATACCAGTTGCGATTTGGCATAAAAGTAAAAGTTACAAGAAAAAATCCAAGCTTAGTTGCAACTGAACAAGAAAAGTAGGCTTTAAGCTTCATTGAGCATAGCTTAATGAAGTGAGGATATATAGTGGACAAGCCTGAAAGGAGAGTAATGAATGAAAAACGGAAAAAGATTGACTAAACGTGAAAAAATGCATCTTAAATCATACAGCTTAAATCCTGATAATTGGTTAGTTTTCAAGAAAGCGGATGGAGAAATGCATCTAGTACACCGTTATACTAGCGCAACTCGTGTAATTCCAAGTTTATAAGTTTAGGAGGGAATAAGATGGATCAGTTAACAGTACTGGAGTTTAATAATGAAAGGATTTTAACGACTAAGCAATTAGCATTCATCTATCAAACGGATGTTAATAATGTGCAAAAAAATTTCAGTAATCATAAATCAAAGTTCGTTGAAGGTAAGCACTATTTTTTCTTAGAAGGTGAAGAATTACGGTCTTTTAAACGCGACCTGAATAATGTTCAGCTCGTGCCAAACAACGTAAACCAATTATATTTGTGGACAGAACGAGGGGCGAATAGGCATTGCAAGATTCTCGATACAGATAAAGCATGGGAACAATTCGATTACTTAGAAGAAACCTATTTCAATGCACGAGAGCAACAACGGCTTCCTACTGATCCAATGGATGTGTTAAAACTTACATTCCGAGCATTAGAAGGTCAGCAACAAACAATTGAAGAGATAAAGTCAGATGTACAAGACTTAAAAGATAATACACCGTTATTCGCAATCGAATGTGATGAAATTTCTAATGCCGTAAAACGTCAAGGAGTCGTATTGCTAGGCGGAAAACAGTCTAATGCCTATCGAGATCGCGGATTAAGAGGGAAAGTTTATCGTGATATCTACAACCAACTATACCGTGAATTCGGAGTGAAAAGTCATAAAGCAATTAAGCGTTGTCACTTAAATGTAGCAGTGAAAATAGTTGAAGAATATACACTTCCAATTGTATTAAGTGAGGAAATATCTTTTGTAAATGCGCAAATGGATTTTACAGAAATGTAGCAAGAATCAAAAACGAGGAGGTACTATATGGAAATTGAACCGATGTTCGCAACCTTACTAATGGAGCAAGAAATTATTGAAGAGAAACTTGAGCAAGGGATTAATGGATTTGAGTGGTTAGTTTTGCAAGTAGTGGTAGACCAGGAAAGAAAAGAATCTTTAGAAACTTGGGAAAGGCTACAAATTTTAGCAGCTAAAAAGAAAGTAAATTCTCTTACGTTATTTTCAGATGCAATTCGTATGGATGCAGAAACTTTTTATAACATATACGAACTTAATTGGTGGATGGCATTTAAAGAGGCTCTCACATATTTTTCTTTAATGAGACTACGGAATTATAACACGTATTCGGATGTGATAAAGAGTATTTTTAGCGATGAATCAGCATTGGAACGAAAGGGGTAAAAAATTAATGGATAATTTACAAGTAGTTGATGAGATCAAAAAATCAGAACCAGATTACGGAGAGATATATTATCGGATGTTTTCTAAATATCTACGCGAGTTGCTACAAAAGGTAAAAAATACAGGGGCATTCAATCAAGACCTATGCAAAAAAACAATTTTTACGGGTGTAAGATTCATTAGATATACCAAAAGCGATATATCAAATTATGAATATTTAAAAGACAAGCTGCAATTAATAGGTTACTTGCAAGAATTGATGAAAAAGGTAACTCCAAGGGAATTTATAAATATGTTTCCGATAACAAAATCTTATGACGGAGACAAATGGGAAAAGAAAGATTATTTCTTTACTATGAATCGCGCTAAAGAAATCGGGATGGATACTCTTATAGGGGAAAATATCCTAGAGTTTCTATACGATTACGACAATTGGGATATAACATGTTTTGCGGTTAGTTCAATGACAATTATAAGCAGAATCAGACGCGCTGAAGGGGAAAAGTCTTTAGCGGAAGAGTTTTTTGAAGGTACAGGACTTGATACTTATACGCTGCATTCTGGCCAGAAAGGGAAACAAAAGCTAATAAATAATCGTACTGGAGAAACTCAAGAAGTTCAGAAACCTAGACCGAGATATTTAAAGCCAGTTCAATGATCAATATTACGAAGGTTTATAGACAAAAAAGTAACTTGCGCCAACAAGTTACTAAATAAAAATACTTATAAAAATATACTTATTAGAAATATAACATACATGTTTGATGTATGGAAAGGGTGTTGTTATGGCTCTTTTTAGAAAAGTGCATACAGAATTTTGGACGGACGTAAAAGTATCAGAAGATATGACGCCAGAAGACAAATTGTTTATGGTGTACCTTTTGACTAATCCCCACACAACTCAATTGGGAGTATATGAAATCACACCTAAGATGATAGCTTTTGAAATCGGACTATCAATAGAATCGGCTAGAGCACTACTGGAACGTTTTGAAAGCCATCATAAATTAATCAAATATAACAAAACGACAAGAGAAATAGCTATAAAAAATTGGGGCAAATACAACCTGAATAGAGGCGGGAAACCAATTGAAGATTGTCTTAAAAGAGAAATTGATAAAGTGAAAGATTTATCTCTAATAAAATTCATTTTAGAACATACAGATCATGCAGTTTTAAAAAGAAAAATCAATCTTTATGCGGGTTTTAACGATACGTCCTACGATACGTTAGCGATACGTGACCAAGAAGAAGAACAAGAAGAACAAGAAGAAGAACAAGAAGAAAAAGAAGAACAAAAAGAAAAAGAATCGGAAGAAGAAAAAACAAAATCAAAATCAAAAGCGTCTTTAAAATTAGACGCAAAGTCCAATCCAATACCATATAAAGATATATTGGATTACTTCAATGAAAAAGCAAATAAAAACTTCAATCCTAAAGCAGAAGGACATAGAAAGTTGATTCGCGCTAGATGGAATGAGGGGTATAAGTTAGAGGACTTTAAAAAAGTTATCGATAACAAAACCTCACAATGGCTTGGTAAGAAAAGTTTTGATGGAAAACCACTAGATCAATTTTTAAGACCAAGCACGTTATTTGCACAAAAACATTTTGACAACTACTTAAATGAAACGGTCAACATGTCCAATCAACAACATGGAGATCAGATAATTATACCTGGATTTAGGGGGAAAATGCCGTTTTAGAAAGGAGTAATAAATGTGAAAAGGATACAAGATTCTTTTGAAAAGCTCACCAATTTAAAATTTGCAGATGAAAACTGTGATAAGCACACCTTTAATAAACGCGGGAAAGAAGTTGTTAAATTGGTTAGGAAAATGATTGATGATGCAGGAACTGTATATTGCCCCCGCTGCATGGTTGAAGAGCAAAATTCGGTTTTATTTCAACAAGCAAATAATCACTATAAAAAGATTAATAGAGAGCGGAAGAAAAACGTACTTTTTCAACACAGCATCATTGAAAACCAATCCATTACAGAATCTAGATTGTCTACATACAACACAGATTGTCAAGAAACGAAAGAAAACAAAGAAAAAGCTATGAAAATTATTGAACGTATAAAAAACGGTGAGTTTTTAAATGTATACATTGCAGGGATTCAAGGAGTAGGAAAAAGCCATTTAGCGTATGCGATGCTGTATGAATTAGTTAAACACTATTGGGTAATATCAGACGGTGAGAAATTAAATGATGAGCATGCTTTTAAAAATATGAAAAGCTGCTTATTCGTAGAGATTGAAAAGCTAATTCGATTAATACAGCATTCATTTAGAAATGTAGAGTCAAAATACACAATGGATTATTGTATCAGTTTAATGGTGGATGTGGATTTCCTTGTAATCGATGATTTAGGGGCTGAAAGTGGTTCGATGAATCGAAACGGAGAAGCAAGCGATTTTGTTCATAAAATACTTTATGGTGTTACGAACGGGCGACAGGGAGCTAATAAAACAACGATTACGACTTCAAATTTATCAAGTGCTCAATTATTTCAAAAATATGATCCGAAACTGGCAAGTAGATTGTTAAACGGTGTATCAAAAGATGAAACGATTGTCTTTAAAACGACCACTGACAAACGAATTGTAAATTTAGACATTGGATTCTAATAAAAGGGGTGCGGAGAAATGAAAGAGGTAAAGGGTCAAAACAATAAATTGATGGAAGAGTTTGATACGTTGTTAAGGAAACTTTTGATTAAATCTAAAACAGATGAAAGGGTAAAAAACTTCGTGGATGATTTATTCGAAATGCTAAATGATAATAAGCTTCGCTCTGATATTGATTTTAAAACGGCATTAAATAAGTTAAGAGAAAAGCACTTTCCTAATTTTGAAAAAGGAGAGAGCAAAAATGACTAAAGAAAAAGGACAAGCTAAGGAAATAGTTGATGTTCGTGGAATGTCAGATGATGAGTTTATGGAGAAATACGAAAGACTTGTACATCATTGCGTATGGAAAAGGTATGCCAAAAAAAAGGCTAGTATAGAGCGTGATACAAATTTAGATATTGAGGATTTAACACAATACGGAATGATCGGTTTGATAAAGGCACGAGATAATTTTGATTCTGAATTTGGATGTGCATTTTCAACGTATGCAGTTCCAAAAATTCTTGGAGAAATAGGAAGGGCAATTCGGGATAACCAAAAAATAAAAGTGCAAAGAACCGTATACGGCGTAAAAGGAAAGATTTTAAATCAACAGTTAGCAGATAAGGAACCAGAAGAAATAGCAGACGTTTTGAATGAACCAGTAGCTTTAGTAAAGACGGCTTTAGAGTATCAACCAAGCACAGATTCGCTAAATAAGGTTGTATACGCATCTGGAGCTAATGAAGAACTGACATTAGAAAGAATGATAGAAGATAGCAATACGGAAGATATTGAAGAAACAACCATTAATCGCGCTGTAATAAGAGAATTTAAAGCTGCGTTGCCTCCTAAAGAATATATCGTTTTAGATATGCGTTTACAAAATATGACGCAACAAAACATTGCAAACCAAATGGGATACAGTCAGGTGCAAATTAGTCGTATATTAGCAAAGATTAATCAAAGGGCTACTCAATTCGGTAAAGAAGGAGGGCTACAAGATTGAGTGTTACAAAAGGCGTTTGTATCGATGTAGACCACTCAGACTTGTTAAAAGAGAAAGTAGAGTACTTTTTATTCCCTGCTAAACCAAGTCATTATTATGTAAGCAGGTTTAATCGTAAAGGAGCGCATTTTGGTTGCTATCCAACTGAAAGATTTCAAATCACGGAAAAGGAAGTAT
>Ga0268252_1001836_pt1 | contig 11370 bp, 8 predicted proteins | sample AgamicMgSfrz_FD_200244 | JGI IMG/M metagenome (GOLD analysis project Ga0268252, IMG submission 200244) | Agave microbial communities from Guanajuato, Mexico - Mg.Sf.rz (v2) (version 3) | ecosystem: Host-associated > Plants > Phyllosphere > Phylloplane/Leaf | place: Guanajuato, Mexico | collected... | reverse complement strand
AAGAATTACTAGAACTACAAAAATAGAAATCAAATATTATAATAACGTAACATTAAAATTAGTATATAGTAATGTAACAAAAGATTTAGTTATGTTTGAAATTAGTTCGACAAAATAAATTATTGTACTAATGTAATAAAAAACTCCTAAAGAATTTAATAACTAAGGATTTGAGTTTCTATTTCTGTTCTACCAACCTTCATTAAACTTAAACATCGCTACATTGGCTAAAAGCAAAGAATAACCACCCCCGCGCCACAAACGTAAGGATAGTTCTTCTTCCTAATCTAATATATTGCCAAGGCCAAGGAGTTACCGCTCCTTGGCTTTTCTTATTTCTCATATCATACACATGCTGCTATTCACTCAAGCAAAATCAACCCAGTTATTTAATTTGTGTTTTTATATCATTAACAAAAAGTATCGATTTATTAATGAGCGGGAGGAGAACAGTCATATGATCCTCACCGGGAAATTCAAGGAATTCACTTTCAAATACAGGAGAAGTATGTTTTTGAAGCTCATCATTAAGCATTTTCGCTTTTTCGTTCATTTGTGAAAAATGATCTCTTTCCAATTCTCCGCTCGTAATCAGCAGCTTCGCTTTCATCTCGCTTGCCAAAAACTGCTGCTTTGCTGTGTTCAGAAACGCTTCATTCCAATGGATGGAAGGACTGCTGGCAATATAATATTGAAACGACGAAGGCGATGTGAACAAAGTTGATAGGACAAATAATCCACCAAGAGAATGGCCGATAATCGCCTGGTTCTCCTTATTGACATCGTACTTTTGTTCAATTTGCGGCTTCAATTCTTTTTCAATAAACGTCAGAAAGTACTCGCCGCCGCCCGCTTGTGGCAGCTCTCTATCAATAGGGTAATACGATAAAAAATCAATGTCTGGTGAAAACGTTAAGTCATAATATCTATTGTCATTAAATGGACCAGTTGTTTCATAGCCGATGCCTACAATAATATGCGGTTTTTTGCCTGTTATGTCTGCTCTGCTTGTTTGCAGGTTCATCGTTTCTGTAAAACTGGCAAATACAGAATTTCCGTCTAAAACATACATAATCGGAAAGCCATCATCAGGTGGCGGTGAATCAGGAACAGACACAAATATTTTATAAATACGCTTCATTTCTTGTGAACAGATAGACCAGGTTTCCGTGTGAGGTAAAGCATATGGCTCTGTTATCATAGTTTTCTCCATTTCCATATTTGATAGGTTATCTTTATTAATTGGATAAAATTTGGTACTATTAATGAAAATGATTATCAATATCATTCATATTTTAAAGGGAACTGGTGAGGAAAACAAGTGGCAACCATAACAAATCATAATATTTGGAAAAACATCTACTTAGATTTGAACAGTATTAATCGTATTCAGAAGCAAAGGAAAGAAAATAAAATCACTTCTTATTTTGAACTAATCTATATTCATGCTGGCAGGGGCACATTTACGATTAATAAAGAAGTAAAGCAATTTGCAAGCCACCAGCTGCTTTTAATACCGCCAGGCAGTACATATAAACTAACATTTGCTAGTGAAGTGGATTATTATCTTGTTTCCTTTCAAGTATTTATGAAGGATATGAAAGAAGAGGCTCAGCCTTCATTAGCCGGATTGGCGTGTATTCAGCAGCAGGTGATTCCGTTTCATCAAGTGATAGCGGGACTAATAGAGGATTTATACCGCCTTAAAGGAGAGGAAATTCCACACCTGCATTTCCTGCAAAAAGCAAAGCTAAATGAAATGTTTTTTCATTTATTATCATATAAAAAGCACGTAACACCTAATGATACTCTCTTAGCGATCGAGGAAACAAAAATATATATGGATATGCATTTCAATGAAAAGTTAAAGATTGATACGCTGGCACAACAGGCAGAGCTTAGTCCGAAATACTACTCAGAAATGTTTAAAAAGCAATATGGGATTACAGTTAGCGACTATATTACAAGATTGCGTGTAAATAAGGCAAAGCAGTTATTATTAATGACAAAGGACAGTATTCGTATCATTGCCAGCTCTGTTGGCTATGCAGATGAATTTTATTTGAGCAGAAAATTTAAACAAGCTGTCGGTATATCTCCATCAGCATATCGTGAGAAGCGAAACAGGAAAATCGCCTCATATGACTTTGCAACAACAGGACATTTGCTTGCACTGCAAATACTTCCATATGCTGCCCCTATTCATCCGAAATGGACACTTGATTATTATGAACAATTTAAAGATGATATTATCTTTCACCTTGAGTCATATCGAAAACATACGGAATGGGGGAAAAACATTGCAAAGCTACAAGAGGCAAAGCCAGATCTAATCATTGCGAAACAGGATATAACTGCAGAGGAAAAGGCAGAATTGGAAAAAATCGCTTCTGTCTTTTATTATTCAGAAAATGACAATTGGAAGAAGCAGTTTTTCCAAATTGCAGAGTTTTTGAATTGTACAAAAGAAGCGAAGGAGTGGATGGATAACTATGAAAGGCATGTTGAGCGTACATCTGTCCAATTAACTCCCTATTTCAATGATAAGAAAGGACTAGTCATCAGCCTTTTCAAGGATAATTTTTATTTGAACCGCTCCAGAACGGCTATTGAGGTTATATTTGAAGAACTGCAGATTGCTTCATCTCAAGCTAAAAATCAATGGAAGCATAATGAGGGCACTCAGTTAGATAAGATTATCAAATGGCAGCCTGATTTTATTCTGCTGAATATACGGCAGGATGAGGAAACACTGAAATATTGGCAGAAGCTAAGGAAATCGTCAGAGTGGAACAATATAGAAGCAGTCAAACGTCAGCAGGTATATTTTATCCAATCAGACCCGTGGAATGAATGCTCTGCAAGCTCGCATATACGGGTTATTGATAATTTAGTAGAGTTGATTACGGAAAAAGTACAAGGAAAAGAGAGGAAATAATCCATGTTCCAATAAAAGATAGTTTTGTATAATCCTAATTGATAGTGGTTATCAATATCAATTAGACTATATAAAGGGGAAGATACTCGTGAGAAAATATGCACTTATTATAATGTTAGGAATACTGCTAGTTATAGCAGCAGCCTGCGGGAAAGAAGAATCTGCAAGCACTGATGAAAAAGCAGCTGCGTCAGAAGAGGCAAGTGCTGATACAACAAAAACGATTACTTTCTTAGATAAAGAATATGAAATTCCAAGCAACAGTACAAAAATTGTTGCAGCAAGTCAGGAAGCAATGGAGGATTCTGCAGTTTTAGGTGTTAAACCAGTTGGGGCAGTTGCAACCGGTGGCGAGTTTCCGGCCTTTTTAGGTGATTCTATGTCAGAGGCAGAGGAAATTGGTGACAAATTCCAGCCAAGTACAGAAAAATTACTGCAATTAAAACCTGATGTTATTCTTGGTACGAGCAAGTTCCAAGCAGATGTTGCCGATAGCTTAAACAAAGTTGCGCCAATGATTCCGATTTCTCATATTTCTACACATTGGAAGGATAATCTGCTTGTGTTGGCAGAAATTACGAACAAAACAGAGGAAGCAGAAAAGTATATTGCTGATTATGAAGCAAATGTGAAGGAGACAAAAACTGCAGTTACTGAAAAACTAGGTGATAAGGAAGTGCTGATGTTCCGAGTACGTAATGGCAGCATTACTATTTATCCAGAAAGTGTTTATTTCAATCCTGTTCTTTACACAGATTTAGGACTTACAGTTCCAGAAGAAGTGAAAGCAGCAAAAGCACAGGAGCAAATCTCCCTGGAAAAATTAGCAGAAATGAATCCTGATTATTTGTTTGTTCAATTTGAGGATTCCGAAAATCAGGAAAATAAAGATGCATTGAAGGATTTAGAGAGCAATGCAATTTGGAAGAAATTAAATGCAGTGAAAGACGGTCATGTATATGAAAATGTCATTGATCCGATGGCAGCAGGCGGTACTGCTTGGAGCAAAACAAATTTCCTTGCAGCATTTAAAAAGGAATTAGGTCTGTAAAAAAAACAAGTACTTGTCCAGCAATTGCCGGACAAGTACTAATTGTTTATAAAGGTGAATCGGTATGTATCATAAAAAACTAGCAACCTATTTAATTATCCTATTATCACCAGTCTTATTTGCAGTAGTAATCCTTCTATCGATTCGATATGGGGCAACAGATACGAGTTTTAAAGATATTTTTGCGGCTATTTTTCACTATGATCAAGAAAATATGCAGCAGACAATCGTAAGGACATCAAGAATACCAAGAGCAGTCGGCGCCTTGCTTATTGGGGTATTGCTGGCAGTATCAGGGGCGTTAATGCAAGGGATTACGAGAAACTATTTAGCGTCACCATCGATTATGGGTGTGACAGACGGCTCTGCCTTTTTTATTACAATCTCGTTTATTTTTTTGCCTAATTTGTCTTCCTTTCAATTATTATGTCTTTCGTTTTTAGGCTCTCTGTTTGGTGTAGCCCTTGTTATGGGCTTGGCAGCTTTCGTTAAGAACGGATACTCGCCTGTCAAGCTGGCAATTATCGGGACTATCATTGGGACATTTCTTAGCGGGGTATCCTCAAGTCTTGCCTCCTATTTTCAAGTATCGCAAACAATGAGCTTTTGGTACAATGCGAGACTTCACCAAATTGATTTGAATTTACTAACCTTTGTCATTCCATTTGGCATAATCGGTATCATAATCGCCATTCTTTTGTCCAAATCAGTGACAATCCTATCCTTAGGTAAGGATTTGGCAACAGGCTTAGGGCAAGAAACTCGCTGGATTCAGCTGTTATCAATGGCAGCTGTCGGCTTAATGACTGGGATATCTGTTGCGCTTGTTGGAAAGATAGGCTTTATTGGACTGATTATTCCCCATATTACGAGATTTCTAGTAGGCAGCGACTATCGGGCAGTTATCCCGTGTGCTGGCATACTTGGAGGAGTATTTTTGGTTTTCTGTGATGTGATCAGCAGGTTTGTCAACTATCCGTTTGAAACACCTATTGGCATCATAACATCCATCATCGGTGTTCCTTTCTTTCTTTATTTAATCAAACGGAAGGGAGGAGGCTCTCAACGTGTTTAATAAAAGATTTTACATAATTGTTGCTGTCTTACTTGCGTTAATACTTGCAGCGGGGTATTACAGTATCACAAATGGCGTGTATCCAATCACCTTCAATCAATTCTTTGAAAGTATCTTCCGCTTGCAGCAACAGGAGGATATTGATTTAGTTATTTTCGAATTAAGACTGCCAAGACTTGTACTTGCCTTACTGATTGGCTTTGGACTTGGAGTTGGAGGTGCAGTCCTGCAGGGGATAACAAAGAACGGGCTGGCAGATCCAGCAATTCTCGGCATAAACAGTGGAGCAGGAGCCTTTATTGTTGCATATATGCTCCTTTTTCAAGGCACCTTTTCTGGAGATCAGTTGTTGATGAAGCTGCTTATGCCGCTGATTGGAATGGTCGGCGGGTTATTTGCGGCAAGTATTATTTTCCTGTTAGCATGGAATCGAATTACCGGCCTTGACTCCCAGCGGCTGCTTTTAACGGGGATTGCTATTAGTACAGGGTTTGGATCTCTTTCAATGTTTCTATCCTTGAAGATGAAAGCACAGGATTTTGAAATGGCAACAGTTTGGCTAAACGGAACAATTTATAATGCTACATGGACTTATGTTGTTTCGATTCTGCCTTGGTTTTTGCTTGTCGTGCCATTTATTATCATTAAAGCCTTCAAGCTTGATTTATTTAGACTGCAAGAGAATGTGATGAAGGGGCTTGGCATACAGGTCGAGAAAGAAAAATGGCTGTTAATGGCAGGTGCAGTCGTTTTAGTTAGCTCCTGTGTTTCTGTTTCTGGAAGCATTGGATTTATTGGCCTTATTTGTCCTCATATTGCAAGACTTCTTGTTGGTTTAAAGCACCGCCATTCCTTGCTGGTTTGTGGGCTTGTCGGTATGCTGCTCCTGACAGTAGCTGATTTTATCGGCAGAAGTGTTGTCGCGCCTGCAGAGATTTCTGTTGGGATTATTTTAAGTATAATCGGTGCACCATATTTCATCTTTTTGTTAGTTAAAGCGAAAGTGTAGGAGGCAAAAATGGAAGAGATTATTGAAAGAACCGTTGCTGGCAGGAAGCTGTATATTTATTTGCCTCCCAGCTACCATCAAACAGATCATCATTATCCAGCAGTGTATGTGCATGATGGCCACTATTTATTTTCCCATAATCTCGAAAGATTAAAAGAAAGCTATTTCCGCCAAGAAATGAAAGAAGTGATTTTTATTGGTATGGAACCGATTGATAGACTTCATGAGTATACTCCGTGGCCTGCAGAGAGCTTAACATCAGATTTTCCAGCTTTTAAGGGAGAAGGAAATCGATATTTGCAAGAATGGAAGAATTCTATTAAAGCATATATGGATAGCAACTACCGCACAATTCCGGATATGAAGGAAACAGGTATGCTTGGCGCCTCTCTAGGTGGCCTAATCACACTGTTTGCGCTGTTTACAACAGGTAACAAAATAGGAAGATACGGATTAATTTCCCCATCCTTATGGTTTCCAGACATACTTAAATACATGGAAACACAAGACTGCAAAATTGAGGGGAAGAAGCTGTATTTATATGTTGGCAGTGAAGAAGGAAAAGGAAAAACGAATATTCAAAATAACATGGTTCAAGCTGTAAAAGACGCTAATGACATCCTAAAGCAAAAGGGGTTCTCACAGGATAATCTCCATTTTGAAATTCAGCTACTTGCTAATCATCATCGTGAATTCTTTATCGAGCAATTTTTCACTGCTGTACGCTGGCTATACAGGCAATGATTGCGATGCTTCTTTAATGAAGACATCGCATTATTTATATCCTGTCCTAAAAAATAATAGCGCTTTCAAAAAAGTGTTTGACGAACGAGTAAGAGGGTGTTAATCTAATAACGACCAATTAATTAGTTCATTAAACAAATTAATTATGTTTAATAATAATTAATTATGGGCTGTGCATTTTCTCTAAAATGTAAGGGTTTACAAAATGGTTAAACAGGGGGGAGGAGCTAGTTTTCTATTTTGACGAAAGTACTGCATGCTAGACTTTTTTATGCCTCTAGAGACAATTGCATATGCACGAACTGATTTATTTGAAATTTCCGTCACTAATTACAATTCTGTATGGAGGGATACTGATGGCTCAAACTAATAGAGAGCTGGAAATACCGGATGTAGACAGGAAAGTACAAAAATTTGGAGTGAAAGATCAGTTAGGCTATTTGTTTGGTGATTTTGGCAATGATTTCTTTTTTATCCTAGTAGGTTCATTTCTTATGGTGTATTACACAGATGTATTTGGTCTCAGCCCTGCAATGGTAGGAACGATTTTTCTGATTGCCCGCCTTTGGGATGCAGTGGCTGACGTAACATGGGGTCGTTTTATCGATACGAGAAAGCCAAGCAGACATGGTAAGTTTAAACCATGGATTTTCAGAATGTCGTTTCCTCTCGTCTTTTCGGGTGTGTTGATGTTTATACATATCCCCGGCATGTCAACAGGATTTTATGAGGCATATGCCTTTGTGACATATATATTATGGGGAACACTTTACAGCACAGTGAACATTCCATATGGATCAATGGCTTCTGTCATCACAAGTGATCCTGTCGAGCGTACGTCGCTGTCCAGTTTCCGGACAATGGGAGCTACATTAGCAGGGTTAATTGTAAACGTGGTGGGTCCGCTAATCATTTTTGTCGACAACAAAGCAGATCCTAACCGTTTTTTCTTAGCAGCGATAATTTTTGCGATCCTTTCTCTTGCTTGTTATATGGCATGCTATAAGATGTCTACCGAACGTATTACGGAAACGAGAGAGCAGAAAAAAACCTCTCTTAAACTTACTTTAAAAGGGGTCGCAAAAAACAAGCCACTGCTCATCATTCTTTCTGCCTCTTTAGTATTTATTATGAGCTCCATGTTAAAGGGCGCAGTCGATGTGTATTTGTTCAAAAACTATTTCGACAATGCTAAAGCATTAAGTATTTCAGGACTGATTGCAACAGTTGCAATGTTTATTGCAATATTGATCGCAAAACCGCTCGTCGCAAGATTTGGAAAAAAAGAGGTGGCGGCAGCTGGTTTACTGCTTTCAGTCATTGATTATCTACTACTCTATTTTTTAGCAGACATTAGTGCTATTCAATTCCTTGCGATATCTGCTGTTGGAATGTTTGGATTTTCTTTTTTTGGTATTGTCGTTTGGGCATTTGTCACAGATGTCATTGATTATCATGAATTTATAACAGGCATGAAGGAAGACGGAACGATTTACTCTATCTATTCATTTGCGCGAAAGGTAGGGCAAGCAGTTGCCGGGGGCTTAGGCGGTACAGCACTTGCTGCAGTTGGATATAATGCATCTTTAGATGTGCAATCAGAAAGCACTCTGCAGGGTATTCATACACTTGCAACCCTTTTGACAGCAGGCTCTTTATTTTTGGTTTTCTTGCTGCTAGTGTTCTTGTACCCGCTCAGTAAAAAGAAAACGCTCCAGCTTGCACAAGATCTTGCTGACAGAAGAAATTCAGGCAAATAAGCCAAGAAGGGATAGCTGGTTGCAGCTATCCTTTTTATTTTAAGCATCGTTTTCAAGCGTGAAATTGAGCATAGGTACATCCAAAAAGTTTTTGATAGCCAAAGCACAAGCTCCTAAAACGACAGCACCTTTCCCTAGTGGAGAAATCAATAACCCTTGATAATGGCTCGTGGAAGAGGACAAATTTGCTTTGATTTTTTCAAGCGAATCAGGATAAATTCGCAGCAATTCACTCTCAAGCACAAGTGTATCAGGATTGTACATGTTAATTAAATTATTCAGTCCGATGGAAAGATAATAAAGAAGCTGTTCCATCAAGTCAATTACCTCTTCATCACCACTTTCAATCCAGGCTTGAATTTGGTCATAAGTCAGATTTTCTATCTTCCTTGTTGAGGATAAATGGTCAAATATACTTGCTTCAGATGCATATTTTTCCCAACAGCCTTTGTTTCCACAATTACAAGGCTTACCACCAGGAACAATGATCATATGACCTGCTTCTCCGGCGAAACCATCATGGCCACGGAAAAACTCATCATTCATCATCATGCCGATACCAATACCAGAGTAAAGAGTTGTACATAATAAATACTCCGTCTCATGGTGCTGATATACACGTTCTGCAAAGGAACAAAGATTAGCATTGTTCTCTATATAAATAGGAATGTTTATTTCCTTCTCCAAATCTGCTTTCAAATGAATGTTGCTCCAGTCCAAACGAGGAACAAAATGGATATTTTCATCCTTTGACACTAATCCGTGAATTGCGATGACAATGCCGACAATTCCATATTCGCTTTCAGGCGTACTCTTAAGAAACTCTTTTATCGCCTCTATAAGGATAGGTAAAATCTTATCGTAATCATTTGTCTTTAGTTCAACAGATTTAGTGGAAACTGGCTGGCCGAGAAGGTCTGACAGAATGAAAGAAATCTTACCGCTGTCGAGATCAATGCCAAGAGCGTATCCAGCATTTCCATTCAAGGACAGCATTATCGGTTTTCGGCCAACAGAATTATGCTCAAGCTGTGTCTCGACAATTAACCCTTCAGCGAGAAGATCTGCCACCTGAACAGAAATTGTCGCTCTTGTTAAGTCTGTAACCTTAGATAAATCAGCTCGTGATATCATTCCTTCCTTAATGATATTTCTTATTATTGAGGAGCGATTGAGTTTTTTTATGTATGCTGCATCACCAGTAATCATGTAATCCTCCAGTGTTTTATATATTGATATATTTAATATTAGACTACCCGTATTATACCAGCAACATTTAACTTAATTAAACGTGTGTTAATTGTGTTATCGTCATTGACGAACAAATATAAACATGTTACATTATGGTTGTAATTAATTAGTTTAGTGAACAAATTAATATAAAGTAAAATGTAAATGCTTACAATTCATTTTAAAAACTACTGTAAGGGAGAGGGGAGCATATGAAAAAAAAGTTTCTCGATGTTGATTTTTTGCTAGATAGCAATACGGCAAAACAGCTATATGAAAATGCTGCTAGCAGTTTACCAATCTTTGATTTTCATTGTCATTTAGATCCGCAAGAAGTTTGGGAGAACAAAACATACGAAAATCTGACAGCATTATGGCTTGGTGGAGACCATTATAAATGGCGAGTGATGCGTATACACGGTGTTGATGAAAAGTATATTACTGGAGATGCCAGTGATTGGGAGAAATTTAAGGCTTGGGCTGAAACCGTGCCGTACTTGATTGGAAATCCTTTGTACCACTGGACACATATGGAGCTGAAAATGTACTTTGGAATCGATAAACTGCTTAGTCCAAAAACAGCACAAGACATTTATGAGCAATGCAATGAGATGCTAAAGACTGCACAATATACGGCAAGGGCATTGATAGAAAAATCAAATGTTAAATTCATCGGAACAACAGATGATCCTGTTTCTCCATTACATTACCATCAATTATTAACGAAAGATGAAAGCTTTAAGACAATCATCGCTCCTACCTTCCGACCTGATGGAGCACTCTTTATCGAAAGACCAACATTCAGTGAATGGTTGAAGAAATTAGCAGCCGTATCTGGTATGCAGATTCATAATATAGACGATTTAGTGGCTGCACTTAAAGACAGAGTTGATTACTTTCATGAAAATGGGGGACGTGCATCAGATCATGATATCCCTAAAATGGAGTATGTATCCATAACTAAGGAAGAAATAGACATCATCTTCGATAAAGGTTTAAATGGAATCCAGCTATCTGAAGATGAACTAATATGCTATCGTTCGTTTTTGTTGAAAGAGCTTGGGAAAATGTATGCTGAAAAACAATGGGTCATGCAATTACATATAGGTGCAATGCGCAACACTAATACAAAAATGAAAAAGCTTATTGGAACAGATACTGGTTTTGATTCAGTTGGGGAAGCAAATCATGCCCATGGACTGGCTGCATTCCTTGATAGTCTTGATATGGAGGATGCTTTGCCAAGAACGGTTTTATACAATCTTAATCCGAAAGACAATGCAGTGCTTGCTGGCATGGTTGGAAACTATTCAGAAAAAGGTGTATCAGGAAAGATTCAATTTGGATCAGGCTGGTGGTTCAATGACCATATCGATGGCATGGAAAGGCAAATGAAGGACTTAGCAAATGTAGGGATGTTGAGTCATTTTATTGGTATGCTGACAGACTCAAGGAGTTTTTTATCATATGCCCGTCATGATTATTTCCGCAGAATCATTTGTAATATTATCGGCAATTGGGCGGAGAACGGATTGATCCCGCATGATTCCGAGCTGCTTGAGG
>Ga0268252_1001834_pt1 | contig 11378 bp, 8 predicted proteins | sample AgamicMgSfrz_FD_200244 | JGI IMG/M metagenome (GOLD analysis project Ga0268252, IMG submission 200244) | Agave microbial communities from Guanajuato, Mexico - Mg.Sf.rz (v2) (version 3) | ecosystem: Host-associated > Plants > Phyllosphere > Phylloplane/Leaf | place: Guanajuato, Mexico | collected... | reverse complement strand
GTTTTTGACCGACAAAGCGACCGCCTCTGCATAGGAATCTACATAGTGATGCTCGTTGACAGTTCCCAGGACATCACCTGCGTCACTGACAACAAATCCATCCATTTTCCATTCCCCTTTAATAATTTCATTTACCGCTGGGTTAATATTACACAGCATTCCGTTCACCGCATTGTAGGCCGTCATCACGGACTGCGCCTTTCCTTCTTTGAACGGTTTTTCAAACGCCTTCAAATAATATTCACGCATGTTTCTCGGATCAATGCTGACGGAGCATTCCCCTCGATTTTCCTCATTATTATTTCCTAAAAAATGCTTTAGCGTCGCAGCGGTTTTTAAATAGCGCGGGTGGTCTCCCTGCATCCCTTTCACCAATGCCGTTGCGAGCGAAGCGGTCAGATGGGGGTCTTCACCATATGCCTCTTCTGTTCTTCCCCAGCGCGGGTCTCTTTCCATATCGACTGTCGGTGCCCATATAGTCAGCCCATTTTTCTCAGGATCTTCGTTATAAAAAACACGTGCTTCATCTCCGATCGCCTCGCCAATCTTTTTCATCAGCTGTACATTCCACGTGCAGGCAAGACCAATGTTCTGAGGAAACACCGTTGCTTTTCCGAGCCAGGCCACCCCATGTGCACCTTCTGTTCCATGCTTGTAAGGAGAAATTCCAAGACGTGGAATGCCGTCTTGATATTGGCACATTAAACTAATTTTCTCTTCCAGTGTAAGCTCATTGAGTAGATGCTGCACCCGTTCATGCAGCGGAAGATTTTCATTCCTGAACAATTCAGTTTTCAAAACGGCCATATGATTCCACTCCTTTTAAAAAATGCGTTCACTTACTTGTTGGGATGAAGTAAACGCTTGCTGCACAACACGATAAAAAAAGCCAAATGACACATATCCGATAATAGCTGTAGAAAAAAACGGAAGAAAAAAAGTAAAGTGTATGCTTACATACAAAACAATCAAGCTGCATACCATGACTGTACCTGTCGCGAGTGGCCGAATGGCTGCTATAATGAGCGTATTTTTCAGCGTTTGAAGTACAGATGCTTGAAAATGCACCTGGTATGAAAGAAAGTACATCATCCATGTCCAAATAAAACTGCTTATCAGCAGCGAAAACAAGGTGAACCCTTCGTTTGAAAAACTCAGAAACTGGCTTCCCCATCCGACCCAAACAGCTGTAAAAATAAAACCGCCAGCTGCACTATTTTTGAAATTCTCTTTGTAGTAGCGAAAGAACGATAATAAAAGCGGCTCCTCTTCCTCCAATATCCATTTGCGTATGACGCCCATCAGTGCTGAAGAAGAGGGAAACAAAAAAAGCGGAACCAAAACTAAAGACAGCCAAACAAGTAAATCAGCGTGGCCATTTGCGTATTTCCACCAATAAATCGCTGCAAAAAAAACAAGCAGATTGCAGGAAAACCAAAGAAGATTAACTGCGGCACATTTCATCACCCATGTCGATATTCGATAAAACGCACCAAACGTTCCCCCCATTTGCATCTTACCTCCTCCATTTTAACTGAACCGGCTTGCCTTTTTTCATAGGTACCACCCAACGCGGTCCTTCCTCCTCATCAAGCTTCCACCCTTCTTTTTTCATCACGATGGTCAGCAACTGGTCTTTTCCCGAAACTGCTTTAAGAGTTATACAGCTTAAAGCAATGTCCCATTCAAGCAAGCTTATTTGAATTTGTCCACGGCACAATGTTCCTCGAATCGATCCTTTTTCAAGCTCTTTAGGCAGTGCAGGAAGCAGTTCCAGCTCGCCAGGCCTTGAAAAAACGAACATATTATGGATGAGTTCAGGAAAACAACCGTTAGCATCCACATTAAAGACATTATGATCGTCGTAATGGGCGGTCATAAAACTTGGATAAATGGCACCTCCGGCAGCCATCATCCGGATAATATCTGCCGCTGTGTCAGCCATACCAAGTCTAACGGCACATAACCCCGCATGCATTCGCCCGTGAGAAGAAGTATCGGTGTTCGGATTATACAGCCAGTGCACCATTTTTTTCCGCAATGCTTTTTCAGCTGCTTCCCATAAGGCGGGTGTTTCTTCCGGAGAAAATTCATAGCTTTGAAAAAGTGGATATAAGTGTGAAAAATGCCGATGGTCATAATTTTCATCATGATCCTCAACAGCCCATTCCTTTAAAATTCCTTCTTCATTTAAAAGATAAGGAGGCATTTTATCGAGCATCGCTGTCCATTTCGGAATCATCTCTGCATCAATACCCAGTTCTTTGCAGCCTTCGATTAAATGGCCTAACAATTCTTTTGCCACCGCAATATCCTGCGTACTGTTTGCTGCAATACCGTTTTCAGCTGAATAGGAAGGCAAAAACGTGTATCGTCCATCTCGGTCTTCAATTAAAAAGTCTTCATAAAAAAGAGCCGTTTCTTTCATAAAAGGCAGTGCGTCATTTTCGAGAAATGCACGGTCTCCTGTATACACATAGTAGTCATACAGCCAATGAGCGAGCCAGCCTGCACCGCACGTCCAAAACGCGCCAAAAAAAGTATCGCATTCCCGGTTTCCCCAGCTTGAATCTCCCCAGTGCAAATGCTTTCCGTGCGTGGAAGAACGAACGCCGGTTAAAATACCGCGGCAGCCGAATAACTGCCTTGCGTTGTATTTAAAATCCTCCATGTAGTTTTTAAGGAGAGCCGTAAATGGCTCCATGCCATGAAGCATATTTCCGCTGAAAACAGCTGCCATCGCCAGCTGTAAATTCGTATCTAATGTGTAATCGGATGACCAGGACGGCTTCCACGTCCCTGTCCAAATGCCTTGAAGGTTAGGAGGACGGACTCCTGTACTGGATAAAAACATGTACCGGCCGGCGTCAAATAGCTTCTCAACGACAGCGGGGTGAAGCTGGCCGGTTTGCTTGATTTCTTCAAGCAGTTCTTCCCCGCTCCATCTCCTTCTTTCTCCCCCGTTTAAATCTATTTTCACCTTAAAAAAAAGAGACTCGTGTTCTGCTTTATGTGCCTGAAAAAGTGTTTCATAACTCCCTTCACCAATTGGGCGTCCGGGAGAAGAAAAAGGACAAATGGTCATTTTAATTAAAATATGATCGGCTTTTTTAATAACCGCCTCTTCATTTGAAAAGTCCATTTCACTTCCATTATGTTCGATTTGAATTCGGCTTTTATATCCGCCTCCATATTTATAGGAATATGTCCCGATCCATTGATTTTTTTCAGACCGGTATTCCATCTGAAGAAGCGGATGGTTTATTTCTTCTATAGATAGCTTCATGGATCTCATCGGCCGGCTTGATGAAATCGACATTACAGCTGTTCCGCTTGTGCGGGAAACGAAAAGCCTGCGCGTCTCGTGCTGGTCTCCATATTGAAAAGAAGAGCAGAGTTCACCTGAAGCAAAATCCACAGAGCGGCTATAGTCTTCCGCATGCTCACTTTCCTCATTTTCAACAACGAGTGTAAAGCCAGGATGAAACGGATCAGTATCTACAATTGTATGCCCAAGCTCTTCTCCCTTTTGTATAAAATAGTCATGAGCAGCGATATAGCTTTTTGTACGGCTGATATTCCGTGTTTCCTCCAAATAAGGAGCCATATCAGGGATATCCGTTTTTGTTCCGAGCGGCAAAAACAATTCCGCATGATTGACAATCACTTTCTCCTTCCCCGGCGGACCGTAATGAATGATACCCATCTCTCCATTGCCTGCCATGTGGCCAAATTCCCATTGCTCAGCAGGCGTTAAACTGTACGTACCGTAAAGAGGAGCCACGTTTTTGCATGCAGTGTTTGTCATGACAGCTCCTCCTGTAAAATCAAGACATCATACGGAATTAATATAACTTCCTGTTCGAATACTGCATTTGTTAATATATTTCGATACTGTTTATCAATCTGGACTTTTTGTTCCGTTTCATTATGATTCAAGATAAACGTATACGTATTTTCTTTTTTCTGCCGCTGCATCACTTCTATGCCAGCGGGTGCTTTTACCCCTAAAAGAGGTTTGATCTGCCGTTTTTTGCACAAAGTGGCCGCCAAGTTGTCCATAAAGGCTTCATCCATGCTTGAGGCGATATACCATGCTTCCCCTTTGCCATAGGCATTTTTTGTTACGGCAGGCATTCCTTTGTAGAAATCGCTGCCGTATTCCGCAACTACGAGGGCTCCTTCCGTGTGCAAAAGATCGCAAAGAAGCGCTCCTTCATAGACTGTTCCTTCTTCTGTCATCTTGATCTGATTGATTTTCCCAGGCGGCAGGGCATCAGTTTCTTCTACCCAAATCCCAAGCAGACGGCGCAGCTCTCCGGGATAACCTCCGGTGATGACTAAGTCGTGCTCATCTACGATGCCACTGAAAAATGTCGTAACAAATGTGCCGCCGCTTTCCGTAAACTTTTCGATTTTCTCTGCAAATCCTTTTTTTGTCATATATAGAACCGGAGCGATCACAATACTATAATGATTAACTGAATCTTTTACGCTGATCAAATCAACGGGAACATTTTGAGTGTAGAAGGCGTGATAATATTTCCATACTTCATCGATATACTTTAGATCCCGGCTTGGGCCGCTTGATAACTCGAGCGCCCACCAATTATCCCAATCAAAAACAATAGCGACTTTCGCCGGAACGATGGCGTCTACCAACAAGTCTCCAAGCTGGGTCAGCTCCCTTCCAAGCTGGGCACATTCTTGAAATACACGGGTATGCTCATGTCCGACATGATCAATGACTGCGCCATGAAATTTTTCGCAAGCACCAATAGACCGGCGTATTTGAAAAAACATTACAGAGTCGGCGCCATGCGCAACAGCCTGGTAGCTTTGCAGCCTCATCTCTCCTGGCCGCTTCAATGCATTATAAGAATGCCAGTTGGTCACACTGGGCGTCTGCTCCATCAGCATAAACGGTTGTCCTTGTTTTAGCCCCCGCATTAAATCATGGTTCATCGCATTTAAGCTGGCTGGCGAATTCACAGCCGGGTAGCTGTCCCATGAAATAATATCGATTTCTCCTGCCCATTTCTGATAGTCAAGCGGTTTATAAGCACCCATGAAATTGGTTGTTACATGTATATCCGGCGTCCAGTGTTTTAAAATATCTCTTTCCATTTTGAAGCAGTCAAGCATACTGTCTGAATTGAAGCGGCGGTAATCAAGCGATATACCTTGAAAAGCCGTATAGTCATAAGAACCAAGGTGTTCGCTTAAGTTATTTGGAACAACGATTTCATCCCATTCGTAAAAAACATGTCCCCAAAACCGTGTATTCCATGCTTTGTTTACTTCCGCAAGAGAACCGTATTTTTCCTTGAGCCAGATTCGAAATGCCTCTTCACATTTCTCACAATAACAATCGCCGCCAAACTCATTAGACACATGCCAGAGTGCAAGAGCCGGATGATGCTGATAGCGGGCAGCCAGCTTTTCGACCAAGCTTGATGTAAAGCGCCGATAGGACGGGCTGTTTGGACATGAATTATGGCGAAGGCCAAACTTTCTTTTTTTACCGTCAAAGTCAACACGCAGTACATCGGGGTACTTTTTAGCCATCCATGCCGGGTGTACAGCTGTAGCAGTAGCGAGGCAGGCAAGCCTGTTCTCCTGATGAAGCAAATCCATCACCTTATCCAGCTGCGAGAAATCGAATGCGCTTTCATTCGGCTGGAGCATTGCCCATGAAAATACATTAATCGTCATGATGTCCATGTCGGCCAGATTTGTGATCCGCATGTCCTCTTCCCATGTTTCTTCCGGCCACTGCTCTGGATTGTAGTCTCCTCCATATAAGAGCTTCGTTACTTTTTCATGGATCATTCTTTTTTCCAGCTCCTTTTACAATTCAATCTTCACTTCGGGTGATGCTGCTTTTATAGAAGTGCCAAGCTTTCCTTTTTCAGCTGTACCGTTTTCTACCGATTGAACACTTGAAATATTGCGAAGCAGAATCGTATAGTCGGACAATCCTTCTGCTTGAACGAAAATCGTTTCATCTATACGCTTCACAAAAATTGAACCGGCTTTTTCCCCATTTGTATCAAAAATATCGGTTTCGGCTTGCTGGTTCTTTTCCAGCTCAAATACATGAACGGTCACGTTTTTCGTATAATCATATTCAGCCGTTTTGTCTTCTGCCGCTTCCGCTACAATCGAGTTTGCTTTAGCCATAAGCGGAAGCGTCATATAGCCATGTGTTTCTGTGTACCACTTCCCGCCTGCCACTTTTTCATTTGTTAAGTAATTAGTCCACACTCCTTCTGGTACATAGTAGCGGACGACTCCTTTTTCATTGAAGATGGGCGCTACTAGAAGCGTGTCGCCGAGCATATATTGACGATCTAAATAGTGGCACGTCTCATCCTCGGTAAATTCAAGCACCATCGGCCTCATCATCGGCACCCCTGTTCGGGCAGATTGGCAGGCATGTTTAAACAAATAAGGCATCAGCCGGTTTTTCAGCTTTGTAAACTGCCTGGTTACTTCAACCGCTTCCTCATCGTAAAGCCACGGTACTTTATATTCCGTATTTCCATGGTAGCGGCTATGGGAGGAGAGCAGGCCAAATTGCGTCCAGCGTTTGTACAGATCTGGTGTTGCACCATGCTCAAAACCCGCGATATCATGGCTCCAGAAACTAAATCCCGATAAACTGAATGATAAGCCGCCTCTTAATGTTTCTGCCATGGAAGAGTAAGTGGACCAGCAGTCTCCACCCCAATGAACAGGGAATTTTTGACTGCCAGCCGTTGCCGAGCGGGCAAATAATGCTGCCTGTCCTTTTCCCCGTTTGCGTTCCAATAAATTAAACACTAGTTTATTGTAAAGGTAGGTGTAAAAGTTGTGCATTTTTTTCGGGTCCGAGCCGTCTGCATATACAACATTTGTCGGTATTCTCTCACCAAAATCCGTTTTAAAGGAATCGACGCCCATATCAAGCAGTGATTCAAGCTTTGATTCAAACCATTGACACGCTTCAGGATTGGTAAAATCAACGATGGCTTGTCCGGCCTGCCACTTATCCCACTGCCATACAGAACCATCTGGCCGTTTAATAAAGTACCCGTTCTCCAATCCTTCGTCGAAAAGCGGAGATTTCTGGCCAATGTATGGATTGATCCAAAGACAAATCTTCAGCCCTTTTTCTTTTAAGCGGCGCAGCATATTTTTCGGATCCGGAAATACCCGGTCGTCCCATTCAAAATTACACCACTCAAATTCCTTCATCCAAAAACAGTCGAAGTGAAATACATCCAGTGGAATGTCCCGCTCTATCATGCCGTCAACAAACTGATTAACCGTTTGTTCATCATAATCAGTTGTAAAAGAGGTGCTGAGCCACAAACCGAATGACCAGGCCGGCGGCAGCGACGGCTTCCCTGTTAATGACGTGTATTTTTCCAATACATTTTTCATAGACGGCCCATCTATAATGTAATATTCCAGTACTTCTCCTTCAACGCTGAATTGAACGCTCGATACTTTTTCAGAACCTATTTCAAATGAAACTCGTTCAGGATGATTGACAAACACACCGTACCCCTTATTGCTTATGTAAAAAGGGATGTTTTTATATGCTTGTTCACTTCCTGTTCCGCCATCTTCATTCCAGCTGTCCACACGCTGTCCATTTTTGACAAAAGGTGTAAATCGTTCACCAAGACCATAGACTAATTCGCCAATATCAAGAGAAAGCTGCTCTTTCATAAAGGCTTGATGCCGATCATTCGTAATATAACTCATGCTTTTTGGGCCGCTTGATACGAGCGATTTTCTTCCGGATTTAAATTCAATCCCCCAGCTTGCACCTTTGGAAAAGATAGCCTGTAATGAGCCGCTTGTAAAAGTACATTCATCTGCGTTATCCTTCACTTCAAATGGGATCTCTTTCTTATCCAATTCAAATACCGCATTTCCGGCTTCTTTTCCTTTGTAGTGATATAATTTTACGCCGATCACTCCTTCAAGGGGAGCTGTCAATTCAATAGTCATCATTCCTCCATCAAGCGTTTTGCCACGGTGCGTAATAGCTGTAAATGGAGCATATAAAACGGCTTTTTCTTTTTGAACGTTCATTTCATATAATTCTGCCGGGTAATGAAGAGTATATCCGTCACGATCAAGCCAGTTTCCATTACTGAATTTCATTTGATAATCCCCATTTCTTTTTTTATTTCAGCCAGTATACCACCTGATTTAAGCGCTTTCACCCACCTTTCCTATACAGATATTCATGTCACTATTAGCTTTTTTGATTCAAAAAAGCAGTTCTTCTCAAAAGAAGAACTGCTTTTCGGTGGATGTATACCTTATAAAAGGAGTGAACCTCAACCGGTTATAGATGCTGAAAATGAAAAAGCACCTCTTTTCAGGATACTCCGCCCGTCGAACGGCTGTCTGTTAATTCAAAATTCCCAAACTCGTTCACATCTACATTGATTTTGTCAGACGCATTCAAGTAGCGTAAAATAGTAATAAAGCGAGCCTGATTGATGTCCTGCTTCTCCATATGGGTACGCATGTCTTCAAAGGAAGGCAGCTTATTTGTTTCCGTTTCCGCCTGGATAAAAGAATCAAAATACCGGTATACTGTTTCTACTTCTTCTTGCCGAACAACAGCGAGGCTTTCAAATTCTTTCAGCAGTGCTTCTTCAAATCCATGTTTCAGCCCGTAAATATGGCCGTTATCCACATTTTGAACTCCTTGCCGATTTTGAATATCGTATAGTTCACCCATGATTTTCCCTAAAACCAATGTTAGTGTAGTGTCCACTGTCTCCCTCCTTTTTCTTTAGCTTGGGCAGATGCACGTAATTTATACCGGTTAAGCAGGTTAATGGGAACGAATCTTATGAGCCGCCAGCCACTGGCGCAATGCGGTTCTAGAAAAATACATTTTTCCATTGGCCTTTATAAAGGGAATGTCCCGGTGTTCTTGAATCAGCGCTTTAGCATCTTGCTTGGGCGCTCCGATAAACCGGTGTAGCGCCTCTTCTTGAATGAGCTCCGGCTGATCTCTGTTCCGAAAATGATCAAGAAAGGTTTTTTCTGATGGATTTTTCCAGTTTTTCAACCCATCTCCTACAAAGTATCCAGCCAGGGCAATTCCCACTCCTAAAAATAGGCTCATTACTTGTCCTCCTTTTTTATTCTTTTTTATCCTATGAGCAAGCAGCCCCCTTCATCTCTTTTTAGCAAAGAAAAAAGCGTGCTTCAGCACGCTTGATTACTTGAACCAGCCTTTTTCTTTTGACTGTGAAATAGCTTCAATTCGATTTTTAACTTCCAGCTTATCGAAAATAGTTGAAATATAGTTGCGGACCGTCCCATTTTTTAGATTCAGTTCCTTGGCAATGTCTCCTGTGCTTTTTCCTTCTGACACGAGAGCGAGCACATCTCTTTCACGCTCTGTCAGCGGGTTTTCTTCACTGTAAAAATCATCCATCAGTTCCGGTGCATATACTTTTCGCCCGTTCATAATGCTGCGGATCGAGCTGGCCAGCTCATCACTCGGACTATCTTTTAATAAATAGCCGCTTACTTTTGCTTTTAGGGCACGCTGAAAATATCCGGTACGAGCAAATGTCGTTAAAATAATCACTTTGCAGGAATCATTTTTTAATTCTTCAGCGGCTTCGAGCCCTGTTTTCAACGGCATTTCAATATCCATGATACAAATGTCCGGATGCAGCTTACGCACGAGCGCGACTGCTTCTTCCCCGTTTGCGGCCTGGCCGATCACTTCCATGTCGTCCTCTAAGCTAAGCAGGGAACCAAGTGCACCGAGCAGCATGCGCTGATCCTCCGCAATGACAATTCGAATCATCTCATTTCCTCCTCATCGTGCTGCGTAACATTATTCGGCACTAGCATAACAAGAACTGTGCCGTTTTCACTTCGAACATCCAAACTTCCATTCACAAATTCAAGCCGCTCCCGCATACCAGGCAGCCCGCTTCCCCTTCCAATGTCATGACGGTTCAATCCAACACCGTCATCTTTCACAGTCATACGAACAGCATCGTCCAGCTGTTCAATAGAGATGTGACAGGAAAACGCCTGACTGTGTTTCACAATATTCGTCACTGCTTCTTTCATGCACATACTGAGCACATTTTCTACAAACAGTGATACATTCACCAGCTGAAATGAATCAGCACCTGTATACTCGATTTGCGCCGCCCGCAGCATTTGCTGAACAAGCACGATTTCGTCATTGACCCGGATACCCCGCATAGATGAAACAAGATTTCTGACTTCATTCAGTGCAGTCCTCGCTGTTTGCTGCACATCAAGCAATTCACTTTTTGCTTTTTCCGGATCTTTTTCAATAAGCTTACGTGCCAAATCACTTTTCAGCCCGATCAAGGAAAGCTTTTGGCCCAGCGTATCATGCAAATCACGGGCAATCCGCTGGCGTTCTTCCTGCTTTACAAGATCTGCAATCCGATTATTCGCCAGCTGCAGCTCCTCTTCAAGCTTGTCCTGCTTTTTTCGATTGTATAGTGTAAACGGCAGCAAAATAACCCCAATAAATACGATAACAATAATCGGAATCTGCTGGATAAACAGCGGGTCCTGTACAACAAGGTTGTAGTTAATAGAAACAATCGTGCTGACTAAATGGATTACATAGGCCGTTACGAACGCTGCTCGTTTACGAATATTCCCATTATAATACGCAATGTAAAAAGAGAAGTAAATAAATTGAAACAAAATGGTCATAGCGACCGAAATACCGACTAACAAACAAATCCATATGTAAACAGGCCAATTGGAAGATAAAAAAGCAAAACGAAAGCTAATAAAAAATAAAATAGTCAGTGTTATGCCAACAATGATTTCAGAAGTGGAAGACGATTGAAAAATAAAGTAAAACGGCAAAAGGCTTAAAATAATCCAAATATACGGAGATAAGCCAGAACTTTTTTGAAATGATGCAAGTCTTTTTTTCATACGACACCTTTTTTGATTCCATTTTATCATAAAAAAGCTGTCCCCACTTGCATGAGGACAGCTTCTCAAATTATTGTACGGCGCTTCTCTTATTAAAGGACTCATATGTTTTCTTCGCTTCTTTGTATGTCACGAATTTGTCCTGTGCCTCGTCCCACAGACGGAACTTCACTGACTGGATACTCGTCCAGAGCGTGATCGTTGGCACATTTTGAAGAGGCTCTGAATTAGAATGCGCTTCTTCAAGCTGATAATTCGGGACACGCGGGCTTAAATGATGCACATGGTGAAAGCCGATGTTTCCTGTGATCCATTGAAGCGGCTTTGGCAGCTTGTAAAACGAACTTCCTTCTACTGCTGCTTTAACGTAGCTCCAGTTTTCATCTTCTTCAAAGTACGAGTCTTCAAAG